>SDBT01012579.1_pt1 | contig 13597 bp, 24 predicted proteins | sample 2277101 | NCBI WGS metagenome assembly SDBT01 (sample SAMN10404973, study PRJNA504765) | marine sediment metagenome | isolation source: marine sediment core GS10_PC15, 103 cmbsf | place: Arctic Ocean: Southern Knipovich Ridge | collected 2010
GAGCCTTAGCGGGGAAGCAAATCGTAAGCCCAGAAGAGCTTCTACGTCGTCTTCCTGGATAAGCAAAGACCGCTGAATGGTTGTTGGCTGCCAAGTCTATATTGGATGCCTCCACCACTAGGGTTATTGACCTCGCTGCCATCGCAAAGGACAGCACAGACATAGCTGATATCTTCATCTTTAAGAAGATGATGAATATCCATGGAGCATTGCAAGCGCAGTTCCAGGGGGCTGCCTCCGAGGCTGGCAGGGCATTACGTGCTCTTCAAATCCCAACAGGTAGTGGCGAGAAGCGTATTGCTGAACTGAATGCTATGCTTATGCAAGACGGTGGCCCTGACCAAATTAGACGGATTGCCAATCTTGTTGATGAGGTGGTTGATCCTAGTAAGATTGATAAAGCTATCAAGGGAAGCTTTGGCAAACGTGCTATGGACATGGTGGTGGAGCTTTGGTATAGCAGTTTGCTGTCAGGCCCCCAGACCCATGCTGTTAACATTTCCACTACGGGGATAAACATGCTATGGCAAATCCCAGAGCGAGCCCTAGCAGCTAGGATAGCATTGCTTCGTGGCACTGATGGCGTGGTGGTCGGTGAAGCTAAAGACATGGCCTTTGGTATTGTTGAGAGCTTTCAAGACATCATTAGGACGGTTGGCCGTACCTTAAAAGATGCTGACGGTGTGCGGGATATTGGTAAGGCTATTGGAGATGTAGTTGACCGCCCCTCCGCCATTGGGAAAGCAGAGCGGCGTACAAAACGTTCCTTCACTGCTGCTAATTTTGGTATGGACGGCCTCCCCGGTAGCTTTGGAGACTACTCAAGGAGGTTCGTTGACGGGATGGGAGAGTTTATACGTACCCCCACCACTGCCCTCATTGTAGAGGATGAATTCTTTAGGGTGTTTGGTAGGAACATGACTGTTAAGGCTATGTCAAGACGTATAGCTACCAAGGAGGGACTTGAGGGAGAGGCATTAGCGACACGTATGCTTGACCTGCAGGAAAACCCCACTAAACTAATGCTAGAAGAGAGTGAGGATTTCTCACAGCGTCTCACCTTTACGCAGGAGCTTGGGCAAACTGGCCGTGGCATCCAGCAGATGACAAATAATCATCCGATACTGAAATTCATTCTTCCCTTCATTCGCACCCCTGTCAATCTTATAAAGTTTGCTGGCAGCCGCAGTCCTCTTGGATTGCTTTCTGCTGACATTCGTAATTCTATAGCTGGCGGTGGCCCTGGAGGCGACTTGGCCCTGGCGAGAATGATGATGGGGAGCGGGTTGGCTATGGTGATGGTCAATCAGGCATTGAAGGGAAATGTAACTGGTGCTGGTCCCTCCGATCAAGGGCTGTCTGCAACATGGAGGCGTACTCATGCCCCGTTTAGTATTAAATTTGGTGGCACTTGGCACAGCTACAATCGTACCGATCCGTTTGGGCTACTGATGGGGGCGGCTGCTAGCTACGCTGAGGTATTTGGAACAATGCCTCCTGAAGATAATGATAAATTTATTGCGGCAATAGCTATGGCTGCCTCAAAGAGTGTGTTCAATAAGACCTGGATGCGTGGGCCTGCTGAATTTTTGGATGCTATGACACAACCAGATAAATACGGAGAGCGGTGGTTTGAACAGAATGTTGGTAGCCTCCTAATTCCAACCATTTCTGCACAAACAACTCGTATAGTTGATCCAGTGTGGCGAGAGGTGAACAGTATAAGTGATGCCATTAGGGCACGTCTTCCTGGCTATTCTGATTCCCTCCCTGCCATGACTAACCTATGGGGGCAGGACATCCTATTAGAAGGTGGGCTTGGCCCAGATATTGTTTCCCCCATCTATAAATACGGGGTGAAAGACCGTCCTATTGACACCTATATGTTCGAGAATAAAATTAATGTTGACACCCCCGGTAATGTGCAGTTTGACCTAGAGCTTGATCCGTTTGAACATTACCGGTTTAAGAAGCTAGCGGGTAATGAGCTGAAGGTGCAGGGGAAGGGTGCGTATGACACGCTCAATGCTATCATAGCAGGTAAGCATCCTGGGTCTGCCGCATGGGCTATCGCTTCTGATGGCCCTGAAGGTGGACGTTCCGTCATCATCAAGAGTATTATAACAGGCTTTAGAGACGCAGCTAGAACACAAATCTTAAGAGAAAACAAGGAGCTAAGAACAAAAGTAGAAACCCGTAACAGGGAGAAACGCGATGCTCTTAGAGGCGTGCCTTCTATTGGGATTGGTGGGTAGTATGGTTACAGTGCCTGATAGCCCTCCTGTCCCGCCCTTAAAGCCTGACAGGTTTCAGATTAAGGACTTAGATGGGCTACGTCAGACTATTCGTCTCAATGAAGATGTACGCTTTAGGCCCTATCTAGATAAGGGGGGCAAGCTTACGGTCGGTGTTGGCTTTAATCTTAGTCAGAGGAAAGACCTTAGAGAAAAGTTTAAAATGGCTGGGATAGATGCGGCTGACCTATTAATTAACAAGGTTCCCCTAACCCCTAATCAAGTGGACACCCTCTTAAACGAAACCATTATAGACGCACTAGCAGATGTAAGAACGCTTGTTCCAGATTTCGATAATTTGTCAGCAGGAAGGCAGAACGCTTTGGCTGACATGAGCTTCCAGCTAGGGCTCACGAGGATGAGCAAGTTTAAGAGAATGCTTAATGCTGTGAACAATAAGAACTGGCCTAAAGCTGCTGAGCAACTACTAGATAGCAAGATGGCCCTTGTTCAAACCCCTAACAGGGCACGAAGAAATGCAACTAAGCTACTAGGTGGGCCAATACAAAAGATTGCTCAGCCCTTCTTCAATCCTAGAGACCCTAAAACTGGTGCAACTCTTCCTGATTTTGATAACCCTATCCTTGCTCCACGAGAAGGGTTTGTAGATATACCTCCAATTCCCTCTCCTAAATTACAGAAGAAGTTTGATGCAAATCTTCTTCAACAACTCCAAGGTCTTCCACTAGGAGACCTTGGGGCTATCGCTTTAAATATGGAAGTAATAACAGAAGTTGCTTTAGAAGCTATTTCACGCAAAGATTTAATTGTATTAATATTTGGCAACCTCACTCTCGCAGCCCCATCGAAGGGAGTATAATATGACTATTACAGTAGAAGATAAAGTAGTTACTGGAGACGGCAACGGGAGTGCAGATACTTTCTCATTTTCTCCTATCGTCATCTTCACAACTATTGTCTCTCCCGACACTACGTTTGATCTGGAGGTGACGACAGTAGACAGTGCTGGGGTGGAGACATTACGCTCTGAGGGGACAGGAGCCACAGCATACGCGGTTGTCCTAACCTCCACCACAGATGTATTAAGCTCTGGCTCTGTACGGTTCCCGGAGGCTGGTGGAACAAAGCTAGCCACTGGAGAGCGTATTGTTATCAGGCGTAAGCTCACGCTGGTACAGCAAAACGACCTTGAGAACCAAGGTGGGTATTTCCATGACACCCAAGAGGCTGCCTTTGATCGTGCTATGATGGTGGCGCTACAGAATAAAGAAGAGCTTGACAGAAGCCTAGTGATGCCTGTTGGAACACTGCCTGCAATGGATAATATCCTCCCAGCGATTGTCACTGGAAGCCGCTATCTGCGTACAAAATCAGATTTGACAGGGTGGGAACTCTCTCAGTTATCCTCAACAGGAGATGCTGCAGCATCTGATGCTACCCCGCAAGTGGTGCAGCTAACCGCTGGTGCCGCAGGATCAAGCGATGACTACTCACGGGCAGACCACTCTCATCTTGAAGACGACGATATTCTTAATGCAGTTAATATTCATAACGCTCTAAACTTTATCTAAGGAGACTAGCATATGGCTACTCGCGCAATTTTTGTAGGGAACTGGAGGGTTGAAGATACGGTCCTCATCGCTTCCCACTCCACCACTCTCGCCCTGCCTATCTTTGTGGCAGGTAGTTCAGGCTCCCGTGTCCATGCTATCAGTGTAGCTAGTACAGACGCTGGTGCCAACACCGCACTTCTCTACTACGCTAAGAAGCTTACTGCTGAGTCTGATATGACTACAGGTGCCTTTGTAGACGGAGGAGGCGGGAGCGACACCATCACCCGTACTGCAGGATCATTCATTACAGATGGCTGGAAGATTGGTGACAGGCTTGTGGTTGCAGACCCTACCACTCTGGCTAATTCATTCTTCGTAACCCTCACTGGTGTAGCTGCTCTGACGTTGACATTCGCTACAGCTCAGGTGAATACGGTTGAAGACTTCCCCTCTGGAGCCATCATCTATCGCCTGTGTCAGCTTCACCTAACCACACTTGCGATCAATGCAGGTAATGCGGCTAGTACGGACGCTCTTGACATGCTCATAACAGACTTCCCAATTGCGGACGTGACCCCCGACCGTTACATCATCCTCGGCCCCAATGATGCTCTAGCGATGAGCGTTGGCACTGCAGTGGGTGCCAGTCCTGATCGGGTTGACATCATGGTGGCTGGTGGAGATTACTAATGGCTGGTATTGTTAATCAGCCAGCTCTAGCGGACCTTCCACACGTTGCACGACGGGTATCCAATCCTGATGCAACTGACACTGTTCGGGGCAGTGCTGAGATTGCTACACAAGCTGAACAAGAGACAGGCACAGACACAGTAAGAATTGTCACACCAGGGCGTCAGCACTTCCATCAGAGTGCCGCTAAGTTCTGGGCCATGTTTGATGCTGTTGGGGCGGTCAATTTCAGTTACAATACTACCTCTGTTACTGACACGGCAACTGGAAACTGGACCCTTAATATCACTACCGACTTTTCATCCGCTCAGATGTCGGTTGTGGTTACGTCGTTCTTTAGTGGCTCTGATGATGCTCGCAACTTACATCTTAAAGCTCTTACGGCGGGGACATTTAATATAATGTGTAACGATTCCGCTGATACGCTGGCTGATAACACTAACACTTTCGCTGTCGGATATGGAGACTTATAATGGCTAAAGTAATTGTTTTTACGAGACCCGGCGGTGCAATCTCAGTGGTTAATATGGCTCCACAGCATATCCAAGATGTTTTTGATGGAGATGAAGACTCTGCAATAGCGGCGGAGCGGGCGAAGCCCTCAGTTGTCCCATCTGACGCTACGGACGTGACTGTTATAGACGAAGGACAAATCCCTACTGATAGATGGTTTCGCAATGCTTGGATGCAATCAGGCAGCACCGTATCAGTCGATCTCCTCAAGGCGAGAAAGATTCAGGCTTCACACATAGCACATGCTCTCGGGCTAGAAATCGCTAAGCTTAAGCTCTCTGAACAGCAGGCCCGTTTGGAGGGGAAACCGAATAATGCCACAGCGGATAAAGCTACACGAACTGCTTTAGAAGTACTAGATGTCGATACGTTAGCAACCCAGATCGCCAATGTCGGAAATGCTAATGCCTTGAAAGCTATTTGGCCTGCTCAAGTTCCTAAGCCATGACGGTAGAGATTTACACAAAATCAGAAATCGACTCTTTATTACCCACTACATCTACTCCCCCAACCATCCCCAGAGGTGATTCTATGGGAAGCACTCTATCCGTCTACTATCTTCTTCGCCAAAGCCCTGACTTTACTGATATGCTCACCCCGGCCGGACTAAGTAATAACTATGATTGGCCTGGAGCCTGCCTGTCATGCTCAACACAAAATTTCTTTTTCTCTCTTGGGCTACGGCCAATTAAGAAAGCATTTCTAATGCTCTACTGGATACCACGTAGCAGGGCTAACTCAGTAGAACTGGTTAAGTTTGACAACAACGTGGTTAACATTGAAACCATGGCAAATGTCTACAGTAATGCACAACAAAGCCCTGTCCCTGGTGGAGTGGAAATCACTGCTGAGATGCAGGCATTAGTGGCAGCGAAGGTAGACAAGCAAATTGGTTGGCGTGTTGCTGGTGATCCGTCCAACCCCCCATCCTTTTTCCTTGTTAAGATGGAAGTTTATTGGGAGTAGGGAATGTTACAACAAGTAGAAAATAACTATGGGGCAGCTATGACGTATGCAGCCTCCGCAGCTAACGCGGGAGCAGCTACATGGACAGAACAAAATTGGTTTTTGATTCTATCTGCCATTGCCATCCTCATTCGTATAGGAATCGACCTTCCTAAGCTTTACCGTGGATGGAAGCAGAAAAACGGGCGCTAGCGTGAGGCTGTAGGGGGCACCTCTGCCCCCCTGGCTACCCATACAGCCGCCGTATACTCATTCCTCTGTAGCCTCACGATAAGGGCAATAAGAAAGGGACACCTTAATTGGTGTCCCTTTAGTCTTGTCTCACTTAGGTTTAGGCTTCCTCTTAATGGGAGGTCCATGTTTCTTCATTCGTTTCTCATTCATTCGCTTCTCCTTCTAGTTTATTTAGTCGCTTAGCGTATTGCACTACCAAGAGGTCAGGGTATTGTTCCTCATGGAAAGCAAGAAGCTTGTCCATCATTTCCTGCCATCCCTTAAAGTCGTCCGCCCGCCTACGCTCTCTTGCTTCAGAGAGTATCTCTGATGCCATCGCCTGTATGTATATTCTCTTTTGCGAACGCCAAATTATACGATCTGCAATGTTCTCGTGTGCTCGATCAGAGAACGCCTTCCCTGCTATAGATGCTCCAGCTATCCCTACACTTGCCAGCATAGGGCCAACAGATGAGCAAGCTGGCAGCACTAGAAGCAACGACACAGCTGCAGCTTTTAAAATCTTCATCACGCTGGCTCTACAGGCTTAAGATCGACAACGTTATCTTCTTTTGCATCAAACAACCTAGTGTCTAGTCTAGCTTCAATCATCTCATGTATACGCTTATTCCCCTCTGGGGTAGAAGGATCAATACCAAACTTCTTAAGCGCATCAGGTGTACTCTTCACGATATGCTTGAGAGCTGTACCAACCACCTCGTTCCTTACGGTGAGAGGGATAGTGTCTTTATACACTTCCTTCGCCTTGTTCATAGCGAGCAGCAGTCCATACCCTAGAGTTTCCTGCAGCACCACTCGATGCCTGTCTTCAATCTCCAAGTTATATTTCTCACTTAGCTTCTTTCCCACCACACCGATGACGGCTGCCACCACTACACCTAGCAGACCTACGATGTAATCAAGGAAAGGGATGACATCAATTTCCATGATTATAATCCTCATTCACTTTTTCAATATCGTGTAACATACCCATCGTATTAAACATTATTCCACATAGAGAGTCTGTTACTTTTGCTTCTGTATACCACCCCCTATGCGTAAGCCATACATCCATAAAATGACGCATTAAACTTTTCATATATACACTAAGAGGCATTCCTTTCTGCCAATTATCACCATCACGTAATGTGCCGTCCGCTAAGTATCTATGCTTATGCAAATACTCAGCATATTTCTTAAGGACAAGAGGGGAAAGGAAGGCTTCATAATCTAGCTTGCCTTCATCAGAGTCACGGTTAGCTCCAGTGTCAAACGTCCTTGTCATACTTACCTATCCAATCTACTATCTCGTATATGTCATAGCTGTATCCGCCACCGTTTAGCTTAGCAAACTGATACATCACATCCCATCGTTCGGGGTCGTCCAACAGTATCCACCCTGGCTTACCCTTCCCTACTACATACCCAAATTCAAGGTGGCAACTTTTACCAGCAGGGGGGAGAAGAATAGCCCCGTCACACCTGTCAAGATGGAAGTGATCGAAGCCAAACACATGCTGTGCTGACCAACTGTTGAGGGCCTCTAGATAGGTTTGGCCTCTGGCCTGTGAATAGGTCTTCCAGTAGTCATCTGCTTCAGGGCCAGGAGCAGCCCAATCATCGAAGCCCTCTATGCCAATAGTCCTTAAGCTATTCCCAACCTCCACCACCTTCTCCATGTTACGAAGGCTTCCTATGATGTAGATTGATTTCATTGTGTTCTTGTCGATTTTATACAGCGAAAAGAGGCTATAATGTGCGGTACATCTAGCAAAGTTTTTCGACCGTATTCCGACGCTCGCTCACATCGTTGTTTAGTTCCATAATAGCCTAGATATTCAATATCGACCCCGCCAGCCCAGCCCATTACAATTAATATCAGTATATATTTCATCATGCCACCCCCACTAATACACTACGCCTCTTCTCTATCTCTAAGGTAGTGATCCTTGCCCGACTCCATGCCCCACAGCTTTGACACTGGAAGCGTTGGTAGGCTAGGGTTTTAGTATAGAAAAAACCTCGCTTATGGACGTGGGTACTGCCACAGTTGGGACAAACCATATCATCACCCCCATTAAACAGAGCATGATTAGGATGATTAGAGATCCAAGGCAGCAATTTTCTATACACTGCAGCAAGCAGTCTGACATCCTGCTTGTTATATCTTTCCATAACTCTCCAAGCACTTGCATCTCCTGCCATGCAGTCACGCCATAGCTTCATTCCCTTGTGCTCTACCTTCTCTCCTAAGCCTAAGTATTCTGCAACAAACGACAGCTTGTTACTAGGGAGACGGAAGCGTTTGCGTGCTGTGAGCAATAGGTCAATCTGAATGACCGAAGAAGGGGGGCTCATGTCTTCCGACAGAAACTCCTGGTTGAGTGTGGGCATGTCAAACCTAGTGCCATTGTAATGCACAACAGCATCAGCCTCGTTGATGAGAGAATGTATTTCATCTAGCATTTTCTTCTTGCCGTCCTTATAGACAGACTTGAACCTCATCTCTCTCTCGTCAGCCCACTTAGCTGCCCAGCACAACGTATACCCTGGCTCTTCGATCTGATTGATAGCTACGTTTTGGTTCCACAACCCCCAGGTATACACCTTATGCGGTGCGGTTTCAATATCTAATAGTAGTATTTTCATGCTCCCACCTTAAACTGTTCTACATCAAACTCAACCTTACGAACTTCTAATAGCTTTGTAAATCTAGTGTAAACATCCGCTCGATCTTTCTCTTCCACTAGCCCAAAAAGTTCTGTTAAGTCTTCTAGAGCTTCTTCGCTCACCCGATGTGTGTCATTATCATATCCTTTAAAGAATATCCTTAGCATCTTATAAGCCTGATACTCTCTCTCAAAAGGATCACCCATTCTTGCAACAGTCATTTCTTTTTCCTCTCATCCTTTGTTTTCCTATCGTGGCATAGCTTGCACAACACTTGCAACCTATCCTTCTCTACGAACATCCTCTCTATCACTAAGTCCCACGTAGAGAAACCGCCAGCACCAATAACAGGATCAATATGATCGACCACCACGCCATCTTTCCACCTCACCTTATGCCATCGCTTCTTATATCCTACACATTTATACACCCCACGTTCTAGTCTAGCATCCTTACGTGCTTGGTGTATTGGCCCCCAACGTTTCGTTGCAGAACGCAGTGCCCCCTTGATGAAGCTGTTGAAGCGGGCCTGTGTCCATTGTCCACTATTGAATGGCTTTAATTTTTTCACTATCTACTTCTTCCTTTTCCTGCACCCATTCACCTCCAGAGTCTATGAAACATGATATCCCGCTAGGGTGTGTCTTAACAAGGGTCCAACTATCATGCTTAGGTGATAGGAATAGCTCCACTACATAGTTATTATCAGTGAGGCCCAGAGCAAAAACTTGCTCTCTATACTGACGGTATAAAAGCTTAACCGTGTATTCTCTTTCATTACATTCCTGTGCCATGGCTGGTTGTGCATTGGCTGCAGTAATGATTAAGGCAAGGGATGCAGCAGCAACCAGCCCAATAGCTATACGCCACACTGTTCTCATTCTACCATTCCTCTCTCCCACAATACAGGACTGCCATCTTCGTTAAGCTTCCTCACTATCCATAAGAGCTGTCCCTGTTCTACCATAAGATGTTCCCAATTACTATCTCCATAGTATTCGTGATATGAATATTCTATTTCATCATACAAAGAAGATGTCATAGCTTTTGTACTCTCTCTCTCTAATATAGGAGACAATATATCATACGCCTTAACAGGGCCAAGGCCGGGGATGCCAGGAATATTATCCACCCTATCTCCCACTAACATCTGCCCACAGAAGAAGGCAAAGCCAGTTCCCTTAAGCTGTTTCTTATCTTTGCTCAGCTCAAGGGTGCCGAGGGCAGTGACACGGACAGGGCCAAAGGAAGGCTGCCTACCAAGCTCCCAGCTATACACATTAGCAGGCACCTGCCTTAAGTCTTTATCCCGAGTGCAGATAACAGTTGCTTCGGGAGCTTTCCCTGCATCAATAGCGAGAGCATCATCTGCCTCGATAAAGGAAACAGTTCGGTGGTGTAATGCACCTTCCATGTAGGCAGTGAGGTTGTCGAAGTGCCAAGGCTTGTTCTCTTTCCTTGTCCCTTTGTACGGCTTGGTGGTTGCGATGTCATATCGGAATGTCCTCCCTTCTGTAAGGTATAAGCAATATTCATCGCTATCAGTGGCAGCCTGGATGGAAGCTATACGTTCTAGAAGAAGCTTCTCTACATAATTGAACGGGGGAATTTCTTCTCTGTCCGTAATAGCCTTCCATCCTGTGACCGCACCCCACCCTATTTCATAGCGGAGAATGTCGCCGTCTATTAACGCCTTCACTGCATATACCTCTTACTGCCAACATAGCCCTCACCTAATGAAGCACCCTCTGGCCTCTCTTCCCAACTTATTGTAGCTTTTATGTGACCGGCTATATCCTTATGGAAATTAACTTTAGCAGTGGGATACCGTGGCACTTCTTTATGCTCTTCCCTTGCTGCATTTAAAACTATGCGAACAAGGTCGTCTGCTGTTATATTTACATAGTTCTTAATCCACGGATGCTCTTTATGCTTTCTCATCTTCCCTCCTAGAAAGGTATCTCGTCATCGAGGTCATCAACAGGAGCCTCTACCTTCACCGTGGTACCGAGAGTTTTCTCCAACTCACTCCCTTCATACTCCAGCCCTCCCTTAATCTTATCCTGCATCCATGATGGGAGCCTGTCAAACGCATCAACATCAGGCTCATCTAGGTCGAAAACAATCGGGGGGTTGACAAGATCAGGCACATTCTCACGGTCCTTAGCCCTCATACCTGCTACGTTGGCAATGTTTGTATAAACCTTTCCCTTATTCTTCCCACTGCCAGGGTTGTTAATGGTGGTGACAAGACAGGGGATACCTATTAGAGCAGCCCAACTGCCGTCTTCCTTTGTCGTTGGATCAAGAGCGTTATACCTCACTGTACTCTTGGCCCTCTCTGAGCCTAGTGAATAAAGAGGGAAGCTCTCACTGAACCACCGAGGCTTATCAGTAAGCTCGTTCCCATCTTCATCCACCATAAACTCATCCACAAACTCATAGGTGGTGAGGATTTCATAAGCAGGGGGCTTCTCATCGCCCTGCCAGGGCCGCTGAGGCTGCAAGCCCAGGTCTGCTACCACCACCAGCCTAGCGGGGTAGGTTGCGGGCTCCAGCGTAGGCGCAACGGATGTAGAGCCCCCACCTGTGTTCTTAGATTGATTAGCGTTCAACATTCTCTTCTCCTAATGGCTTACGGAATAAATTAAGATCATACATCTCATTTTTCTTTCGGACAGCATTTAACATTGGGCCGGCATCTACATAAGAATGACTAATACCATCCTTATCTTTATAAGGGGCAAACTCATTCTTACGTCTCCCTCGTCTCGCTATCTTCGCACCTTGTATTACTGATGCCAATTCCTTTTCATACTGTGAATGCAACCTCTCTATAAAGGGCTTATTATGTACATCTAACTTAATCCTTCTCCTACCTCGTCTCGCTATCTTCACGCCCATATCTACCAGCAGCCCTCTCACAACATAGGCTGTAACGTCGTAATCGAAAGCAATTTGTTTCAAACTAATTTTGTTCTTATACAAGCTAACAACATTCTCTGCTTCACTACTAGGAATGTCATTCCTTCGCTTACGTCCTCTCATTTTCTTCTCCTAAAATAACAGAGAGATTAAATAAACTATTAGTAATATAATACTCATAGCAACAGTTCCTAAGAGCATAAACCATACTCCCATTAGCACTGCCTTCCCACTCTCCGCTAAAAAGTCTAAAACATCCATCTTTCATTCCTTCCATATATACTACTAGGAAATGAGCCCTTTTGTTACAACTTATATTATTTTTCTTTTCCTCCACAGGTATATCCCTCTAATATTCAGCCCAATCACCATAATTTCCATGGCTATTAGGGACGGCATACGTGCAGCGTACCCTAACATGAAAGCAGTTCCAATAACTAACCAAAAGACACTGCTTGTAAGAGAAAATACATACGCCGGAACCACCTTCCCGCTACCTAAGAGAAAATAGAATGCTCCTAATGTAACAAAGCCACCCCATCCTACCCAATCTAACCAAGGGGCCTCTATCATAACATATCCACCACTACCCCTGCCTCTAGGTACATGTCTCTGGCTATCCTACTGGGATCAACCCAATTATTCATTTTGCTTTCTTTATCTTTTAATGTCCGCCCCACTACACGGGAGATGCCAGCCTGTATTACCAGCTTGGCACATTCGTTACAGGTGGGAGCGTAAGGAGTAGGGGGCCACTCGTATAGAGTGTAGCCATGCAAAGGCTCTCTTGCATTCGCTATCGCATTAACCTCGGCATGGACTATGAGCTTGTACTTCAGCTCCCTGTTCTCTAATCTATTATCGTCTGCTATTCCTCTAGGGAAACCGTTGTACCCAATAGCCGCAACAGTGTGGTCGGGCCTCACTATCACAGCCCCTACCTTTGTGCTAGGGTCTTTGCTCCATTGAGCGACATGCTTAGCTAAGGACAAGAAACGTTCATCCCATTTATCTATCTTCATCGTACCACCATTCGGGATACACCCACTCTCCATATGTACTGTTGCGGTAGGAATAATATGCCAAACCTATCCAACGCTTGCCCTTAATAATTTTTTCAATGTGTTTCAAACCAGTTCCTTCCTATATCATACGTCCCCTCATGGGGGCAAGCTATTTGAAAGTCTTCTCCTGCCGTAGTGATTGCTTGTGCAGCCATCCCGCCAAGAGCATGAGCATATTCTGGATGACACTCAAACTGTATCTCATCATGCATCCATATAACGGGCCCCCAATGCTCTCCTATCTCATATCCTTCTTTCTCCACCCATCTATGGAACAGCACATACGCCCTAGCCATCTGGATAGCCTCATCGCTTTGCAACGCATAGCAAAGTATTTTATGCTCACTATCAACAAGTATCGGTCTGCCATCCAGTCCTTTAATCTTTCCATTCTTATATATCCATCTGTTAGTGGGCTTGTCCAGCCATTTCTGTGCTGTCTCTCTCCACGTATCTGTCAGATCATCAATGCATTTCCTAAGCAGGGGCATCTCATCGAAATAATCACGTATAAGCTTACGTGCTTCTGGCACTGTGCTTTGAATTTGCTGTGCTATCTTAGGAGGACCGGCCCCAAAGATGAGACCGTAGAAGAAATTCTTGGCTTGGCTTCTACTAGGTGCCCCGCTCCGCTTCTGGTTGAAGGAATGAATGTCCGTTCCGTCTTCCTTCTTACCGAACAGAGCTGCCTCTGTGAAGGCAGGGTCTCCCATACGTGCAGCCAACTGCCTCACCTGATTACCTACAC
>SDBT01012580.1_pt1 | contig 13596 bp, 18 predicted proteins | sample 2277101 | NCBI WGS metagenome assembly SDBT01 (sample SAMN10404973, study PRJNA504765) | marine sediment metagenome | isolation source: marine sediment core GS10_PC15, 103 cmbsf | place: Arctic Ocean: Southern Knipovich Ridge | collected 2010
TTCAGGCTTTTTTCCTGAAAAAACGTCTAAAAAAACACGAAATCACATTTAAAACCGCCAAGGGGTGAAATCACATTTAAAAGTTGCCACGCACTTTTAAATGTGATTTCTGGGGGGGAGGGGTGTGCAAATTTTTTTTCAGAAAAAAAATTTTTTTTTATTTAGTGGCTTTTTCAGGAAATTTTTGAAATGCCATTTCTCACGCATTTAGCTCCCGCGTAAAGAACGTGGTCAAGTACACGACGTGCCAGCACACCAACACTGACGTAACAAACAAAGCGGGCACTCTTGCACCGTTTGGAAACCCTACTGGAGTGTTCCACGCTTCCTCGACTAGCACGTATGTAATCGCCCCACACATAAGAATCATCGACAGCGCTACCCCCAGTGTGGCCTGCAACGTCTGAAAGACAGAGTTTGCGCCTGCTCTGGACAGCACTTGTGTCGCAAGCGTCACTGTGAACGCCAGGCCTGACATGATGCCAAAGTTGCGCATCAGGTCCAGCGAGTACTTGCGCCGCACCCGATATTGTTCGGCATTCGTAGCCATAATGTCGTCGTGTACTCTCGTTCACACGCTTGACTGATCTACTTAACCGCCGGCCAAAATTTCCCTGTTATCTGCTCCGGTGCCCGCGCCATCCACTGTCTGTGTCGGCCGACGGGGCACATTCACGATCTCCCCGTCTGTGCTTGATGGCTCATTTTGCCTGTCTGGTCCATTGTGTCTGTGTATCTTGGAGTGGCTCTGGCGCGCCAATAGCTTCTTTGAATCGTGCGTAATACTACCAAACGGATCCATTCGCATTACGCTTGCACTAGCCATTCGCATGCAATACACGATGGCTCAAGCACAACGAGAGATTGAGAATTCTCTCATCCTACTGTGCTCATGCTAGTAAATCTTTTACTACGTGCGGCGCTTGTGACGATGACGCGCGGGCAAATCAGGCTGTATGCGTGTGAATGCAATTTCAAGACAAGGGAAAAGCCGCGTGTCATCCTGACATGGACAATGATGATCGTTGTCGTGCTCACTGTCGCACAACGTCGGTCCCTTGTCACGTGCCCCGACATCCACCAGGAAAGTACCCGTGTACTCGCCAGTCCATTCAATGGCATCGTGTGGCATCAGATACAAGTCCTGCTGACGCCCAACCAAGACCGGAGTATCAAATTCATCCGAGATGCGATCGATGCGAGATTGCACCAATTTGATGACGCGCAGTCCCAGCTCACAAACCACTTTGCCGTCCGAGATGTTTACAACTTCAGTGTAGTCGTCTTTGAACGACACGAACGCGCGTGTCATTTGCTCGCGCACGCGATCTCGATTTTCTGGGACAAAGACATTTATGACCGCCTCTAGTGGGCGGTCATAAACGATTCCATCAACCACACCAACACGTGGGTTGCGTCCGTTCTTAAACACCACAGTCTGTTTGGACGTGCACGCGCCATCTGATGCGATGTCTTTGGGTTCGTAGGCTGACTGATAGTGCTCCAATGGAATGCGAGTCGTTGGGCCCAAGATTTGGCCCTCAGGTAGTGGCAGTATTTTGACGCTGTCAATGTATATGTTGCACAAATCAGAAACACAGTCAAGCGGACGAAAGCACGCGTGACACAAATGATCAGTGTCCGCCATGAAAGGAATTTCAAGTCGCTTTGCGGGAGGAGATCAGACAGTTTGCTTTGGTGACATCCAATCTTTTTATCAGATTACAGACTTCCTCTTTATTTCGAAATTTCTCCATGTCGTCCAAGCGCACCGCCGACGATGCCGGCGTGTCTGCTGTGCCCCGCACCAAGACGCCAATCACGTACAAGGCAAATACAATGCGCAGCGGGACAATTGAAACCTTACATGACAAGAGCAATTTCATTGTTTCAATCAAGCACGATCATTACAATTACTCGGTTGAGTTCTTACGACTCAGCCTCCCGGATGAAGAGTGGAAAAATAATATATGCGCAAATTGCACTGTACTACGTGCACATCTCTCGCAACTCACCACGGAAGAAGGATGGTTTGTGGACAAGATTCTGGAGAGCGCTTTTTATGTCGTGCCTACCATTGGCGAGAACAATTCGCGTGAGGCACTGCGAGCAAAAGGGCGTCAATTGGTCACCATGGTAACGTGGGACACCTACATACCCACCCTCAAATCTCTGATAGTGCGGAAGCTGTTCAGAACACCAGGAGCATCACTGGCCATGATACTGTCCCAACAACCGGCTGGTCTGAACGCACTTATGATGGCTGTCACAGAATCGCCCAATAAGCAAAAACTCATTGCCGACATCGAACGGCACGGTACTCGGCAAGCTCTTTGTAAATGGTTTGACGAATCCTTGTGTAGAATCTCTGGTCCTCAACGCACGAGCGAGAATATCATTGCAAGACTAATGGAAAGTGGCATTTCATGCATTCCAGTGGAATATATTCCCCGGGCACCTGCTGATGATCACGACACCGAGAGTGAACATGACATTGAAGACGAAGACTGGTGACAAAGTAAATGACCTCTTTATTTGGAAATTCCAGCATATAATGCGCATTCTTATCGTGGTCATGCTAGTTGCACTGTCTCGTGCCGACCTGGTTGAAATGTTCCTGGATGCAACCGCAGTCAACCTCGAAGGCGGTCCAACTGCAGTCTTGTTGGCATACAATAACACATTTTCATCGCCAGTCAATGCAGCCGTCGCTTGGTGGGACATGTTTCTCACGGAACCATTCCAGATGTTCGGTCGCGCGAAATATCAAGACTGGGAGGATCACGCACGAGCAAAACCTGCCTTTCTCAATTGGTTGCGCATGTCAACAGCTATGTACTTGGGAAAACCAAACATGGAAAGCATGGATCTGTCAACTGACTACACGCCTGAGGGAAATCTTGCTGCTTTGTCCCAAATCGCGATTAATCGCAGCGGGGTTGAGCGCCACGACATGAGACTCTTTGCCTATCCGACCAAGTTTATGATGGGTATCAGTCGCGATAGCGTTAGTATTTGGCGTGGAAGCAAGAACGTCCGTATTCATACTGCGGATTATTTCGCAAGCGATGTGCCATTCATATGCCTTGGAAACGATGATTTTTGGGTTACCCAGATTCGTGAAACCGACGACGTGGTACCAGAACTTCGTGGCATCAAGAGTTTGTGGGATGTAATGGAGCAAGTGTATGGATATGTTCCATAAATCGATTTACAACTCATCTCGGAAGGCGCGCTCCTTTTCAATTGCGCGCAGCTGCTTTTCGAATCCAGAGTTGGGACGCACCACCGAGCGAGCCATGCGAACAAGCGTTAGCGCGTGGTCGTAGCCAATGCCCTGTGCGTGCATCAGGTGGTAGATGACAGTGGACGATGCACGCGACACGCCAGCAGCACAATGAACCATCACTCGTCCAGCGCTCTTGCGCTCCTGTTCGATTACGCTGTGCGCCAACGAAAAAGCCTCGCGCATGTCCTGTCCGGGCACGTCGTCGACTGAGATGATCGTCCTCGCTATGCCCGGCGGTGCACACTCGAGATCACCGATCAAGCTGATGACTCGCGTGATCCCCTTGTCTCGCAGATCATGCTCGTTGCATGCGGCGTTTTGATTGCCAATGCACAGATAGTCGTTTACACATTGCGCCGTCTGATCGCGGGCAGAAGCTGTCAGCACGTAGCCATCAGGCGTCCACACGCGTTCGACGCTAGGCTCGGCACAAACCACCGCGATTAAAATTCCAATACAAATAAGCCACATTGTGGTAGGCATTACAGGAGACCGTACGGTTTTTGGTTGCACCCCAAGAATCACTTTTCAGACTCGATTATTTGAATATGTTAGCGGAATTTGGTTTAATATTCCTCATTCTTGTGATAGCGCAGGTAATTTATCGCTATGCACCGGCGTCGCCCTCTCGTCAAGTCGTGAATGGAATCAAAGGCGGAGGAAAGGTGGTCATGAATGGAGGCGGGTGCACGCTTTGCCATGAGCGCGGAGTCTTGATACTGACATCTGGTCGAACTACCTTGCTGAAGTGGCGCCACGGGGCGAAGGCACCTCAAATTCAAGACATGTCTGTCGTTATTACTATGAACCGTGGTGATACTCTATTTAATATCGAGTGGCCAGGAGGAACCGGCAAATTTGACGTGGGCGCTGACGGTACAATTAAACTAAAGTAGTGGATCAGCATGTAAACTCAATCGACCAGTGCGCAAGGCACGTGCCATGCGTGCGGATGATGCGCCACGGGAAATGACATTCCAGGCGCCAAGCCGTGCTGCATACGCGTCGCTCACACTGTCATAGTATAACACCATCTCGACATATTGTTTCTCATCTCGGCAAGCGCACACAAAACCCAGGGTAAACCTCGAAACATCTGAAGTCCAAAATACAATGCGATTCAATAAAGTAAACCACTTGAATCCCACATCCGGACCTCGACCAAAATTGGGGAAGGTTGCATTATCAAGCGTGAAATGAAGCTCAGTAGCACGCGTTGGAGCATCGCAAAATGACGCAGACCCGCCATCCGTCCAGCGGGTAATACCTTTCCAATTCCCGATCATCACAGGACCTGGTGTGAGAGGTCTGTCGTCTGGCACGAGAAATATGTTCTCAATATCTGCGGCGATAATGACGTTTGAACAGATGGCTGGAGGTACCAACACAGACGGAACCCACCCTTCTGTAAACATCAAACGACTGCAAGATATCCGCGCGCCCAACCGCCTGATAAAGGCACATAAGACTTGGTAAGCCAACTTTCTTTGCATCACTGTCATAAATGGCTTTGCACACACTCTTATTGCATGTGCACGGGGGAACGCGCATTCTACTTTGCCTAGGCGAGCTCGAATGGATGTGACTGTTGTCCGACCAAGTGGTATATTGAACGCCAAATCGAGTTTGTGTAAGAGTGGCATGCACACCGCCTTCCACGCGCGATTCACCAGACGCAACGAAAACGGATTGTGCATAGCTGCTTCTCGGCGCTTTGTGGTTACTTTTCGGCATTCGCCCCCTTTGTCAAACTCATGCTCGTCATACGCCTTGCAGTCACAACAAACCAGCCACTCCATGATCACTGTGAGTATGTCCGGTAAATCAAACACTGGGTGGCAATCAGCATACGTCCTCTTTGGAGGCATTTGGGGAATTTCGATGCAAAAAAGAGATCCGATTTGTGTATACAATTTAATTCAGAACAACGGCCACGTGATTATACATTGCATATGGCAACCTCCATCGCTGTTCATTTCTCCATGAATCACTGCGGTTGTCATAAACCTGGCAGAGATCTACACTGGAATTGCCGGTGCGCGTCCAACCGCCAAACGCCAATAGCACATTGTCTTCCAGACGGACAGCAGCGTGCGCATAAACCGGCGTTGTCATCGGCGATCGCATTTTCCAGCTATCGGCGCGAGAGTCGTAACACTGAACACCCTCCTCACCGGTCACGTACACGCAGCCATCACCAAGAGTGACAGCGCGAACGTAAATATCAGGGTGGCACATATCGGCAACTGGCGACCACTGCTCACTCACAGTGTCATAATACCACGAAGAAGACAATACGGTTCCACTTGGATCAATTCCTCCAGTAATAACGAACCCAGTGGCCGTCACAGAGTCGCCACCGATGATGGACGAGGCGTGTTCATGTCTTGCTGCCTGAGGCGATGGCTCATACTTCCATCTTCCACTTGCACCCAAAATTTCCATGGATGGCAAGACACCGTGTGTGAAGCCGCCACACGCAACCACCGACTCGCCGACACACACAGAGGAGTGATTATGTCGCGGTTGCTGCAAGCCGGGTGCACTTGACCATTGGTTATTTCGACGATAGTACGAGTGGGACAGTCCGTCCTGTGGATACATGTTAATACCACCTACAGTCAATGGTCGCCCTCGCCACACACATAATGTGTGGGATTTGATCATAATACCCGGCAACGGAGATTGTTGTAGCCATTGCTGAGGCAACGGAGCTCCAAGATCAAAGAGGCGCACAGCCATAGAACGTCCATCAATCGTTATAAACGTCGGCGCGCCCACTGTCCGTCGCTCGACCAACGAAAGTACATCAGCGTTCACAGAGGAACAACCAATTGGAGCACCAGGTGGTACACACAGTAGCGAACAGCGCCAATTAACGAGACAATACAACATGGCTGCATCCAAAGTGGGCGCATTGGCCGTATCCTCCACTAACGATTTCCACTCGCGGTTAACGTCGGAAGGATTTGCAACACCGTCAGTGCTGCAACAAGGCACATCATCGATCGGTAGTGATCGCTTCATACGTAAAAGAGGAATCGGGTGAATGACTGACTATTGAGTCTCGCGATCCCCAGTTGTGTGTGAAATTTCATCCATTCCACTGACCCGCGTGCCTAATGCTTTCCCGCAAAAAGACCTCTCTATCGCGAGCATTGTTACAGCCCACATGGGAATACAATGAAGAGTTTAAGCGCGATTGCTTTGCTATTTTTGAGCTGATGGAACACGGAGCAAAATCTGAATGGAACAGTGTCGGAGGTTGCCGTGTGTCCATCGGACCGACGTGCATTATCCTAAGGCAATCGGGCTCCACAACGTACCACATGGCACAAAGCCCCTTGTTTGAGAATGCTGCAGTCGACTTCTTTGGTGACGAATTCGCGGTCGCGGTCGAAACCTACTATTCATATGAATATGATCATTGGTGGACTTCAATCATTCTCAAGGCTCGCTCAATATCGACTTGAAGAATAAATCGTGTGGGCGACAGTTTCCCGACTCGGCCAAAATGTCTTCCGCCAAGCGATCTTCCAGTGCCGACGCCGGCCCCCGCAAAAAGACCACGCTGTCGCGAGAGTGGCTAAAGCCTATGCTCATACCAGCTCGCGAAGATTTCAAACGCGAATGCTTTGCCATTTTTAGCGAGATGGAAGAGAGGGGCAAGGACGAGGGATGTGTAAGCTTTGCTACTTTAATGGATGATATATGCATCACCCTGGATCGAGATAGCTACTCGACATTCTGGATGGCGAAGGACCCGCTGTTTGAGGAAGCGGCGATTGAGTTTTTTGGTGACGAATTCGCGGTCAATATTTCGACCGATAGAAAGGACTTTGGGTTGAGGACTCGCCCGGAAATGGCCAAGTGGATGACTTTTATCAAACTCAAGCCCCATCCAGTGTCTGAGTAAATGCCGTCAAACATCCGTGACCAACGCTTTATTTTCGATCCCATCGAAGCGATGTTGCTTGCGTAAAAATTGCGTGACAGTGGCCCTTTTCATGTCCATGAGACAGTCAACAGACAAAACGATGATAACTCCACAGATTATCGCAATTGTCCCCAGCCCCAACAAGAGTATCATCCAGCAAATCATCCTGTCACCGCCGTCGGGTCTAGTATGTGGCGCACCCCAGGAAAGATAAACTTGCCACCGGGATTTGCGAATCACTACTGTTACACTGTGCACGGTACCCTCTCCCCAACCAGCGGCGTCTGTGCTGGGAAACGATGGGTCGTTCCACTCACGACACTTGTTATGTTCTATACACACCACTCCTGTGATCTTTGTGGTATCTGTGGGTTCCACACATTTGACACACTTCCAGCAAGCACCGCCTGAGCAGCATGTATCGTTCCAACAACGGCGATCGGTGTGAGTCACTGTGAAATTTGCAATCGTCAATGTTCCAGAGTGTACTTGCGGATGAAAAAGGGGCATCATCATTTTGCTCATTTGAAACGAAAGCACTACTGAGATTATGCAGACCACAAGTAAAGCGATACATCCCACGCATGTGGCAGCGGCACGTAACCTCTCATTAGTAAACATTTCACACTCGCTTGTCCTCCCCTCTGAAATTCCAGGATGGGGCTGCGCGACGCTTTTCTGTCACGCCTGGTTGCGCTGCTGTTCCAGCGAGCTCTGATTATGGACGACCCAACAAATCCTGAAGATGTCGAAGACATGCTTGTGTGGAAGCGCGTGCAGGTGTTAATCATCGACGGCAGTCTGTTCTACCGCAAGTGGCAATGGGCGGCGCTGGGTGCGACGTGGCAGTCGTACCTGAGCGTTGTTAGCCAGGCACTGCTTGCGCTGATGGACCGGTGTCCTGTGTTGCAGTCGGTGGTATTCATCATCGACAAATACGGTCCAGGAACACTCGAGCCACTGCCCAAGCGCGTGATACAAGCAAGTCGCTATGAAGGCGCCAATCCCATCGCAGATGTAGCCAACAAGTTTGCACCAGACAAGCCAGTGGCTGGGCTAGACTCGACCGACGTGTTTGGCAACCTCGATGCTCGCATGGCATTCAACGAGATGATGACCGAGCACCTGCGCACAGAGCTGCTTGCGTACTCTGCGCAGCACCCATTGCTGGATCACATCATCATCGATGGAGCTGTGCGTGGAGGGATAGCGCGCACAATGCTCGTTCCTCCTGCAAAGGGCACACCCAGCGAGCCTCCGCCCAGCAACTCGTGGTGTCCACACTCTGAGGGCGACATTGCAATCGCACACTGGATGGCCGAGTACGGACACCGCACCACGCTGATTCGATCAGCTGACATTGACATCCAGCAGGTGGGCTTGCGCGTTGTCCAGCGCTGGGCTGATTCGGGATTGCAGGCAGCCGAATTCTCCGATTGCTATCTACACAAGGTAGCCCATCCTGTTGAGCAGATATTCGATCTCAAGTTGTACTACCAGATGGTGTGCACCATCTTCGGTGCAAAGAACGCCGCACCAGACCATGTGCATCCACTCGACATCTGGACGATGCTGACTGCCTGCAGCGGCAACGACTTCTGCGCGCCATGGCTCTGCTCACCAGAGTGCGCTCGAGGCGAGAATGACAAGAAGAACGACGGCATTCGCCTCGAGCATATCTGGTATGCGTATGTCAAAGACTTCCGTTCGTTTGGCCCCTTGTTTGAGCCAACCACCGAGGCTGACCGCTGGACGGGCGGACCGTGGTCTGTGCTGCAGTGCGACACATATGTCTACCCCATTCGTCCGGTGGTTGAGGGCTGGCGACGCCTCATGGTGACTGCAATGAACTACCAAAAGAACCGCACGCCACAGACCCGTGTAGCGGCCAGCGAACTGCTGCTCGATGATCGCACATACGTGGCCGCGCAATTGCAGCGCATGACGTGGTCAATCTTCTACTATGCTAACGCAGCACTGGTGGGCGACAAGATGCCGCGCGGCGTGGAGACCGACAAGCAGGGGCGCTCACTGCACGGCTGGATGAGCGTGCCAGGAGCGAAGCCGCCGCACGACGTCGTGACAACTAACAACGTGGCGTCGCGCAACAGGGCTGTGTTGCATGCACTTTGGAACGAAGACGCGCCGACACAACCACCCAGCCCCGACCAGGACCCGCTTGCAGAGTTTGCGCGCCTTGAGAATGAATTAATCTAAACACTCCTTTTTTACAAGGCCGGCTTCGATCAGCGCTTCTGTGATGGTGTGTTTGAGACGTTCTTGTTTTACTTGGTTCTTATCCTCCTTGATCCGTTGATAGTGGCCGCTTGTCAGCGCAGAGTAAAATGCAGCCGCTACGGCAAACATCACCAACACGCACGTCACAAAGATCACCGACCCAACGTCCATGTTAGTCACAACAGGACACACAACAAAAAGCACAAATAACACGGTAAGTATTCCTTTTGACATTCTGTCGAATAATGATGCCGTTGTGGGAAGGTCTCTTATTTGTCAGTTTTCTGACTGCCCTATTTTTTTTAAAAAATGTCTGAAATTTCACCAATCGCTGCGCGTGTCGAGTTGCTTCAGAATGAGTTGCTTCAGAATAATAGGTTGAAGGTGACCGAGGAACAGAAGGCTTGGATCGTTGTAATTCACAACGAAATTTACAAAGCTGGTTTTGCCATCGAAGCGGCTGCTCCGGTTGGTCAATATGACGTTGGTCGCGCAGTTGCAGCCGTGGATGCCTTGCAGGCTGCAGTGGTTGGTTTTACCACATCAGCTTTGTTGGCTAGTAAAACCGCCATCTGATTGCCGTTCATTTTGAAAGTTCGCGTAGAAAACTTTCCACCATTGGTTTCCATTCGCGCTCGTGTGCAGTCTCCAAATCGTTGTGTCCTCCCTCGTTGATGATATGCACAGTACAGAGGTGGTCTGGAACAAGTGCAGCCAGAGAATGCGTATGCGTGTGCGAGATAATTGGGTCGCTGTCTCCGTGGATAAACAGCGTCGGCCTGGTCAGAGCAGACATCTTGGCGCTGTTGACAAACATGTCCAGCCACGGCACCGAGAATGGCAAGGCAACCCGCATGCATGACTCGAGTGGCGATTGCAGAATGCACCCCGCGTACAGTGATTCGCTTGTTTGTGACAAACGGTGTGCAAGTTCCACTGTGGGACCAGTTCCAAGCGAGTGTCCGTATAATACGATGCGAGTCGGGTCAATTGACTTGACCATGTAGTCGTAGCATGCTTGGATGGCCGAATAGCAGGCCTCTTCACTACATTCTCCAGGCGTACCAAGCACACCATAACCGTCGTATTCGTAAGTGACTACATGGCAGCGAAGCAACGAGGCTATACGCAAGCACCGAATTGATGCAACGGCTAGGTCTTCTGCGTTGCCATGCGAATACAACAGAACGGGAGAATCGGCAGAAGCCGAGGGATCGGAATGACAAACAATTGGGATGCTGGGTCGTCCGTCCAGACGAGGTATCCATCTAAGGTCTGGAGCCCATGCTTTGTACTGAGGTGTCGGTGGACGAAAAGCTAAGAATCCTACCAGTCCCCTATATGCACAACAGGAGGTCATAGCTGACTAGTTTTTATTTCACAAGTCGTCTTTTATGCGCGCTCTCCACGAATGCGACGCGCAAGCTGCATGTCGCGTGGCGTGATCGTTACGCGGCGGCAGTGCAGCGTGGCCAGGTTGGTGTCCTCGAACAAGTTCGTCAGGTACATCTCAGAAGCCTCCTGCAGCGCAAGCAAACAACTTTTCTGGATGCGCAGCCCATCATTGAAGTCTTGCATGATCTCACGAACCAGCCGTTGAAACGGCAGCTTGCGGATGAGTAGGTCGGTCGACTTTTGGTAGCGACGGATCTCGCGCAGAGCCACAGTGCCCGGCTTGAAGCGATGAGGCTTGTGCACTTTGTCTCCAGCAGCCGGTTGCTTGCGGATGGATTTTTGCACCTTTTTTGCGGTGCTCTTCTTGGGGTTTTGTTGTTTGGTGCGAGCCATGTGGAATTCCTTTCTGACCAGAGGTGTTTTTGGAAACTGAGCAACAACTCGTGCCGCTCAGGAATTCCATACATGCTGTGGTTCTGTTAAGTTTCGAGGTGACGTGTTGATCAGTGAGCGCAGCACTGGACCTGGTAAAACCATCACTTGACGACGATGATCAAGTATTCTTTGTTGCTCGTCGTCGGCTTTGTGCTGGTCGCCCTGGCCGCTCACTCCAGTTGGGACGATCGGTTCAACACTGGGCGGTTTGGCCGTCTATGCAAGGGAGGAAAGGGCGAAGGCTCGTGGGTCGAGCGCGAAGCCTACCGTCGCTGTGCCACTTGCCACTCACGCTGCTACAGCACCAAGTTCAACGCCACGGCCGAGAGCAGTGGAGGGCCTTCAGGACTGTGTGACAAATACGGTGACGAATGCATCGTGGAATTGTTCATCAAGACAGCGCCGTGCTGCCAGTGCTTTGCGGGCCACGGGGAGGTGGAGACATTTGAGGACGAGATGTTTGAGACTCTCGAGGTGAAGGACACCTTTTCACGCTGCGAGGTCACTTTCTTTGGTGTGCTAATCAATGGCTTCGACACACTGCCGCTGGACAGTTCGTGCAACGTCACCGCCGAGCCGCTGTTCACGCAACAATGGGTGCTGAACGACTGCACGGTCAACAAGATCTTTGACTGCTTTGACGGCTCGTGGAAGAGCGGCTCATTGCTGCGTCAGGCGTACAACAAGGAGTACCGCAACGGTCGCTATCCAGATCCATGCTTTGCCGACCGGCATTGGGTGGACTCGTTTGCCTCGGAAGAGAAGGGAGTCGTGACGTCTGAGTTTGTGATGTTCCGTCCGGACACCACGACCAAGTGGTTCGACCGCTCGCTGACGCGCGACGACGCGCCCGTGCAAATCAACTGCAAGAACGTTCCGACCAACACGCCGGTGTACGTGGAGCCTGTGTGAATAAATGACACGACGGCATTTAAGCAATCGATTCCTCGCGACAGCGCTGTTGTACTGCGTTCCATGTCAAGCGGTACTCGTAGACCATGGTGATACGATTTTTAGCCCAATCACGCCCCAGCTGTGGGATATGAACTTTTGATGCGCGAGTTTAGCTCTGATATTGTCACATATACGATTAAGCGATTTGCATCTGTGTGGGCAATTAGTTATTTGATCCATCATCAATTAATAATTCCCAAACTGGCTCAATACAACCTGCGGCTCGTTGCTTGTGCCTTTTTGGTTACTGTATTGACCATCTTGTATTAAAGTTCCAAGGTTTATGACAACTTGTTTTTTTTCAGTGAACCCCAAAAAGCAGGCATAAGAAGGCGCTGTGCCTGACCTTCAAATGGGAACCACACATTCTGTGCCAAATGAAGTCGAACCTTCATTTCTCGATTCCACCACGGGTCACGTGAATCGCGACGTCATAACATGCATCAACCGTGTCGCGTACGCTCCAATATGGCTGGCAATAGGAGGACACAGTACAATCGGGGCTATTGTCGGCAGCTTGGATGTCAAACCGATTGACAGCTTCGATCTCGGCGCTCGCATCGACAAGCAATCGTGGTCATACAGTGGTACACTTCCGCGCAGCGATCTCTATGGATTTGCGGCAATGTCATCAATGATTGTCGGGGGCAACAATTCTCGATGTCGTGACCGTGACAATGCTTTGGCTGCCAAGAAGTGTTACGTTCTCGTTTATGACAGAACCAGCGGAACCACGGTTTGCTCGGCTCAGATGCCTGCCGTACTCAATCGACCACGATTTAGGCATGCCACAGTCACAGTTGGTGATGACGCTATCGTGGTGGGGGGTGATGACTCTCTCGCGACGGTCGGCTCGATAGAGGTTCTGCGCGGCAACAGGTGGACCTGTCATTCGTTACCGGACATGTTGTCTCTTGCTGAGCACGCATGCGTTCCTATGTCTCGCGCAGCGCTGATGACTATTGGTGGCTGGGAAATGGGATCTGTTCGTGGACTGGTGGTGTCAGAGCGCGTCAGATCAACAAACATTGATTTGATTTCCATGCAAGTCACGCAATGCGCAGAATTTGGTCGCAGTGACTATCTTGGTTGTCGAGCATCAGCATTCGGTGGTGGGGTTGTGTATGCAACACAGTGTGCATCGACAAAACGCTACGATGCAAGGTCGGACGCATGGAATGGCGTGGCTGATCCACCTATTGAGCTCTGTGGGGCAGCGCACGTGAAATTGGAATTGGAGTCATTTGCGTTGATTGGAAGTCAATGCATTGTGTACGATACTCGCGCTGATATGTGGTGGTTTGAGGATAGATGGGCGCTGAATCGGTCGGAGCACACGGTAGTCGCG
>SDBT01012581.1_pt1 | contig 13596 bp, 12 predicted proteins | sample 2277101 | NCBI WGS metagenome assembly SDBT01 (sample SAMN10404973, study PRJNA504765) | marine sediment metagenome | isolation source: marine sediment core GS10_PC15, 103 cmbsf | place: Arctic Ocean: Southern Knipovich Ridge | collected 2010
AGACGGCGCCGCATCGATATCTTCCTGTGGGTCGAACGGATCGACCACTTCGCGGATGGCCTGGGCCTTGACGGTCACGTAGCCATCCTTGCCGGGCCTGGGCATCTCGCCTCGAACCACGAGCCGGCTGTCGCTATCGCCCCAGCCGCGGTAGTCGTAGTTGATGACCACATAGCCCGCGGCGGCGAAACGTGGAGCGATACCGGATCGCATCAAGAAAGCCTTCGTGCCGCCCCACCCATTGCACAACACGATAGCAGGAAGCTTTTCGCCTTCTTCGCGGTCCCTGGGATAGAGTAAGACACCGGACAATCGTGTGCCGTCACTCCATAGAGTTATTTCACGTTGGAGGACGGCAGGGAAATTCTCGACCGCCTTCTCTTCTTGAGCCATTGCGGCAGGAACTATCGACGCACCAGACAAAATCGTAACAACAGTGAAAAGGAACGGCACGCATATCCAACTTAAGTTTCTCAACATCTTCACGTCTGTTATCCTTTCAGCCGACATTATTTTGCCGGTTAATCAATCCTCATTGCCTTTCCGGCTACATTCCGACTACTTTTTTTGAACACGATATAAGTGTGTTTTGGTGCGGAGCAGCAGCGACTTGCCCACTACGGCAGGAGATGCCCCTAAAAACCCGTCTAACTCGTTGACCGCCAATCTCCGAAATTCTCGCCCGGGTTCTATGATAGTGGTCTTGCCATCCTTGTTGGACATGTAGATCCGATTATCGGCATACAGCAGAGATGCGCCGTAATTGCCGTCAAGACGCTCGGTCCATACCGTCTCTCCGGTCTTCGCTTGTTTACATATCAGCACACCCTTGTCGCTTAACATATAGAGCAGATCGCCGACAAGCACTGGTGAGCTTTCGTGGCACACGTCTTTGGTCATCTTCCAGACGACGTGCGTATCGGTCACATCTCCGACGCCGCCTTGACGCACGGCCCACAAATGGCTTTTGCCCGGGGAGCCGCCGCAATTGATAAAGAGCAGCCCATGACCGGTCACGATTCGAGAGATGGGATTGTCGTCGCGGTACAGAACCCGCCACAGCTCGGCGCCGGTGCGCGGATCATGGCCTGTTGCGAGCATGGCGCCGTTACTGACTAACTGCGGTTTGCCGTTTACCTCGACAATAATTGGTGTGTGATAGGACTTGAGGAGATATAACGGCTCAACATTCTCGTAAAGTTCCCGAGGCCGATCGTAACGCCAGACTGTGTTTCCCGTCTTTTTGTCCAAAGCGGCAATGAACTGGACGTCTGTGCCCTCGAGATGCACGATGAGCAAATCCTCAAACAGAATCGGCGAGGAAACCGGCCCCTGCATATGCTCGCAGTTCAAATCGTCACGCCGCCACACAACCTGGCCCGTCCCAGAGTCGATACAGGCTGTTCCATGCGTGCCGTAATGTACGTATACATAGCCCTCTTCCACCACCGCAGAAGGCGTCGCGTAAGAGTTTAATCGGTTAATTCGCTGGGGCTTTTTTGGATGAAAGACCTCAACGTCGTGGACGACTCGACCGGTATTAAGATCAATGCAGACGGCGTAGAGAGTCTCGCCTTTCTTTGTGGCCGTAGTGAGCCAGACCTGATCGCCCCATACGACGGGCGTTGAGTAGCCCAGGTCATGTATGGGAGTCTTCCAGACAATATTTTCCGTTTCCGACCATTTCAGGGGCAGACCGGTTGCATCGCTTCGGCCATCACCGGTCGGGCCGCGCCAATCCGGCCAATTGGCAAAGGCAAGAGTCGAGTTTACAAAGAAGACAACGACAATAGCTATTAGCCAAGATTTCCCATTTAACTTCATTAACTTTCCTTTCATTTAGTCGAGTTAGTCAACTCTCATCTTCTTGATTGCGTCGCTATCGTACGCTTTTGCGGAGAACTCCGCAAGAAGCGCCCGATCGTCCAATGTGTACGTGACGTTACCCGAGAGCGTCTTAATATTAGCATCGACCTCTTGCTTCAAACGCATGCCGATGTTCAGGATATGGATCCGCTCATCATCCAGCACATAGCGGATCGCCGCGGCGGGTAGTTGCTCCAGACGCTTCTTGTCGAATCCCGGCACAACGTATCCGGACCAGGCGCCAAGAATGCCTGCCCCGATGACCTTCATGGCCACAACGCCCATGTCGCGTTCGTGGGCCTTCGCCACGCACGCGTTGCGCAACTCGACCATCCTGGCGGAGAACACCTGATTGTATCCTCTCGGGATATAGCCGTAGGACAACATGCACAGGTCGAATCCGTCGGATTCAATCAAGGCCAGGGCTTTGTCAAAATAAGAGTGGGCTGAGAAACCGATAAAGCGAACGGCCCCTTCGTCACGGAGTTTGACCAGTTCGCCATGAACCTTCATGGCTTCGGCAACGGTCATTTGCTCCAGACCCGGCGTGCCGTGGATCAGTATCGCATCCAGATAATCCGTCTTCAACTCACCGAGGACTTTTTCGAACGCTTGCCTTGTCTTGTTGGCTTGGGTCACTTCGACCTTGGAGGTCAGAAAGACTTTGTCGCGGATGCCCTTCAGTCCTTCGCCGAGAATCGACTGGCTTTCCATGTAGTTGCCGGCCGTGTCGTAGTAGCGCACGCCGCGATCGTAGGCGTAACGAACCAGCTTGACGCGATCTTCGGTCGACAGCGGATTGCCCCAAACTTCGGGAAGTGCGGCACCGCCGAAACCCAGGATCGGCAGCACACGGCCGGTCTTGCCAAACGGTCGCGTAGTGATCTGCTTTGAATCGTTCGACGACTCACCCGCCAGAGCGACACCGGAGCCTGCCGCGACGGACCCGATTGCCGCCGCCACGCCCGTCTTGAGGAAGTCCCGTCGGTTGACATTCCTATCCAGTCGTGTTTTAGAACTCATGATTTCTCCTTTTCGGAAGACTTGATCTCTTTGATAAAGATATTGCGGTACTCGATAGGACAAGGATTCATCTCGCCGAGATTATCGCCATTTACAAAGACATGCTTCTGAAACCGGATAGTTGCCGGCTCCAGGCTTAAGATCCCTTCCGGATACTCAAATTTATCAAGAATGACCTCACCATCAAGCTCGGCCGTCACGTTCTTCCCAATCACGGTCAGTTTGACTGTATGCCAAATTCCGACTTCCGGATCAATATACTTAACATGAGGGAGATCCTTCTCTTTCAATCCCATTTTCTTCTTTATCTTTTCCGGCATAAAATAGAAACTTTCCAGGTGCCCCATGCCGCCTTTGGATCTGAGGTTGAACTGCTCCGTTTGCCCGAAACTTTCCATCTCCGGAATAAGTCCCCGGAAATTGATCCCGCTATCGGATTTTGTTGGCATCCTGAAATCAACCATCAGCACAAAATCTTTATATTTTTTCTCCGTCGTCAGGTCCGCACCCCATTCCCTGAGGAGACCGTGTGACTTGAGTACGCCGTCTTCAATAGACCAGAATCTTTTGCCCTTGGGCGATAATCTCCAGCCGGTGAAGTTCTTGCCGTTAAAGAGGGCGGTGAACCCTTCCGGCGGAACGTTCAGTTTTTTCTTTTGGTCTGCTTTCCATTCCCTGATGCGTACGTTGCGAACTGCTATCGGGCCGTAATCGCCCTGGATGATGATGGGGCCCTGCGGATACTGTTTGCGGTCCCAGTTCGTGCCGCAGGCGTACGGCACTTCCACATCTTCCTGGATCACCTTTCCGTTGTGCACAACCTTGACAAACCGGGCATGGGCCGTTTTGTTGCCGTCTTGGTCGAATCGGGCGGCCTGAAAGACAATATCCATGGTCTGCCACTGGCCGGGCGGTTTGGCGGCGTTAACCCTGGGCGGAGATCCCTTGTCGATGTGATGGTACGTAGGCTTGCTCTCGGCCCGCGGATATACCCCCCCGCAATGTCCCGCCGTTGGCTTCTTAATTCCATAGCTGTCGAGAATCTGGATTTCATAGTTGCCATGAAATATCACGCCGGAGTTCGAGCCTTTGGCCACCATGAACTCGACGTGGACCTCGACATCACGGTAATCGCGCCGCTTAGTGACGAGGCTGGGACACTTGCCGTCTTTGCCGTTTATCAGAACACCATCGCCAGCCTTACTGACCAGTCGTTTTATGTTGTCCGGATTGAGCGTGGCGTCGCCGGCCACGTCCCATTTATCGCTGTTATGCCAGGCGCTGAAATTGCTTTCGTCCGCATTAAGGAGTGGTGTGGACACCACGAACAGAATAATTAATGCATAGTTTGCTGCTCTCATAGTAATTCTCACTTAGGTATAATTCCTTAGATTTCCCAGCCTTTGCGGTAATGATCACGCCTGATGAATCGCTCCGCTGCCGGATTGTTGGTAATCTTGAGGTTCTTGCCGTCCCACGAATGCTTTTCGCCCGCGCGATAGGCAGCTATACCCAGCAGGACTGTCTCGGTGAGCGGGCCTGCATAGCTGAAGTTAGTGCCGGGCCTGAGTGGATCGTTGGTCTTGCATGCCTCTACCCAATCATCGGTATGGGAAGGCTTGCGCGGCACATGGGGACGCCTTACGCCCTCGAACTTCTCTTCCGGGAACAGCTTGAACCGGCCGTAGTCCGCTATCAACATGCCCTTTGAGCCCACGAACAGCGTAGCTTCGGGCCAGTCCGGCATATTGTGTTCTTTCTGCAACGGTGGGCGCTTACCGGCGTTGCCGTCGTACCATGTCAGATGCACAGGCGGCAGGTTGCCTCTGGCGCCGAAGGTCCACTTGCTTATCAACCAGCCGGGGGCGCTTTCGGTGTGGGCAAGTTTAGAGCTTTGAGCCTCTGCCGTAAGCGGGTATTTGAGATCGAGCGCCATAAACGGCAGGTCGATCATGTGGCAGCCCATATCGCCAAGCCGACCGTTGCCGAAATCCCACCATGAGCGCCAGCCGTCCGGGTGGTAGGTGCGGTTGTAGGGGCGAACCGGAGCCGGGCCCAGCCAGAGGTCCCACTTCAGGTGCTTCGGTACGGGCGGGTTATACTTTGGCCGGTCGCCGGGGGGCCATGCCTTGTCGCACCAGCAGTGGACTTCTTTGACCTCACCTATGACCCCGTCTTTAATCATCTTTGCTACGCTACGATAGTTGTATCCGGTGTGAGCTGCATTCCCCATCTGAGTAGCTACGCCGGTTTCTTTTGCGACTCTGGTCGCCAGCCGGATTTCAGTGATGTTCTGGCCCAGCGGCTTCTCGCAATAGACGTGTTTACCTATCCTCATTGCCATGACGCTGGCGGGGATATGCACGTGATCGGGCGTAGCGACGACAACCGCATCGATGTTCTTCTCTTCCTTGTCGAGCAAAATGCGGTAATCGCTGTATTTCTTTGCCTTGGAAAACATCTTGAAAGCCTCGGCCGCATGTTTCGTGTCAACGTCGCAGATAGCGACAATGTTCTCGCCCATGACATTCCTAATGTCATCGAAACCTTTGCCGCCAACGCCGATACAGGCGATATCGAGCTTTTCACTCGGCGGCGTTTTGCCGGGACCGCCCAGCACGTGCCGCGGAACAATCGTAAACGCAGTCACCGACGCTACAGCCCCGATAAACCGGCGTCTTGTAATTCTTGCTGGACAGTCTGTTCTGTTGCTCTTGTTTCCCATGTGTAACCTTTCCGTCAATCAGGGAGCAATCCGCACCCACATGGCCGGTTGCGGATGGGCGCCATTCAGGGAACCGCCTGCGAGATAAAGCTTGCCATCGAGGATACCGGCTGCAAAAAATGCCAAGACATATGTCTTGGTCGAATGTTTCATCATTGTTCTCCTATTTGTTCGAACGATTGCAGAGACAATTTAGATCATGTCACGATACCTAAACTAAAGTTGGTCTTAAAGAAACCTAACCGGTGTTTATTCTATTTCTAATATTAAAGGCTGTTTCGAATCAACAGTGAGGTTATTGTTTAATGTTATTTCCTTCCCAGTAATAATATTCTTTGCTGTTGTTCCTTTTATAAGCAACTCAGAGAATTGTGTTAAATCAACATTTTGACGACTCGCTGTTTTGTTCAATACAACCATGACTTTCATTTCATCATTAAACCGGAAATAAATATAGACTCCATTTACCGGCACGAAATGGATCAGTTTTCCATCATGTATGGCGGTGGCGGTCTTTCTCCAATTCAGCAGTTTTTTTATAAAACGCCGTACTTCTTTTTGTTCTTTTGTTAATCCCTGATTCGTAAATGCGTTTACCTCATCACCCTCCCAGCCGCCCGGAAAATCACTCCTGATATTACCATGGCTGTTATCTCCGGTATTCGACATCAGGATTTCGGTGCCGTAGTAAAACTGAGGCGTACCGCGCATTGTAGCAAGATAGGCTATCGCTAATTTTAATAAGCCGATATCTTCATTTAATTGAGTAAAAATACGGCTCATGTCATGGTTGTCGGGGAAAATAACATGCTTAAAAGGATCTGCGTATAGAAAATCATTCGACAGCATGTCGTAAAGATTTATCATCCCGGCATTCCACGACTCTTGTTCTGTCAGAGCATTTTTCAGCGCGTTCTGCAAAGGAAAATCAAGCAGTCCGGGTAAACAGGAAGTATAGCCATCCGGATTTTCTTTCCCTTTTTGCCAATAAGCTAAGACCGCTGGATTTAAACTCCATTCTTCGCCGCAGATATTAAAGTCAGGGTATTCATTCATGACCGCACATGTCCAGTCTTTCATGAAATCCTTGTCTGAATAGGAGTACGTATCCATTCTTATTCCGGCCAGGTTTATGTATTCAATCCACCATAACGTGTTCTGGATTAGGTAATCAGCCAGCAGTGGATTTCTTTGATTGAGGTCGGGCATGGTCGGCACAAACCATCCATCGGCAAAATGTTTACGATCGTAATTCGAGGCATAAGGGTCTCGCAGTGTTGTACGCCTGTGATTCGTAATAAAAAAATCATTCGGGTTGTTAATCCAGTCATCAGAAGGTAAATCATCCATCCACCAATGTTCGGAACCACAATGATTCATTATCATATCCATAATGATCTTGATGCCTTTATACCGGGCCTTGTCGGAAAGTTCTTTGTATTCTGAATTTGTTCCGAAACGTGGATCTACTTTGAAAAAATCAGTCGTAGAATAGCCGTGGTAGGAAGCTTTGGGCTGATTGTTCTCTAAGACAGGGTTCAGCCAAATAGCGGTAAATCCTAAATCAGCAATATAATCAAGACTATTGATGATCCCTCTAATGTCGCCGCCATGCCGCCCCCATTTGTCGCTGCGGTCAACCTTGTCAGGCATTCGGTCGATATTATCGTTGCGGGTATCTCCATTGGCAAAACGATCGGGTGTTATGAGGTACATCACATCGGAATTATCGTACCCCTTTCGCAAAGCAGCATCTCTTTCTCTCGGCAATAATCGATAATCGATGCTGTCGATCACGTGATTTTCATCGTTTTTAAATTGGATTGTAAATTCCCCTGGAGTTACTCCCTGTTCGATGTCGAGGTAAATGAAAAGGTAATTTCTATTTTCCACTAAGACCGTTTTTTCGATGGCAATTCCGTCATACTCAATTTCCGGTATCAACTCAGCTATGTTTTCCCCATATATCATTATTTGCAGTTCCGGATTGCGCATCCCTTTCCACCAGAAAGGTGGCTCGACACGCTCAATGGTATGTTGTGCAAAAGTGACAGGTGCTATTAGAAAAACAAAGCATATCAAGCTTTTTATCATTTGTCTCCCATTTGCTTGTGAAGGAGTTTTAGCTCAGGTGACTCTGAGTTCACTTCTTTTCCTTTTTGAAGTCTATCTCAAACCATGGGTAGTCGGAAAGCTCTCCGTTTTCCAATCCATACACGGCAACCTTCATGTTGGTAGCATCGATCTTCGAATAGGTAAGTGCTACATCCGTAGTCTGTCCATACTCATCAGCCATCTTGGTCTTCGCAATCGCTTTGCCATCATGGGCTTCCCATGTTGCCTTGGTGGCCCGACCCCGGCTGTCCACGCTGAATTGCCGCACTTGCTGTTGGTCAGCGTCGAAGTAAATCATACCTTGCGATGAGTTCTCACCCATCTTGAAACTGCTTACAATTGCATGTCCCTTTACTGCCCACCGATAGGTCAACACTATGTCCTGTCCATCGTCAGTGGTGGCTTTCCACTGACCGGCCATCCATGCAAATCCTTGCTCCTCAACAACATCTTTGAGACTCTCCTGACCGATTGCCACATTCCCTATAGCCACCAATACCACCATTAATACCAGGCTCATTTCGACTTCTCCTTTCATTCACTAAAGTTAGTTAATCTTCATGACTATGATCACATCACTGTCGAATGCTTTTGCGTAGAACTCTGCAAGCAGCGTCCTATCGCCCGTTTTGCACATTACCTCCACCGAGTTCGGCGAAGAGGCGTCAGCTTGATGTTCCTGAACATGATGGGGACGCCTTCGCTCTGGAAACCGATGTATCCCTTGCTAATGTTTACGCCGGTCGCCTTGTTCTGGAGTTGGCCATTGATGGTCGCCTCTATGGTATCGCCTTTGCAGGTGATCTCGTATTTATTCCAGCCGCCGAGTTCCTTTTCACTGGGATCGCTCATGTGCGGCGTATAGCTGATGAATCCGCCCTTTTCAGCTTTGTTTTCATTGAAAGTGTAGCCCATTCCGACGAAATCGCCGGCGCGTTTGTGCATAAGTTGCGCTTCCATGCACAGGGGCCAGATTTTTTCTTCGCCACCCATGTGCAGCAGGACTCCGCTGTTGCCGGGCTTTTCAGGCCATCGCCATTCGAGTTCGAGCTTGTAATCGCTGTATTGTTCCTTCGTGCGCAGAAAGCCTGTGGGATTTCCTGTACAGAAAATCTCGCCGTCCTGGATCTTCCACACACTCTTCGGATCGGCATTTGAATCCTTCAGATAAATATGCCAGCCTTCGAGGTCTCTGCCGTTAAACAGGGCAATTGTCTCGCCATCCTGGGATCCACTGTCCGCCACTGTCTTGAAATCGCCTTCGATTTTCGCCACGCCGAAAGGCAGGCATTTATTTAGGGCCGATTTTAAACTTCCCGGCAGTTCGTCATTTTCCATCAACGTCGCCACCGGATTGCCGACGCCAAGTGCTTTCGCTGTATCACTGCCTTCTTCATACCTGGTGAGCAACACTTCACCATAGAGAAACTTGTCGAGAAGGATACGGCCATTCAAAACGCTTAACATAGGATTGTCGCCGTACTCGTTAATCATCATAACAATGACAAGATTTCTTGAGAAGAAACCGGGAAAATCGTATTGTTTTGCTTCGGTATAGAAGACATGCATTATTTTAGAGGTTCCGTCTTCACTGCTGGTCTGTCCCTCAAACATCCCTTGTTCGTCGACGGACAGTTCGAATTTGAAATCGGCATCTTCAATTCCATACTCGCTGATGAACGATCCACTGCCTTCTCCTTCCCACGTAAAAGGTGGTTCGACATCCTGAGCCATGCAAGGCATCCCTATCATCACGGCTGCAACAAATGCCAGAACAAGTTTTTTTGTCGAGTGTGTCATAATTTTTCTCCTAAATCTGAATGAATATTGAATCGGCACTACACATTTTACTGCCTATTATACATATTCCCGGTTTTTCAGCAACTTCCAGCCGGATGTCCAAACTAATTCTTTTGACGGAGGGTAGCGGCCTGCAGGCGTCTCAAGTCGGCCAGGTTAGCTTCACTTTCAGCTTTACTACCTTGTGTACGGCCTTTCAGATACTTCCATCGCCAATGCTCGACGTGTCCGTCGGCAAAGGAAAGATTGCAGCCGCGGCTGTGGCGATCGGCGGGTATATTTGACCAGGTATCCGCAGGCGCCGGATTAACCGTAAAACTTGCATCGTCAATGAAATCCTCATGCTCATCAAGGAACACGAACAGTCTCGCCGATTTTCGAATGGCTGCGGCCCTGTACACGACTGGCTGTTCGGCTTGCGGTGCACCGAGATTGGCATTCATCGAATAACTCCGAGTGCGCTTCATGCCGAGCTCCACGCCGGCGACCGAGCGAACACGGGTTTTGTCAGCCGGGCAGCGATAGAGCTGCATAGTGCGGTTATAGTTGCCCTTGAAGAACGACCCGTTCTCAATCCGCGCTGTGTCGGGGTCGTGAGGCGCACTGGAGTCGCCAATCCAGGAGTTTGGAGTGCTTCGCCAAACACCAGTGATCGGTGCGGCCATGTTAAGAGGCACTTTGTCATCGTTGTCCTCCACATAAAGCTGCCAGCACATTTGCAGTTGCTTGAGATTGTTGAGGCAGGCAGTGCGTTTGCCCAGCTCCCTGACGCGGTTGAGGGCCGGCAGCAGTATGCCCATAAGAATGGCAATCACTGCTATAACCACTAAAAGTTCGATAAGTGTGAAAGCTCCGTGACACCCTCGATTAATCCGGCTTTCTCGCATTTCGCTTAAAAACATTATGACGCACTCCTTTTCAAGTGGTTTCAGCATTTCAATTTTTCTTGCGACCGGCCGTCAAAGAGCTGGATCACGCGTTCGGCCTTGGTGGCAATATGCTCATCATGGGTCACAACGATCAGGGTCTTGCCCTCACTGCGCAGGCGATCCAGAATGGCCAGGATATCCGCGCCACTGGCCGAATCGAGGTTGCCCGTGGGCTCATCCGCCAGGATGATCAGGGGATCGTTTCCCAGGGCTCGGGCGATGGCCACACGCTGCTGTTGGCCTCCACTGAGTTCCGAAGGTCGATGGTCCACGCGATCGGCCAACCCGACCAGATCGGCCAGTTCCAGAGCATGATCAGCGCTTTGCTGCTTACTATAGCCCTGGTAATACATGGGGATCTCGATGTTCTCAATCACGTTCAATTGGGCGATCAGATTAAACGACTGAAATATAAAACCGATACGCGCGCCGCGGATACTCGACAACTCATCGTCGTCCAGTAGGGCTACACTCTGTCCGCCCAATATGTAATCTCCGCTGCTGGGACGATCCAGGCAACCGATCATATTGAGCAGGGTTGATTTTCCCGAACCACTGGGCCCCATAATGGCCACGTATTCGCCGCTGTGGATAGTCAAGTCGATCTCACGTAAGACGCGCAACTGGGTTGATCCCAGTTGATAGTTTTTGCATAATTTGTCCATCACCAGAATGGGCTTATCCGCATTAAATTCGAGTGTGTCCTGGTACTCTATCATGGTGTTCTTACCTGAATCATTTGTCTGTTTTTTTGTAAAGGAGTTTTAGCTCACGTAACTAAAATCTCACTCCTTTCCCTGCCACTCTTTCATATCTCATCGTCCGGCAAACAATCGGCCTGCCTACTTCGGCGTCGCCTCGCAGTGGGGATACCGGTAGTCGGCGCCTGCTTTCGTCGATACTTTCCGGGTGGATCCGTCCTTCAATGTGTACAGGTAAAGCTCGGGGCTGGCATGGTACACAATCGCGGTTTCGTCCCTGGTCCAGCGCGGGTAGGCAAACCATCGATTCGGATCCGCCTGCTCGTTTGCAAACGGCCTGGCGTTCGTAATGCTGCGCTTCCTCGCGTCAAAGTCGGCGATGTAAAGCGTGCGTCCCGTGTCTTTGTACTTGAATCCGGTCTGGTACTCGAAACAAACCTTTTTCTCGCTGGGCGAGACACTGACACGATCCAGCAGCCCCTTCTCGGCCAGCTCACAGTCGATGCGTTCGAAGCGGGGATTCCCGCCGACATTGGGCGTCATCAGGAAATAGCCGCGCCCCTGCTTCGGGTGTACCGACTGCACCAGAATCCTGCCGTCCTTGAGACACGTGTATCCCCATGTGTGGTATCTCTTATCGGTAAGTGCGACCTCCTCGCCGGGCTTGGCTCCCACCTTGCTCTTCATCACGTAGAAGCTGCCCGTCTCCGGATTCTTCCGGTTCCAGATGGGCGTGTTGGATCCGTCACGCGTCCAGGTTTGATTGAAATCCGTGTGTGTGCCATCGGTCAGTTGGTGAAAGCCCGTGCCGTCAACGTTGATAATACAAATCGCAGTCTTCCACATCACTGTAACGCGGTGATTTTTCAATCTGCGAAAGAAGACCAGCATATCGCCGGTCTTAGACCAGGACGGCTTGAAGTCCCAGTGGCCGGTTGTCAGCGGCTTACCTTCCGGCGTCCCGTAAGTGTTAACGTGAATTTCGCCGTTCATGTAGTAGGAACCCTTAAAACCGGTAATACTCACCCCTGCCACTTTTCGCTGCTCTGTGCTCTTGCTGGAAGCCTTGCGCAGAATCGCGGCGACTTTCGGTCGGGTGGCCTTTATTCTATCAAGGTCCAACTGGAGTTTCCAGAGTTCCGCCAACCACTTGTAGATGCCTTCCAACTCCTGACTCCATTCACCCGCTACTGCGTCAAGGGGCGTTTCGCCTCTGATGTTCTTCGCATCCACCACTGCGCCTTTGCCCAAAAGCAGTTTGACGATCTCGGTATGACAGAAGAAGGCCGCGCCATGCAGAGCCGTTGCGCCGTCGTTGCTTGTGGCGTTGACATTCGCCCCCTTCTCAATCAAGAATTTTGCGGCTTCGACGCGACCGAAGGTCGCCGCTACCAGCAACGGTGTGCTGCCCCCTGGCGGCTCCTTGGCATCGACGTCTGTACCGGCTTCCAAATGCTGCTTGATAACCTCTATGTTACCGCTCGCTGCCGCATTCCAAATATCAACATCTGGCGCAGCAGCGGCCGATTTCTTAATCTGTCCGCATACTACGAGCACTGCGATTACTAAAATCCATGCGTTAATCTTCTTCATTCTAAGTCTGCCTTAATAAATGAGTACCACAGTTATAGAAGTCTGTGATTGCCTCTTTCTCCATACTTTTCATTTCTGCACCGACTGCTTCAGTTCGCCGCCCGACTCTCGGAGAAGCTCGGCAATCGCAAGCCTAGTCTTGCTTTCGGAAAACTGCTCATAGGTGGTCGCGTCCAACGGCGTGTAGCCGTTCTTGTCCATGTCATTGACATTCGCCCCAGCATCAATCAACTGTCTGGCTATTTCCACGCGGCCCAAAATCGCCGCCCAGTGCAGCGGTGTTCCGCCGTGTTGATCCTTGGCCGGGACGTTAATATTAGCGCCTTTGTCGATAAGAAACCGCGCAACCTTACGTTGATCAGACAATACCGCTATATGTAGAGGCGTCGCTCCGGAAGCAAGAACGCCCGGTGCCATGAAAGCAGCGTCAATATCTGCTCCGGCAGCAAGATGGCGTTTGACGACCTTTAGATTACCTTGTGACGCAGCCGCCCAAATGTCCGTGATGGGTTCCTGAGTTTTCGTCGTCGGCAGTGTAATCTCCGATGCCGTGGAGGGAAGTAATTCCACTTCGAAAATCTCCAACCCTGCCTGTTGGTCGAGTGTATGACACCATATGGACTCGACAACCAAATCGAAAGGAACACTCGGGAGTTTGCCTTTCATTTCAGCAAGTGAAGGATCGAGGGAAAAATCCCGAAGCTTTAGAAGAACCTCAAAGTCTCGTCCTCCTGGAAACTCGACAGCGGGTCGGATGGTCTGAAATCTGCCCGCGAATTCACCCTTCGGTTGTCTGACCGTAATACCAAAGTATACCTCGTTTCTCGAAGCAATGTGACCGCGC
>SDBT01012582.1_pt1 | contig 13596 bp, 4 predicted proteins | sample 2277101 | NCBI WGS metagenome assembly SDBT01 (sample SAMN10404973, study PRJNA504765) | marine sediment metagenome | isolation source: marine sediment core GS10_PC15, 103 cmbsf | place: Arctic Ocean: Southern Knipovich Ridge | collected 2010
CTAGCATTAACGCGAATTTTATAATCAGATCGGTCAATAACAGTTGTTGTGTCCCAAATATAATCCGTTTCAGATATGTTATTTGCTAGACTGATCCATGAATAACCATTCCAGTACGATACAGAAAATGTAAGAGATTCACCCTCTGGGTCATTTGCGGTCCACATAATACGTTTTAAACCTTCAATAATTTCTCCCCCATTGGGGTAAGTAACTTCTACTATTGGAGGAGCATTTTCAGTTACCGTCACCCACACCTCATGAGTACTCGTGTTATCACTCGAATCAGAAAATTCAATTTTATAAATATATAGACCAGGTGATAAATTATCGATATTGATAGTAATTGGTGTATTATTAAACCAATCTACATCAGTATATTTTGGAATTGGAGTATTATTCATCCAGATAGTATAAGTATCAGGAAATTGATCAGTAGCAATCCAAGTGAGATTGTGCCCCACAGTTAATTCAACATAACTATGATTAAATAGAGAAAAGATAATTTCAGGAGCGGTGGTATCAACTATATCATTATTAATGGTGAAAACAATATCAGATGTATCCATTTGCCGTAAACCTGTCGAACAGGTCGCATTGATATGAATTAGAAAGTTGGTACCATTAAGAGCTAAGGGAGATGTAGTATCCCAGGTATAATTAGTGTTCGTCCAATTCGAATCTATCAATGTCCACGTGCTCCCTCCATCTGAAGAATAAAATAGCGTATAAGTGACTGAATGATTCCAGCTATCGATAGCAGGATCCCATAAGAGAACGATCACCCCACCAAACACCCCACTATCATTTGGGTATCTTACCGTTGGGATTGATAAGTCATGGATTGCAGTAATAGCCCGTGGTAATGGATCGGAATTACCAGTGGATCCATTAATGGTATAAGGATTATCAACAATACCATCAATTGGGTTAATATCAGGAGTTGTCCAATCTGACCAAAAGTTATTGAGGAAGAGGTTTGATGATCCATTATCGTATGCCTGGGAAGATCCGAACCCCGAAGTATTGATTAAATTATTATTAAGAAAATCATTCCATTTTATCGTATTATTAGAAGAGTCTGGCCCCATTATAATACCCTGGTTGGCATTATCACTCATGGTGTTATTAGACAAAGTGTTATTGACGCTTCCAGCAACGATTACCCCAAATCCTGTTATCAAATTAGTAATATTGCTGTTGAAAGAGATTAAATTACTAATCAAAAGGTTGTAATGAGAATATAGTAAATAAACCCCTACCATGGTGCTGTTGGAGAAGGAATTGTTTATAATGGTGTTAGTGTTGGAGTAAACTAAATAAATGCTAGTAGCTTCATTGTCAGAAACATTGTTACTAATAATAGTTGTATAGTTAGAATTGTATAGATAAATGCCATACATTTGTTGATCCTGAATATCGTTACTCAAAAGTGTGTTATTGTGAGCACTATCGGTCGAAATCCCAGCGAGAGAATTATTGTAAATAGAGTTACTCACAATTGTATTGTTAAAAGCGGCAGATTCCAGTAATATTCCAGTATAACTGTTATTATATAGGGTGTTATCGGAAAGAGTATTATGATTCGAGGAAGCATTCATAAAAATACCGTTCCAGAGATTGTGGTGGATCTCATTAAATGAAATATTATTATTATTGGACGAATTAATTAATCCAATACCATTCCAGGAATTGTTGAAAATATGATTATTTGAAAGAATATTATTACTTGACGAATTGACTGCACCAATGCCAGAATTGAAATTGTTATAGATGGTATTGTTCGAAAGAATATTATTTGTACAATCCAGATACAATACAATTCCTGTCCCTAAGTTACCAAAGACATCATTATAAGAAATATTATTATCGGTACTGGAATAAGTTACCATTATTCCATAACGGGAGTTATTAAAGACCGTATTGTTTACTAGGGTAGTACCAGTGGTGGTATTCGTTAGAATAATGCCATCAAAAGTGTTATTATAAATAGTATTATTGAAGACATTGTTATCAATGGCTTCAAATATCACAATGCCAAATGCGGTATTATTGGAGGCGGTATTGTGCGAAAGAACATTACTATCGGAGTTAGAAACATTAATACCAATCCCAGAGTTATTGAAAACGTTATTATTAGAAATGATATTATTATCGGAGTAATATAAGAAAATACTCTGAATCAAGTTGTTGTAGATAGTATTCCCTGATAATATATTATTTACTGATGAATTCAAAAAGATACCAATATAAGCGCTGTGAATTATATTATCAACAATTGACCCGTGTAATAAATTTGAAAGATAGATACCGATGAAGCTTTTTGTTGAACTGTTTAAGAAATTGTTACGAATAATAAAATATGCAGTGGTATCTTGAATGTAGACAAGATTTGCAGTAGAATTGTTGATATAATAACCTTCAATGAGATATGGATTACTAAGCGATCCATCTCCAGGAAAACCTAAGGCAGCGAAATCTGTATTGTCATCTATGAATATTGGATCACATTTGGTGTATGGATAGATCAGGGAGGAAGGATCGTTACCACCAGTAAAGAAGTATGGAGCATCAACTATTCCATCAAAATTATTATCAAGACCAGTGTGGTTATCCCAATAGTTGAATTGGAACTGATTATTTGCTCCAGAGTCGATTGCGTGAGATCCTCCAGTATTAACAAAAACATTCCATTCGACAATGCTGTTGTTCGAAACTGATTCAAAATAGATACCTATATCAGTATTATTAGTTATTTTATTTCCTGTTATGACAGTATTATTTGAAGAAAGTAGGTATATTCCATTCATGTGAATTGAGATGATATTCTTAACAAAGGAATTGTTATCCGAATTGCTATCGAGTCTAATCCCAAAATCAGAGTTATTAGTGATCGTGTTGCTATAAAATTCATTATTATGGGAATTTGATAATTGTATCCCATTAGTGGAATGGTCATAAATATTATTATATGAAACTGTGTTATAACTACTATTAGACGTCAGAAATACACCATAACTATTATCAAAAATAACATTATCGAAAATACTTTGGTTACTGCTCCCAATTAGTTGAATTGCACGAAGTGAATCGTAGATTGTGTTATTGGAAATGGAACAGTTATTTGAATCGAGTAGATAAACACCGCGAGTATGATCATTAATAATATTTCCATTTACTGTGATATTAAAGCTAGAAGTAGCAATCCTGATGCCATACGCACCGTTTGATGACACATTATTTCTATTCAGAATATTATGTTTCGAAGAAATTACATTGATACCATCCATATTACCTGATATTGAATTATTGAAAACATAGTTAGAATCAGATTGCGAAAGATGTAAACCGTTATCTGAATTATTAAATATCGTATTGTTGATAATTGTGTTATCATTAGAGGAGCTGCTAAGGTAGATTCCAACCAGGTTGTTGTACACAATATTACTTGAAGTATTAATTTCAATAGAGGAATCAATAAAAATACCATATTGCGAATTATTGAACACATAATTCTTGAAAATTTTATTATTATAAGTAGAAAATAAAGTAATACCATTTTGCGAATTATTACGTATTGTATTTTCAGATACGATACTACCATTGGTGGATGAAAGGTAAATCCCATTCCCAGTAATATTGTATATATCATTTTGAGATATATTCACTGTATATGATTGAAAAAGGAACATACCTTGATTTGATTGATTAAATATACTATTACCTGTTATATTGACATTAAGAGATGTATCAATAAAAATACCACGAAAACCACTATGAATATCATTATTGATAATTACTCCATTTGTGACATTATCAAGATAGATACCATAATTACTTCCATTCACACCATTCAATGAATTGTTACGGATTATAAAGTAAACATTTGTATCTTGAATGTGGATCAAGGTTGTTGTGGAATTTTTGATGAAATAGTACTCAATTCTATAAGGATCATTAATTGTGCCCTGACCTGAAAAATTCAGAGTATCAAAATCAGCATCCTCATCGATGTGAATAGGATTATGTGTTACGTATGGATAAACCCGGGGATAATCATCAGTATTGGTTGCGGTACCATCTATAGCATAAGCATTATCGACGTATCCATCTGCATTCAAGTCAGGACTCGTATGATCATTCCAATAGTTGTACTGGAAATTATTATTTGCTCCGTCATCGTTTGCCTGCGAAGTCCCCCAATAGTTATCAATGAAAATGTTCCATTCAATTAAATTATCTGATGAAAAGGAAATAATTTCAATTCCATAATCATAACAATCTGAAATCTCATTATTCCTAATAATGTTATTATACGCCGTATCAAGTTGGATACCTTGTTCTCCACTAGTATTATATACAACATTATTTTCCAGAATTGTGTAGTTTGAGTGAAATAAGCTGAAACCTCTTCCATTATTATTTGAAATAATATTATCTTTAATTATATTGTCAAGAGAATAAGAGAGCGCAATTCCATAACCACAGGAATATACCTGATTATTAATAATTGTTGCATTATGAGAACCAGATATACTTATACCAGTAGCTGGTTGATGATCAAATACTACATTATCGAGTAAAGTAATGTTATCTGCGTAAAAAAGGAATATTCCATACCGAGAATTTTCATATAAAGTGTTATTCAAAATTGTAGTATTCGTACCACTTGTCTGAATTCCATCATAATTATTCATGTATGCAGTATTGTTCTCGATCAAATTGAATATGGAAGACCCCATTAATATTCCATTATTATTTTGAAAAATGGTGTTACTGGTTATGTTATTGTTTGCTGCCAAGTTATCAGCAAAAATACCATTAAGTGTATTATCAAATATGCTATTATTCCTTATTATATTCCAATCAGATACAAGAGAAATACCATTTCCAGTATTGTTTGAGATAGTGTTATTTTCAATAGTATTTCCTGTGCTTTCTATGCGAATTCCATAACCAGTCTGATTGTATAGATTGTTTTCGTATATAATATTATTAGTACTTCCTGATTCAATCAAAATACCCCCCCATGTATTTAGAAAATTGGTATTATTCGTTAGAGTATTAGAGATTGAATTGACACGGATCCGAATGCCACTATGCGCATGGCTATAGAGAATGTTATTTAAGATCATATTATTGGTTGAAGTTACTAAATCAATACCGCTACGGATACTAGTAACAATGGTATTTCCATCAAGTCTATTATAATCGCAATTAACTAAGTAAAATGATACACCTGCACCTACATTATAGGTAATATTATTATTCGTAAAGTTATTTCTGTCTCCGTTGTTTACCCAAATTCCATGATTTCCCATATTAAAGATTGAATTGTGATCTATGGTATTGTTCTCACAATTTTCGATACTAAATCCAATACCGTTTGCACTGGTATGATTATAGATTGTATTATAACATATTTCATTTTCATAAGCATTATTATATAGATATATACCAGACTGATCATTATTGAAGATAGAATTGTTTTCTATGGTATTATTATTGCTCCATTTACTTAATCCAATAGCATAATTGCAATTTTGGATTGAGTTGTTTGCAATTGTGCCATGTGTGATGTTGTATAGAGCTATTCCTGTATGCCCCTTATCTACAGCGTTTAGTCCGTTGAACCGAATAATGAAGTACACAGTTGTGTTATGAATTTCGATTAAGGTAGCGGTGGAATTTAAAATATTATAATTCTCAATAATATAGGGATTACTTTGAGTACCCTGTCCTGGAAAACCTAATGTAATAAAATCAGCATTATCGTCAATATAAATAGGATTATGAGGAATATTGGGAGAAACTCTGGGGGAAAAGTCGAAATTAGTTGCAGTACCAGCAAGAGCGTAAGGATTATCAACAATCCCATCCGCATTATTATCAGGAGTAGTCCATTCATTCCAGAAGTTGTATGTAAACGAATTTGATAAACCATCGTCATAGGCTTGAGCATTACCCAGTTTATTGAAATAGAATTCATTAAGAGAAATATTGTTATTTTTAGTTTTTGAATCCAAATAGATTCCGTAATCTGAACTGTTTCTGATAACATTTCCAGATAAAGTATTATCAGATGAATTAGCGGTTAATTCTATGCAATATCCAGAACCAGAATTGTGAATAAATTCATTGTCTTGAACAACACTATCTGAAACATTGTCCATTTTAATTGCACTTATTCCATTTGAGGTGAAGGTATTTAGCTTAATTGTGATATTGTGGCAGATTATTTTAGTAAAAGAATAGTATAACCAAATACCAAAAACATTATTAGAAATAGAATTGTTATATATCACATCATTATTAGCTCTAAATTCTATAATTCCATACCCATTACTGTAAATGGTGTTATTAAAAATTTGATTGAGATAAGTTCCTTCAAGGGTAAAACCATTAGAATTATCATGAATAATATTTTCATTAATTGTATTATTCTTTGATTCAAGTAAAAATAGTCCTTCTTCCCCATTTCCATATACAGAGTTATTTATTATCGTATTGTTATCAGCCCATGAAAGGTAAAATCCTTTGTAATTATTATTTATAACATAATTTCCAATGACGCTATTATTATAGCTTCTAATGTAAATTCCAGCATCGGTACTCGCATCTCCATTAGCTGAGATTGTATTATTATAGATAATGTTATTATTCGAATTACTGTAAACATACATTCCGTAACGAAGATTAGAATCAGCAATATTTTCAGAAATTGTATTGTTATCTGAATTACTGATCATATAAATTCCCATTTCATTGTTAGTAAAAGAATTATTCAATATTTCATTATTTGATGCAGTTTGAAGATATAAACCATATCCACAATTGAAGACACTATTATAGCTTAGATTATTGTAATCTGATAGAGCTAAATTGATTCCATATGTACCATTTTGGACAGTATTGTTATGAATATAGCCAGAAGTAACATTCTGTAGATATATTCCAATATCACTTGTTGCATTACCGTGTAGGTAATTATATCGAATGATAAAATAAGCTCTTGTATCTTGAATATGGATCAGGGTGGTTGTGAAATTTATAATGAAATAATCCTCAATCAGATAAGGATCATTAATTGTGCCCTGACCTGAAAAACCTAATGTAGCAAAATCAGCATTCTTGTCTATATAAATTGGATCATGGGGAAGAAAAGGATATACACGAGGGGAAGGATCAGTATTGCTTCCCCCATCAATATTGTAAGGAGTATCAACATAACCATCAAATGGAGTTGTATCTGGACCTGTATGATCATCCCAGTAATTGTAAATGAAAGTGTTGCCTGAACCCGCATCACTGGTTTGAGTACTACCAAGGTTATTTCCAAAGAAATTATTTAATTCCAAAGTATTTCCAGCAGAGGAGGAATCGACAAAAATGCCATATTGAATGTTATCCGTAAGGACATTACGGGAAATATAATTATTACTTGATACCCAAATCCAAATGCCGTATTGAGAATTATTGATAAGAGTATTGCCCGTAACGTTGTTATAGTTTGAGTTTAAAATAATAAGTCCTGAATCAGAGTTATTATAAATTGTATTGTTGAATATGGTGTTATTATCAGACCAATCAAAATAAATTCCAGCATTGGGAGACGCTTTGGCGGTATTAAAAACTGTATTATTAGCCAAGGTATTATTATCAGAGTACCCTCCAATACTAATGCCAGAATAGGTAATATTGAATACAATATTATTTGCTATAGTTGTATTCCCACCTCCATCCATTTTAATACCATAATCAGAGCAATTATAAACAGTATTTCTAGAGATAATGTTATCATGTGATGATGATATGTAGATCCCGTACAACGAGATATTGTAGATTATATTATTGGATAAAATGTTATTATAACAGGGAGAGCCCTGTAATAATATAGCCCTTACAGTACTATGAATAATATTGCGTTCAACAATGCCATTCCTAGCATTTGTAAGAACTATGCCTTCTTGGGATGCTGTGATGCCATCCAAGAGATTATCTCGAATTACAAAGTAAACATCAGTATTTTGGATGAGTATTAAGTTTGTAGTGGAATCAGTAATGTTGTACCCCTCAATCAAGTATGGATTATTGATTGTTCCCGCACCTGGAAAACCCAAAGCAACAAAATCAGCATTATCGTTGATAAAGATTGTATCACGAATTATGTAACCATAATAGGGATACACTAATGGATAAGGGTCAGTGTTGCTTGCGGCCCCAACCAGGGAATATACAACGTCAAAAATGCCATCTCCATTGCTATCTGTCCCAGAGTGGTCGTCCCAATAGTTGTACGTGAAGTTATTGTTTGATCCATCATCCCAGCCTTGGATTCCACTATTATTATTACCAAAAAAATTGTTATTTTTCACAATATTGTCGTCAGCACCAGAATCGGCTAAAATACCTGTATAAGAGTTACCAACGACAGTATTATTAATTATGGTGTTATTGTCAGAGGAATATAAGAAATTACCATAATTGTAAGAAATATTATTACCAAACACATAATTATAATGAGATTCTTGGATCTCAATACCAGAACCACTATTGTTAAAGAGATCGTTATTGGATAGTATGGTGAAATTTGCGTAATACACATAAATGGCATTGTTGGAGCTAAAATAGATTTTATTCCTGGAAACAGTTGTATCTATCGTAGACATTCGTAATGTGATACCTGAAGCTGAATTATTGTAGATATTATTTTCTAAAATGGTAGTATCGTTACTTGATTCAATCCACATACCAAACCAACAAGAATGAATTGTATTATTTCTAATAACACCGTTTGTAACATTCTCAAAGAATATTCCATTATTTCCTACAGCTCCAGCAACTCCATCTAACCAACTTTCGCGAATAATAAAATGAGAAGTTGTATTTTGTATGTCAATTAAATTTGTCGTGGAATCCGTAATATTATATCCAGTAATAATATATGGATCATCTAGAGCTCCCGTACCAGGAAAATTATAACCTGATGGGCCAAAAGCAGAATCATTCTTGATTGAGATAGGATTCATTGACTGATATGTCTTAACATCGAAATTTGGAAGAATGATCTCTCCTAAATCATTAGGGTTAGTTGAGCTTGAATTTATTTTGGGTAGTTGGTTTGAAATTGGGGAACTTTTGGATCCGTAAAATATTGATTGTCCTAAGAATAGAGAGTAAGAACTCTTAATAGTTAAATTTGCTAAGATGCTAATTCTATTAAAAGCTGTTTTAGTTTTATCAATAATCCTATTATTTGTAACAACACTATTTTTCTGTTGTAATATAATCAAATTTTGATTGATTACGAATAAAACCAGGATAAAAAGAGAAAAACAATGTTTTTTCCATTTCATATTAGTAACATCCATCATTTCTCAATATTGTCTTTTATTCTTTCTCATAATGGAATACAAAAAATGTCGCACAATTATATTGTTTTTATTTTTCTCCTTAATAAATTCAACTGATATTACGATCAAACCAATTCAATGTTTTGAATAAACAATTCTCTCTGAAATCGAGAATATCCCAATTTACTCCGAAAAGTCTACTTATGTAATTTCAGTCTACGAGTTTTTACGGTTTTTTACGGTTTATCTAACAAATCTTTCAATATATACCTAACTTATTTGAGTAATAGATTAAAACCGATATTTTATTCGCATCTAAAGATATTTTTTGCTAGGAAGTATATTTAATGGATTCTGGTCTTAAAGGAAAACATATTCTTATTACAGGGGCAAGTGGGGGTATTGGTCAAGCAATTGCAAGTTGTTTCGATGAGGAAGGATGCATACTTTCTCTCCATTATCATAAAAATTATAAAGGAATTCAAGAACTTGCTTCTAGTCTTAAAGGAAAATCTATAGCATTTGAGGCAGATATGACATCAGAGGAGTCTATTAGTAATCTTTTTAGTAGCAGTATCAAGTCTCTTGGAAGAATTGACATCTTAATAGTAAATCATGGGATTTGGCCAGAAATACCTAAGCCTGCACATGAAATGAGCATAATTCAATGGGATAAAACAATAAACATTAACTTACGGGCAGCTTTCTTATGTAGTAAATACTTTTTTCAAAATTTACAAGAATTTCCTGGAGATTCTGCGAGTATAGTATATATTGGTTCTACTGCTGGAGTCTTTGGGGAAGCTGGTCATGTTGACTATTCTGTATCAAAAGCAGGACTATATGGTTTGATGTTATCATTAAAAAATGAAATTATAAATTTGACATCTCAAGGTTTTGGACGGGTAAATATAGTCGCTCCTGGTTGGACAATAAGTCCAATGACTGATAAATTCATGAATGATCATGAAAGTATACAAATTGCTCTTCAAACGATGCCTCTAAGAAAACTTGGCCGTGTTGAGGATATTGCCAATGCGGTTGTATTTTTATCATCAGATAAACTAGCAAGTCATATTTCTGGACAAATAATCACTGTAGCTGGTGGAATGGAAGGTAGAAAACTATTTGAAAGAGAAGAAATAAATATTAAGAAAATCTAGGTAACAAAGAAGGCTAGACTAGTGATCACACCTTTTTATGTGAATTAAAATTGGAACTTTGTGTCTCTATCAATTCATTTTTCGTATTAGAATTAAATAATCAGCTAAACATAGAAATATTTATATGTAATTATGGTTACATGTAAAAATAGAGTAGATTATTATGGTTTCTTCTGTTGCTATTGATGATCAATTAAGACAAAAATTAAAGATTTTAGCTGCAAAATATGATACAACACAAGCTGAAATTATTAAAAGAGCTCTAGCATTATTAGAAACTTCTGAAGATAATAATGTATACACTACCTCAGAACTTGTCATTAAGGAATTAGAAAACGCTTCAATAACAGTTTATTCTCAAGATCCTAGAAGAAAAGAAATTGATCGAAAACTTAAACAACCTGGTATAGATATTGACGACTTGCGAATAACTTTTAATGGCTGAGAATACTATTATGATTAAAATAGCGCTTGATAGCAACATTTTTAGAAATCGTAACTTCTTAAATTGGCTTATAGTCAATAAAAGCAATTTTAAGATTAGTATATCCATTATTGTTTATTTAGAAACACTATTCTGGCACTTTACACGGTTAGTTTCAATAGAGGATTTTTCATATGATTTAACTAAAATTAATGCCGAAGTGATCTCTTTAGATATTAATTTGTCTCAAAGTACTGCAAAAAATGCTCTTAAAAGTAAATTACTGTTTAAGCATCATGCAAGAGACTTTATCATTGGATCAACGGCAATTTCTAATGGAGCTATACTTTTAACATATAATAAAAGACATTTTCTATGGATGCCAGAAGGAAAGGTCAAAAATCCAGAAGAATTTGTCGAACATATAATTTCCTCAAATAAAAATCAAGAGGAGCTCTAAGCAACTTACTACAATCAGAACAGAAATTATTCCAACTATTTAGAATATTTCTAATAAAGGAATCATAAATATCAGTGATTTAGTTAAAGTAAGCCCTGCAGAAGTTGCCAAGGTAATCAATGTTCAGAAAATCTAGTCGCTAAAGAAGGTAAACATATGGATAAAGTATCATCAATTGAATATACCATAATTGGGTATATTAGAACACCTTTTAAGGAAAAAAAAGGAATACCTATACAACCAATATTCTCACAAACCGATGGTAGAATTGAAGTTTTACCTCGATATGCTTCTGGTTTATCTGATCTATCAGGATTTTCCCATATTTTTTTATTGTATCATTTTCATAAAGTTAAGGGGTATAAATTAAAAATTATCCCATTCTTAGATACTATTGAGAGAGGAATTTTCGCTACTAGGGGGCCATTACGACCAAATCCAATTGGAATCTCAATTGTTGAACTTACTTCTGTTGATATAGCAAACCATGAACTATCAATAATAGGAATCGATGTACTTGATAATACGCCATTATTAGATATTAAGCCATATATTCCTCAATTCGATCATCGTAAAGCTAAATCAGGGTGGATCTCTGAAAGAAAATCTGAATTTCCGAAAATGAAGACTTCAGATGGACGTTTCTAATCAATAATTAAAAAGAAAGTGGGTCAAGAAAAAAGAGGAGGAGAAATAGTATAAAAGTTGATTATAAGAGAGTTCTGAGGATAATAGAGCCTACTGGCAGTGCTAAGCCTGATATTGCACTTAATTTACCACCATAAGTTTTCAAATAGAACATAAGATCTCTTGTGACATCAATAGATACAGTCTGTCCATAAATGGCTCCTTTTTTTCCTTCATTTATAGAGAGATGAAATAAATGGGATTTATAGCTTTTTCTTTCAAATGTGAACCATACTGCGTCTCCCATTTGAAGAATTCGGCTTAGAATTCCTAAAATATCATTTGATCCATCAGAAACGAATGGAAGGCTCTCACTGGTTATGTTCAATTCTTCAGATTCATCAAGAGCAAGATTGAAAGAAATCTCCTCCATGTAATGGCTTTGTGTTCCTGAAACATTAAATTTTACTTGCCGTTTCTGATGGCTAAATTCTGTAGTGTTTTTGTTCAATGCAAAAAATAGTATTCTGAAAGGATCTGCGTTACCAACTACTTTTTCAGGAGCAGAGGTTGATATCCAGATATCATTATTTTCCCTGAACTCTTGAAGATTATCTGTTAATTCAATAACAAGCTTGTCAATGGTTACAAAGATTTCAGGCATATGCTCATACATTCGGTCAAAAATTTCATCAAGTATGTTAAAATTAACTCCCGAATCTGTACCTTTCTTAAAATCTATCAAATAGCTGTCACTAATAACTTCATTCAACTCTCTATTAAACACATCTTCTGGCAGGAGAAGAGGCATCCTTTTTTTCAAGTAAAAAAGTAGCAAAATTTTTTCTCTAGCTCTCTCTACTCTAGTAACTGTATCTTTTTCCTCTTCAAAATCATTTTTCATTCCCTTTTTAATGGAGGTTGTCCATTCGTCAAATCTCATACGTGTGATTGGATCGAGAAAGGCCAAAATACTATCAGAAAGCAGATTATCAAGGATCATAGGGGTAGTTCTAGGGATATAGTATTTCAGAAAAGCTCCTACCTCAAAACTTGGTTTTTCAGGAAGTTTAAGTAGTAATAAGATACCTATAGCAATGAGAACTAAACCAATAGCACTTACCATAATTATTGGAGCAAGAAATGTTTCTACAGCATCTGCAATTTCGGCATTTAAATCCGTAGCGTTAATATTGATTCCTAGGAAATTACCCAATTCTGGGTACGATGGAATTATAGTCTGGAGAGTCGGGATCACGGCAAGTGAAAGCAAAAAAACCGCTAGAGAGAAAGCAATAACAAGGGTGATAAGTGATGATGAAGCTAAGGTTTGATTAACGAAACGAGACACAGCAGAAAATCCTTCTAAACTTTCCACGGGGAATCCTTCTTCTGCTTTCTTTTTTGTTTCTTTCCGAAAATTCCTAATAAGTAAAAAACCATTTAGAGAGAAAGCTAAAGAATTAAGCAATAATAAAATCCAAAAACTGGCAGCTACTAATAATATTGGATTTGTTGTTTTAAATCCAGCTAATAGCATGAAAAATAAGATGATAATTGGAATAATAA
>SDBT01012583.1_pt1 | contig 13596 bp, 13 predicted proteins | sample 2277101 | NCBI WGS metagenome assembly SDBT01 (sample SAMN10404973, study PRJNA504765) | marine sediment metagenome | isolation source: marine sediment core GS10_PC15, 103 cmbsf | place: Arctic Ocean: Southern Knipovich Ridge | collected 2010
ACTACTCCAATCGTTATCGCGACAATCAATTCCTGCTCTATCGCGAGAACCTCCGCCGCTACGTTGCGGGCGACAGGATGTTGAACGTGATTGACCTTCAACGTGGGTACTGAAGCTCTCCAGACTTGAGCGGGTCGCAGGTTTAGATCGGAGTGGGCCCAGGATATGAACGTCGTATCTCTCTATGACTGAATAAGTTACAGAGGCGGCTTTCTCGAAATACGGCAGATTCCAGCTTGTTGCAGGCTTTTTGGGAACGACACCACGAAGTTGTATGATAGAGCCAGAGAATATAAACTTGATACTCTGAGAAGTTATCCCCAATGGAAGGTTAAGAGCATGGAAGAAGCCGGCAACGGCAAGTCCTTATCCCGCTTTTCTGGAATTGCGTCTTTCATGGGTACGCCCTTGGTTCAGGATCCAGACGAGCTGGATATTGCACTCATTGGTGTGCCATTCGATGGAGGAGCTGAAAACCGGCCCGGTCAACGTCACGCACCACGCGAGATCCGCAACATGTCGAGCATGCTTCGTGCGGTCCATCATGTCACCAGAATCAATCCATATGAACTCTGCCGTATTGGTGACATGGGCGATGTTCCACTTCCCCATGCTTTTGACCTCGAGGCAAGCCATTCAGATATCACAGAGTTCATGAGCAGGGTTCATGCTGCAGGCGCAGTGCCTTTGAGTGCGGGGGGAGACCACTCGATCACTTTGCCGATATTCCGTGCGATTGCCGCAGACAGGCCGATTGGCATGGTGCTCGTCGACGCTCACACCGATACACTCGACGAAGAACTGGGCTCCAGATTCTCACATGGCACACCGTTCCGAAGAGCAGTTGAAGAGGGGCTCCTTGATCCTCAACGAACCGTGCAGATAGGCATCAGAGGTGCCAAGAACACGGAGGAAGGGTTGACCTTTGCACTTGAATCCGGCATGCGCGTCATCCACATGGAAGAATATACAAAGCTGGGTTTAGAAGCGGTGATTGCTGAGGCCAGACGTGTAGTGGCAGATGGACCAACATACATATCCTTCGATATAGACTGTCTCGACCCCGCATTTGCTCCAGGTACGGGCACACCGGAGGTTGGCGGGATGACCACTATCAAAGCGCAGGCACTCGTACGGAGTCTGCGTGGTCTTGACCTTATTGGAGGCGATGTTGTCGAAGTAGCACCACCATTTGATCCTACAGGAAACACTGCACTTGTCGGAGCCACCATGATGTATGAGATTCTGTGTATTCTGGCCGAAAGTGTAGTTACATAACCTTATGTCGCAGGTGTAGTTCGCTAAAACTCCCGCCAGATAGTTTTGACGGTATAGAACGTAGCGGGCTCCCGCTACCAATCTAACCTGCGACGCCGGCCAGATTCGTTCTGAGCCGGCATTGCTGTTTAGTTGGCTTTATGAGCGATATATGTTTCCTGGGAGTAGGACTATTCAGGCAGTTTTGGGATACTGGTCGATATTGGTGTGATACCTGGGAACCAGGGTCAAATCCTCTCTGAATGCAGGCGGAACAAGAACTGAAGCGTCGTTCAGCGTCCGAGAAGTGCGTCAAAGAATGCAAGTCACATCAAATGCCAATATGACAGGCTCGGATGGCATTTCGGCGAGGGACAGGGAACATATTTTCCTCTATAACGTATAGAGAAGCGAAGGGGAGGAGCCATGGCTGACAGAAAATCTGAATTGTTGAAGGGCACCCTCGATATGCTGGTCCTGAAATCCCTGGAATGTGGACCAATGCATGGATGGGGGCTTGGAATCCGGATCGAACAGACTTCCGGCGATATTTTTACCATCCACCAGGGAGCCCTGATCCCGGCTCTGCAGAGGTTGAGACGCAAGGGATTCATCTCTTCCGAGTGGAGATTGACAGAGAATAACCGTCGAGCTCGATATTATGAACTGACTACTTCTGGCAGGAAACAGCTTGTGAAGCATGTAGCTGATTGGGAAACGGTCAGCCACGGCGTGAGAAACATCCTCAATCTTCGTCCACAGGAGGCATGAATTGTGTCGTTGAAGTCAATCATTCATGAGCGCTGGATGGCGATCTTCAAGAGATCACAGTTTGAGGATGAGATGGATGAGGAGATCAGGCATTTCCTGGAGATGTCGATCGAGCGAAACCTGGCTCGTGGACTTGATCCCGAGGAAGCTCGCAGAACTGCCTATCTTGAATTCGGAGGCGAGGAACGAGCCAAGGAGGAAGCTCGTGATGAAAGTGGAGCGCGTCTGCTATTTGATTTCATCGCCGATATCAAGTTCGGCTTCCGTACGTTGCGGAAGAATCCTGGGTTTTCGACAGTAGCAATTCTGACGCTGGCACTCGGAATTGGGGCCACCAGTGCCATTTTCAGCATGGTCAATGGTGTCCTTCTCCAACCGCTTCCATACAATAACCCGGATCAGCTTGTCGTTGTCTGGCAGGATTGGAGGGGAAGAGGAGGTCCTGAACGAGAGTGGTGGTCATATCCCAACTTCTGGGATACAAGAGAGATGAATTCAACCCTGGAGGAGATGGCTGTCTTTCAGGGGTGGGCTCCAAGTCTCGCTACTCCAGAGGGAGCCATCAGGTTGACGGGAGGACAGGTCAGCCACAGCTATTTGAACCTTCTGGGCGCACAACCAGCCCTCGGGGGACTTTTTACATCCGAGGATGATGTGCCTGGTAATGAACGCGTTGTTGTGCTCGGGTATGGTTTCTGGCAACGGCAGTTCGGGGGAGACGGCAATATTATTGGCACCACCCTTGAGCTCGATGGCCAGCTCTATACGGTCAAGGGTGTGCTGCCTCGAAATTTTGAGGCTCCAATTCTGGGCGATCAGGACCTGGGAACCCAGGATATCTGGTCTACCTTGATGTTTGATTCAGTGCAGGGGCGGGGAAGTGTCACCATGCGGGCCATTGGACGAATGAAAACTGGTGTTTCCCTTGAGCAGGCTCGACTGGATCTGGTTTCAGTAGCGGCAGTGCTTGCAGAGTCTTATCCGGGGGAGAATTCCGATGTCAGTTTCGCTGTCTACCCCCTGAACGATGAAATGATGGGGGATATTGCGGCTCCACTGCTGATCCTGATGGGAATAGTTGGTCTGGTGCTGCTGATAGCATGTGCCAATGTTGCCAATCTGCTGCTGTCACGGGCGACAACCCGCCAGGCGGAAATCGGGATTCGGGTTGCGCTTGGGGCGAGCAGAGCCAGATTAATCCGCCAGTTGCTGACTGAGAGCACTCTGCTGTCGCTTGTTGGTGGATTATGTGGCTTTATTCTTGCCATCTGGGGTGTGGATTTCTTGGTGAGTTCCATCCCGGCCTCGATTCCGATGCCCAGGCTGGGTGAGATTGGGGTCGACTCGTCAGTTCTCCTCTTCACTTTTTCCATCGCCGTTGTTACCGGAAGCCTGTTTGGACTTGCTCCTGCTTTACAGTCAAGCCGGACAGATATCAGCAATGCTTTGAAAGAGGGGGGTAGCAGGCCCATAATTCGTTCTGGTTTAGGAGGCACCCGTGGGGTCCTGGTTATTCTGGAAACGACTTTCGCGCTTACCGCGTTGATCTGTGCGGGACTCCTGTTTCAGAGTTTTCTCAAACTACGACGGGTGGATCCCGGTTTTGACACTCAGAATCTGCTCACCTTCGGTCTCTTTCTTTCACCAGAGTGGTATGAGGAGGGAGACATTATTCGAAACTTCCACACCCAGACCGCTGAACGATTCAGGATGTTGCCAGGAGTTGTAGATGTAGGTGCAATTTCAACGATCCCCCTGGGCGGAAACGCCACTGATACCGGCTTCCGGATCGTCGGGGAGCCGGAGCCGGACAATCGCCCTTCAGCCTGGTATCGACAGGTCAGTCCGGATTATTTCGCGATGATCGGGATTCCACTTGTTTCAGGACGTTTCATCAATGAAGAAGATACCGCTGACGCCCCACTCTCAATTGTGGTTAATGAGACATTCGTTCGAAGATATTTGCCGGATGGTATAGCAGTGGGACGCCAGCTGCAGTTTGGTGCTGAAACTGTGGTAACTGTGGTGGGGGTAGTGGTCAACATCCAACATTTTGCACTCGATCGGGACCCACCGCCAGCACTCTATTTGAGCAGTCTGCAATTTCCTCCCAGACGAATGTCCTATCTGTTGCGAACCGAGGGCGATCCGTTACTAATGGCAGGTGAGGTCCGAAGAGTACTGGTGGATATTGACAACAGACTGGCACCAACCGGACTGCTTGCGATGGATGATATGGTTGCCGGATCGGTGGCTGAGGAGCGAGTTACCTCACTGTTGATCCTGATATTTGCCGCGATCGCACTCCTCCTGGCTGCTGTAGGCCTGTATGGTGTTATCAGTTATTCAGTTTCCCAACGCACTCATGAGATGGGAGTACGAATGGCCCTGGGGGCCGATGCAAACAACCTTATCGGCCTGGTAGTGAAACAAGGAATGATACTCACTGGAGTTGGTGTTGGTTGTGGACTGGTGGGGGCATTTGGATTTACGTACTTATTGCGATCTATTCTTTTCGGAATCAGCCATTTCGATGCAGTTACTTATTCTGGTGTGGCACTGGTACTCATATTTGTTGCCCTGATAGCAATGTATGTTCCTGCCAGAAGGGCAAGTCGGATAGACCCTCTCGACGCATTGAGGTATGAATAGGATTGTGACTGCTTCAGCCCAGCGATTATGTGTATTTCTCCTCAGCCTGACTCTGTACGCGTGCTCGACGGACACGGATCGTGTGGAGCATGGATTTGAGATCACCAACACTGACGGAATTCTGACGGCAGTGAATACCGATTTACTGGAACCGCATTTATCCACTACCTAAGCTGGCCGCAAACACTCTATCACCCGACACAGGGTATTCTCCTGGCCGATGGTAATAAGCCTCAAATGGAATGGTATAGCCCTGACGGCGAGCTAAGGCGCTTGATTGAATTCGAATTTCCGAGAGAACCGGTATCTGATACAGAGAAGAGCATACTGCTTTCAAGGCTACGTCAACTCCTTGCGGAAACAGAGGATGAACTTACCCGGGCATATTTCCGTGAACTTCTGAGTCGGATAACATTCTGCGATCCGAAAGCGTTCTGGTTCAGGGTTTCTCTGGATGAGAGCGGCTACGTCTGGGCCAGGTATGCAGGGCCGGGACCTGTGCCCTCATTTGATCCTCCTCTGCCTATCCTGTATCGGGTTTTCAATCAGGAAGGTGAATATCTGGGCGATACGCAGTGGCCGGTGGAAGGCACGATCTCACGTGGCCACCTGCTGACCATTCAGGAGGATGCGGACACCGGAATTCAAAATATTGTTGTCTATCGGATTCGATCGAGGATACGGGGATTCACTTATCCGAATTGACTGTCAGGCCCTGTTTCCACTTATAAAAACAGATATTGAAAGACACGTTATTAATGATTACAACAAGAAGTGAAATGTAAACAGAGGAGATATCATGCTTGATCGTTCCAAGGCCCGGGTTGTACTGGCTGCTGCGGCCCTGCTCTTTGTGCCCGTGACCGTGCTCACCCAGACGGCTGCTGATCCGGCTGTCCAGGCTGTAGCCGATCGCGTTTCTCAGACACACTACCAGAAGTATCAATTGGACGTGGAGAACATGGGGCTCGGGCTGTACGGCGGGACTGGCTACAACATGGGCTATCGAAACCGCGACGCCAGGGAGGGCCTCGGTTCGCTCGGCAATCAGGAAACACGTCTCTACCTCCAGGATACGTTCACGGCCCTGGGATTGAGTGTCTCCGTGCAAGGAAGCTATCTGAACGTGGTCGGCGAACTGACCGGTACGAAGACCCCTGAGAACATCTACATCATTGGCGCCCATTACGACCACCTCGACGGCGACCGGCCCGGCGGCGATGACAATGCCTCGGGTACGGCCGGTGTGCTGGAGGCTGCCCGGGTCTTGAGCCAGTACAGATTCGAGTCGACTATCCGTTTCATCGGCTTCAACGCCGAAGAAGATGGACGGGGGGGAAGCAAGGACTACGTCAACAACCATGTGATCCCGGGCGGCGAAAACATCGTGGGCATGATCAACATGGATATGATCTTGCGGCCTGGCTCGGATGTTATTCCAGATACGGTCATCGATGCCGAACTGGAGGTCCAATTCAAGCACCCGCCTTCGCTGGCCTGGGCCAGGGCCTATCAGCAGGCGGCTGCCCTGTATGTCCCTTCCCTGGCTGTCAACGATACTATCATCGATTGCGAGTCCACGACCGACAATGACGCGTTCCTTAATAATGGCTATCCGGCCTTCCTGGTCATCGAGAATTCGCTGCCGGATTTCTGGGATTCGAACAGCTATTACCACAAGTTCGAGGACGCCTCGGACCGACTTGCTAACGACCCGGACAGTCCCAGCGGCGTTACCTTCGATTTCGCTTTCGCGACCAACGTTACCCGGACCGCCGTAGCCTTGATCGCCCAGGAGGCCGGGCTGGTGCCCAAACCGGCGAAACGTCAGTTCTGATGGAACAAGTTCCCCACATTGGCAGGGAAAACACATATTCGGGAACTGTCAAAGTAACAAGGAGGGCATGATGGCGGGAGTAGAAGGACGGGTGACGCTGGTGACGGGTGCGGGACGTGGAATCGGGCGGGTGGCGGCTGATCTGCTGGCCTCGCGCGGTGCACGGGTGATGGCTGTTGCACGCAGCGAGAATGAATTGCAGACGCTGGGCCTGGACTACGTTGTGGCGGATCTGGGTACACCTGACGGCTGTGCACGTGCGGTGGAGGAAACACAGGATCGCCTGGGGCCGGTTGCAATCCTGGTGTGCAATCACGGTATTGGTTCGGCCCATGAGCGGGTGATCTGGGAGCAGGAGCCGGAGGTCTGGCGCGAATCGATGCGCATTAATCTGGATGGCCCGTATTTCCTGTCACAGGCAGTTGTCAAAGACATGATTGAACAGGGTTACGGCCGGCTTGTGTTCACGAGTTCAACGGCCGGACAGGTGGCGGAATACGCCGGCAGCGCTTACAACAGCTCAAAACATGGTCTTCTGGGCCTGATGCGTTCGGTTGCCCAGGATGCGGGGCCGCACGGCGTGACTTCCAACGCGGTGCTGCCCGGCTGGGTGCGAACATCTATGGCTGAAACTTCGGCCGAAGCCGAAGCCAAACAGCGTGGTATCACTCCGGACGAGGTATGGGAGGAAAGAGCTGCGCTGTACCCGGCGGGTCGAGTGGTGACACCCGAAGAAGTGGCCGAAGTGATCGCCTTCCTTGCATCCGAAGAATCCAGTGGTGTCAACGGAGAGGCCATAACCGTGGCGCTTGGAAGCATATGGTAAAAAAGAAATCACAGCCCGATTCTTCAGCACCCACTGTCTATCACGCTCCGGATGATCGCCCCGGGGCAGGGAGACAAGACATGCGAGACCTCGTCGACGGTTTCATCAGCCACAGTCTTTCCCGCCGGGAATTCGTCCAATCCCTGGCTGCCCTGGGTGTAAGCGCCACCGGTATCGCGGTCACCATCGACGCAGCCGAGGCCGTCGCCGCAGGTGGTCCAGGACCCGGCCAACAGCTGACCGGCACTGGTGGCGAACTCCTGGTGGAACAGATGAAGGCCGCCGGCGTCAGGTACATGTTCACCAACCCCGGTTCCTTCGAGGTCGGTCTACTTCGACGCATTCCTCGATCAGCCCATGCAGCTTATCGTGGGCCTCCACGAAGGCATCGTCATCTCCATGGCGGATGGCTACAATAAGGTCTGTGGTGAGCCTTCCTTCGTGAACGTTCATGTCATCGCCGGGATCGCCCAGGCCGCCGGCCAGATGTACAACGCCAGTCGCGACGGCTCGGCCATCGTCGTCACTGCGGGCCTCCTGGACAACGAACGAGGCGACGACGACATTCTCCTGGGCGCCCGCCCCGGCTTCGACCAGAAGGAAGTCAACCGACAGTTCACCAAGATCTCCTGGGAAGGACACAGCGCCGCCGGCATCCCCACCGGAACAGGCTTCTGCGAATGTGGTCGATGCAGAAGCAAGACTGCAGGAATTGGGAATCACTTTACCCGAGCCCCCGAGTCCGGTCGCCAACTACGTCAATGCCGTCAGGACAGGTAATCTCATTTTCCTGGCAGGAAAGGGGCCCAGGAGTGCAGATGGTACCGAGATCACGGGCAAGCTGGGCAGAGAGGTCAGTATCGAGGAAGGGTATGAAGCGGCCCGGTTAACGGCGATCAATCAGCTGGCCGTGCTGAAAGCTGAACTGGGAGACCTGAACAGGGTCGTGCGGATCGTAAAGGTTCTGGGCATGGTCAATTCTGATCCATCATTTGTTGAGCAGCCGGCGGTGATCAATGGATTTTCGGATTTAATGGTAGAAGTGTTTGGAGACAGGGGACGGCATGCACGCGCCGCAGTCGGTATGGCATCATTGCCACGGGGCCAGGCGGTAGAGATTGAGATGATTGTTGAGATCGAAAAGTAGGGATTCGTCCACAATCGATCTGATCCGGTACACGACCGGAATCATCTCTCCGCTCTCCTCCTCCATCAGGAAGCAGATACAGCCGTGAGAGATTGAAGCATTATGGAGTGATTTCGGCCAACGGGAATCTCCCAGGTACTCCCCACCCGGACTGACCACACGGAAGAGACTACCGCCGGCTTCCTTTGTCTCTTCGAACGTCTCAGACTGCAGCAGCCAGATGAATCCGCCATCATCGACCACGACATTGGTCCAGTACGGTTTCTGGTCGGCGATGACAACGGCCTCCCTGCGTGCTCTGGCGAATTCAATATTTCTATCCATCGCCTCGGCGATATCATCATCCATTGAACGATGGATCGCTGATCTCTCCTCTGCGGTGACAGTCTCCCGGTCGAGCCGGAACCTGATCTCCAGGTCCCTGTTTCCATCGATCGTGTATCTATATACGACCGGATTCTCTCCATCACTGACGTAGATACCGAACCTGGGGTGGAAAACGATCGATGGGAGGATGCCATAGGGGATCAGCGAAATCGATATACTGGTACTGTAGGAAGTTGTGTATGAGTTTTCCAGCATCGGTGTTGAGATCGACCAGAGCGAATCGTTGTGAGCGTCAAGGATCAGTACGTCATATCCCATCATGCCCGTCGTCCGGCCCCGCCCTATCAGCCGTCGGGTAATGATCCGGTGATCCTCTTCCGTCAGCACCACATCCTCGATCATGATCATAGCCAGGTTGGGGCCCTGGCCTGAAGGTAGAGGGAGCACATCGAGCAGTTCTCCACCGAGTCTGAACCTTGTTATCCGGTCCTGCCACCGGTCCAACGCATACAGATTCCCTCCTGAGACATGGGGGAGTCCGATCCCACGGAACTCACCGGGACCATACCCTTCGCGACCGAATCGTCTGAGGAACATGCCTGCGGAATCGAACATGACGATGCTCATATCCCCTTCATCAACCACGTAGATATTCCCATCACTGTCCAATGTGACGTGATGGGGGTCCAATAGCATCGATCCCTCTACCTCGGGATCCGCTCGCAATTCCAGCACTTTCTCATAGGCGAAGATGTCACCGGGATACTTCGGGGCACCTTCATTCTCAGCGATCGTTACCCCATTCTCGGTAAAGACCCGGAAGGTATGGGAGGTGCTCTCTTGATCGCTTCTCGAGCATGAACACATACACAGTGTGGTAAACACGATTAATATTCTGACGGATATCCGATTCATTGTAATGGCTCCATACAATTCCTGGAATCAATGCAGCCGGGATTCTATCAGAGGCTTTCGAGGATATCCAGGACCACGCCGCATATCTGAGCGAAGGAGGCTGCTCGGAACTTATCGACGTATTAGCAACTGAAGGTTCTGCAGGATAGGCGATCTTCAGATTGCTCCGCGGGCGCACGTATTGATCGGATGGGCTTATCCGGAGGGACAAGTCATTCCGGTTCTTTCACAAGAACATCTAACTTGATAGAATCAGAGAACCTGTCAATCAGTGGAGGTTATTCATGATGGTTCGATGGTTCTCCGGACTTCTATTACTGCTTGCGATTGCATGTTCTCCCGATATTGATCAAGCCCCATTCAGTGAAGACTTCAATGGGGACACACTGGTTCGCAGGTATCACTCTGATACTCCACCACTACTTGACCCACTAACACTGCTCGAGCCCCGGTATTATGGAACCGACCAGAGTGAAGACACCTATCTACTCGAAAGTGCCTGGCCGCTCGATGTGAGTGATGACGGCAGATTATTCGTCCACGATGGTCGGGCGATGTCTATTCATATATTCAGTGTTGAAGGAGAGCACCTCACCAGCTTCGGACGGGAAGGATATGGACCAGGTGAATTCTCCATGTTCCTGACAGGACATGTTGCTGCAGATCGACTCATACTCTGGAATGGTGGTAATCAGGCACTGATGCAATTTGATCTTGAAGGAAACTACATCAGCGAAAGACGTCTTCCTCAGTACTCCTGGGCCCATGACCCGATTCCCTTCGAGTTCCCGGACGGTCTCAGATATCTTCTCCGCCGAACAACTACAGAAATGAACAATGCTCACATTGAAGTTCACACCCTTGATAGTGAGTTCAAAAAGGTACATGCCGTTCTGGACACAGTTATTCGTCCCACCACTGTTCTCATTGGAAACAGTCCAACCACCCATCCATATTCGGCCAATGAAATAATTGTAGCAACGAGACCTGATCTCCCCGTGGTATATGCCTATCCGACTGACTATCGAGTTTGTTTCGAAGATGTCTGGAGAGCATTGAAATGGGAGGTGGAGATTCCAAGAGAGCCTCACCCTGTTACCCAACAACACCGGGAATTAACAATTCAGCGTTATCAGAGACGCAATCTTGAGGAAGAAGCACGTCGAAGGCTCAAATTCCCGCCGACACTGCCCATTATCAGTGGTTTGAGCTGGTCAACTGATGGCCGGCTCTGGCTCAGACTATTTCCAGCTGCCGCAGGAGAAACCGACTCATTCGAATACGATGTTTTCAGCTCAGAGGGGTACTGGTTGTTCAGACAGACTCTTCCGGAAAGGCCATCCCTCATTACCGAAAATGGGTACTATACATCAGCTGTGTCTGAAAGCGGTGAGCCGCTCATCATGTTCCGCCCATGGAATTCTTCCGTCAAACCATGATAAGTAGAGCGGAGATAGCAGGGATTGCCGGATCATTAACATTGTCGATCGCCAGTATTCCATCCAGCCTTGTAGATTCCATGTTTGCGGCAATAAAGAAGGACTTGCCAGCTGGACCGATATACACTCGTACCAGATAAACAGGAATCTTCTATTGTAGATTGATGCAGATACTTCACCCTATTCGGACATCTGGAAATGGGTGTTCCGGGCTCAGATATTTTTTCCTCTCAGAATCGTCCGAATTACAGCCTATATAGTGGTACGAGATGTTCAGAATCAGACGTCCAGGCAAGGAAGGCATCAGTGAAATACAGTCGATTAGCTCTCGCCGCGATGACCGTCATGTTAGTAGCCATTATCGGTGGTTGCTCAAAAGATGTGAGAACCGTCGAAGATCAAGGCTCGGTCCCCCTCGAGGCGAGTGAAGGCGAACACGCCAGTGATACCGCTGAGGTTGGCGGAGAGGGCCCTGGTGAGCATGGTGGAGAGAGCTCTGGTGAGCATGGTGGAGAGAGCTCTGGTGAGCATGGCGGAGAGGGTTCCGGCGAACATGGTGGAGAGCGCTCTGGTGAGCATGGCGGGGAAGGCCGGCACAGTGAGGAAGGCGAAGAATCAGGTACTGAGTATGGGCTGAACGAGACCTTCGATGAGGTCCGATACGGTGCCCGACTGATCCTGACCTACGATGCGGAGAGCAACTCCTTCGTCGGCACCGTGGAGAACACCACAGAGGAAACCTTGCGCCGCGTTCGCGTAGAGGTTCATCTGTCGATTGGAGTAGAACTCGGCCCGACAAACACCGTTGACCTCGCTCCAGGTGAGAAGAGGGATGTCAAGCTGACGGCAATAAGCAGAGGTTTTGACAGATGGTCCGCCCATCCTGAAGTCGGAGGCGGCATTTGAGGTCGGCGATGAGATTTCTGCGGATATTCATGGTTGGGGTCATCTGCTGTACCAGCATTACTATTCTCGCTGCCTGGTCAGAATTGACTCCTTCCCCACAGGTACAGGTAGGGTCAGATGGAGTTCAGGAGGTCGTTTCGAGGGCTCGCCGACCTCTGCCGCCACCCTGGCGTCTCGAAGAGGATCTCGTCATCGGTGTCGAATATGGCAACGAAGAGTACATGATCAGGGGACCAAGAGATTTCACTGTCCTCGAGGACGGTTCGATCGTCATCCTCGACAGCAATCCCGTTCAACTCCGGGTGTACGATTCTGCCGGCAGATTCATCAGGGAGTTCGGACAGGCCGGCCGGGGACCGACTGATCTGCCATCATATGCAGTGGGAAGGGGTGTCTTCAGGGACGCCGGTCTGGAACGCTTTGAGATCTGGAGCGGCTGGCCTACCCGGATTCAAACCTGGAATATCCAGGGAGAGATGTTGTCGGTGGAGACCATGGGTGAAGATCATCCTCTGCGGCGAGGCAGGGCCCCCCGGATCATCAAGTTGTCGGGAGAAGGTATCTACGGCATGACTCTGACGGTCAGGAGCCCTCGCCCGGAACTGCGCCAGTGGGTCACCACTCTCCTGTCCTCGAGTTGGGAAGCCTCCGGAGCGGATACCATCAAGGTCGTCGAACACTCCGAAATGCCTTTTGAAACCGGTTGGTTCCTGGAAGGATCGGGTGTCTTTCCCTGGGACGACATTCTCCTTACGCGGAACGGGAAAATGTACCTGTCCAGCTATGAGGATGACTGGATTCGGGAACTGGATCCAGTTTCCGGTAAGGAATTGCTCCGCTTCAAGTGGGAGCATGAACCCGATTCCTTCTCACAGATGGAATTTGATCATCCGAATCAAGAATTTGTGGATAATGCCGGAAAGGGCTTCGAGTGGTTCCAGGAGAGAGTGTCGGTAATGCATCTGGCCGAGGGACCCGGAGGAGAAATCTGGGTACAGCGCATCGTCTGGCCACGTGGAGGAGCAGGCAGGACCTTTATACACAGGTACGAAGAGGGAACCTGGCCGACTGATATTTTCAGTCCTTCTGGAGAATTTCGGGGCCGAATGACTCTCCGATATGAACCTCGGACACAGAAGATGGTAGGTGACTACATCTATGCTATCGGCTCGACCGATGGAGGGGCTTCAGCACTAATACGATTCAAGCCTGTGCCTGAGCGGTAGTTCGAATCCCAACCCACCGCTGCCCGCTGTACCTCCCTCTTTGATTTTGCTGCCTTGAAGGATGTACTGTCACAAACTAGTCTGAAAATGACCGAATAGGAGCAACCTTGGAGTAATTCTTATGAAAGCAATTGTATACACAAAATACGGACCGCCGGATGTTCTTCAGCTCAAAGAGCTTATTGAGGCGGGGAAGATACAATCGACAATCGATAGACGCTATCCGCTGGAACAGACGGCTGAGGCTCATAGCTATATCGAAAAAGGGCTCAAAAAGGGACATATAGTCATAA
>SDBT01012584.1_pt1 | contig 13595 bp, 11 predicted proteins | sample 2277101 | NCBI WGS metagenome assembly SDBT01 (sample SAMN10404973, study PRJNA504765) | marine sediment metagenome | isolation source: marine sediment core GS10_PC15, 103 cmbsf | place: Arctic Ocean: Southern Knipovich Ridge | collected 2010
AACTAAGCCTTGCAAAAAAATATATTGAAGAAATAAAAAAGTTGTCGCCAAAGCAGATAAAAAAAGATGTAAAAGAGGAAAGAATTGCAAAAAAAGCAAGAGGTTGGTATGGCAATTCACTGAAACATAAAAAAGCAGCGGTAACAGGATGGAGGGTTAGGAAAAAAGTAAAACTACATAAGCTGAATAAAAAAGAAAAAATTAAACCGCTTACAAGCAACGAAAAAAAGACAAAAAAAATGCTTATTAACGAAGACAGGGAACTCAAATTAAAAATACAGGAACTTGACCAAAAAATCAAGTCTTTGAAGAAAATTGCAATTGAAAAAAACAAAGAAAGTAAGACTCTTGAGAAAAAAATTAAAGCCGGTGGACTTAAAATTCCAAAAGCTCAGGCAATAACCATTGAAAAACAGGAGGGGGTTCCAGAGAGAAAAGAGGATATGCGGCAGATTGTTCAGGCAATGAAAAAGATTGCTGACGAGATAGCTACAACGTCACTAGGCCAAAAATTTACAGGTGTTGAAACTGAAGAGCCTATGTCAACGGAAGACAGAATAAAGACCCAGGAAAAACTTATTAGAAATCTTGAAAGGAGATTTTACAAAAGAAAGATTGACTTTAATCAGTTCAGGGAAAAAATGTTTGATTACCAGTCCAAACTTGCCGAAATGAAAATCAAGGAAAAAATCCGCGAAGAGAGACTTGCCGGAATGACCCCTGAAATGAGGAAGGTAATGGAAGAAAGGATTGCGGCCAGAAGAAAAGTAACTGGTGTTAGTTTGACTCAAAAAACGGCAGAATCACTTGAAAAAATTGCAACAAGAAAGAAAACAGAAGGACTTGAAGAAAAAACTTCAGAAGCAATAAAAAAGATTGCTGAAAAGGAAACAAAAAAGGAAACAGGTGGAGGAGAAGAAAAAAAATTTGCTGAAAAAACTGCTTCGGCACTTGAAAGAATTACAAGCAAACTTAGAAACATTCAAGAAAAAGCACCTAGAGCAGATGTAGGACCATCACAAACATATCCTAGCATTGCAGCAGGCACACCACCTGCAAGAAAAAAACAAGCTAAAGCAGGAACACAACCTCAGCCAAGCGCTGCACCACACAGAGAACAATCATATCAAGGACAAACACAACCAAGACAAGCACCATATCCTTACCCTCCAGCACCAGCACAACCAACAGGAAAAAAAGAAAAAGCAGAAAAAAGAACTGGCGGAACCGCACCACAAGCAAGAGTACCAGCATACGAAAGTAATGTTTACAATGGTCCAACATATCAAAATAGACCATCAGGCGGAAGAGAAGAAATTCAAAGCAGACCGTCAGGAGGAGGCATGAAAGGAATACCAAAACCTGCTGCAGATTTTTATGACAAAAAACCAGTAAAGAAAAAAGGATTTTTAGGAAAGATTAAGAAAAAGGTTATTCCAAAACAAACATCAATTGCTCCGGAAGTTGATAAAGCAATAAGAGAAAAGGCCGCTGGCGCAAGTCCTTCAATTAGCAAGGAACAAATTGACAGAGTCGAAGAAAAACTTGGAAATTTACTTCAAAAATATAACATCCCAAACCAAACACTGGCAACCCATATAAAAACACTTGATAGCAACAGACTAGCGGATGATTTTCAAAAGTTAATAAGTCTTATTGAAACAAAAAGAGAAGGAGCTGTAATAGAACTTATAAGACCAGCAGCTGGCTATGATATAAAATCAGGGATTATTTCAAAGAAAAAAGAACAAATTATCGGAAAAGAAAAAGAAATTAGAAGAACAAAGATTGAAACATCATTTGACAGATTACTCAATCTTGTAAAAGTAAAAGGAATAATAAATGTAAAAGATGCTGCAAAACAGAGTGGCATGACTAAAAAAGAAGTTCAGGAATGCGCTGAAATTCTTGAAAGAAGCAAGCTAATAAAACTTAGCTATCCTCCAATAGGCCCGGTAAAACTTATTTATCCAGCATACCTTAAATGGAAACTGGATGAAAAGAAAAAAAAGCGTGAAGCAAAAAAGAAGAAAAAGTGATTGTAATGGTTGACGATGTTGAACGAAAAGAAGAATTGAAAAAAGCAAAGGTTGTTGAAACATACGAAATCAAAGCCGAAAACATTAAACTCGAAGTCAATATAATTGATGACGAAAATACATTTGTAAGGCGCTACTTTCTTAATTTTCCAGCATACGGTCCGGGCACAACGGCATTGTTAAATAATTTGAGAGGAAACATTTTAAGCGACAGTTCAATAGGGCTTGCAAGAGACACCAGCAAAAAAAGCATGGCTCTTACAAGAAACAGATTCAGAAAAAAAGCTGAAAGACTTCTTGCAAGAGAACAAGGTATTCCTGAAGATGCAAAAAATCAGCTGATTGCAATTCTTTTAAACGAAATGCTTGGACTTGGAAAGATAGAATTTCTGCTTTCAGATCCAAATTTGGAAGAAATTGTTGTTAATACAAGCAAAAGTCCTGTATGGGTTTATCACAAAAAATACGGCTGGCTTCTTACAAACATCAAAATGAAGGATGAGGAAGAAACAGAAAACTACAGCAATATAATTGCAAGAAGAATTGGAAAACAAATAACAATACTAAATCCGTTGCTTGATGCTCACCTTGTAACAGGTGACAGAGCAAACGCAACACTGTTTCCAATTTCGAGTGCTGGTAACACAATTACAATCAGAAAATTTAGAAGAGAACCATGGACAGTAACAGATTTTATAAACAACAAAACAGCAACCAGCGAAGTAATGGCATTGATATGGCTTATAATGGAATATGAAATGAACATGATTATATCAGGTGGAACAGGTTCAGGAAAAACAAGTTTTCTGAACGTGTGTGTTCCATTTATACAGCCGAATCACAGAATACTGACAATTGAAGACACCAGAGAGCTTATGTTACCACCATTCCTGCACTGGGTTCCGTTAACAACAAGAGAACCTAATCCGGAAGGAAAAGGCGGAGTAACAATGCTTGACCTTCTTGTAAACAGCCTAAGGATGAGACCTGACAGAATAATTGTAGGAGAGATAAGGCGTCAAAGGGAAGCAGAAGTAATGTTCGAAGCAATGCACACCGGTCACAGTGTTTATACAACATTCCACGCAAACACTGCAGAGGAAACCATTAGAAGATTTACCAACCCTCCAGTAAGCGTTCCACCATCAATGCTTGAAGCAGTTCACTTAAACGTTGTAATGTTTAGAAACAGAAGATTGGGAGTAAGAAGAATACTGCAGGTAGCTGAATTTATTCCGGAAAGAAGAGGAGACAAAGAAATAGTAAAAGCAAATGTACTTTACAGATGGAGAGGAAGCGATGACAAGATTGTGAAGCATGGGGAAAGTATAAGATTGTTTGATGAGCTTTCATTGCACACCGGATTCAGTCGAAATGAAATAAATGAAGAGCTTCAAAAAAAGCAAAAAGTAATTGAATGGATGCTTAAATTTAATGTCCACAATGTAATTGATGTTGGTGGAATTATAGCAAAATATTACAGAAACCCTGAAGAAATTATGACAATGGTTGAAAAGGGAACTCCTTTCAAAAAGAAAGAACCTGAAGTAAAAAAAGAAAGTGAACAAGGAAAATAATTTTATGGAGGGAAAGCTATGGCAAAAATGATCCCGATTGCACCAATACCGATTCCAATTCTTAAAGCAATAAGCAGACCATTTTTGCGCTTTACAGCAAATATAGGAACAATTTTTCCAAAACTCAAATTCGAGCTTATACAGGCAGAACTTGGAGTCAATGAAAAAGAATATGGAGCAATAATGCTTTTCCTTATTTTATTTTATACAGTTTTCTTCGGAGCACTTTTAACACTGCTTTTAAGCAAAATGATGCCTGAAAACGGCGTTCTTTTAGGAATAGGAATTGGCCTTTTTATGGGATTGATGGTGTTTGTTCAGGTTATAATGTATCCAACTATGATTGTGAGGAAGAAAGTCAACAGTATTGAAAAAAATCTTGTGTTTGCACTTCGTGCAATATTGGTACAACTCAAAAGTGGCATTGCACTTTTTGACAGTATGACAATGGTTGCAAGAGGAGATTATGGAAAAATAAGCGAAGAATTTCAAAAAGCAGTGGATGAAATAAATACAGGAACACCAGAACAGGAAGCTTTGGAAAAAATGAGCGAAAACAATCCAAGCCCTTTTCTAAGAAAATCCTTATGGCAGATTGTAAACGGTATGAATGCAGGAGCAGACATAAGCGATATTTTGGCTGAAACAGTTAAGTCAATGTTAAGAGAACAAAAAATTGCAATAAACAAATATGGTTCACAGCTTAAGGTACTAAGCCTGATGTATATGATGATTGGAGTAATAATGCCTGCTTTAGGTGTTACCCTTCTTATAATACTGTTTACTTTTCCAATGGTTGGAGATGCAATTGCCAAACAACCGGCATTAAACGATATTGCAGTAATATTACAAGACACAATTCCGGGAGAAACATACACTCAGGGAGAATATATAACAGGGCTTGGAGGAAAACAAAATTATTCAGGAGAAGAACTTAAAATAAAAATTGAAAAAATAGATGGACAAAGTGCATTGGTAATACTTATGACAGAAGATGATAAACTAATTGAAGGCAAAACTATTTATAATGTTGAATCAAATCTTCGTGATGAATTTGCCACATCAGACGGCATAACACTTTTTGGAGAAAGCCTAAAAGTAAAATCTGTTAGCCCAAATCTTTTTGGACAAGAACAAGTTGAAATAACAAGAATTGAGTCAAGCCAGCTTGTTTTCTGGGGACTTTTAGGATTGATTGCAGTAATGGAATTTATGTATATTGGTATTATTAAAAGCAGGAGACCAAATATTATCGGGTGAAAAAAAGATGAGCATATACAAAAGAATTGCAGAGTTTGTCCCATTGAATATAACAAAAGCCTTTCAACGCGAATTAGGATATGTTGGAATAGGTGTTGGAGAAAAAAAGTTTGTTGGATTCATTATGATGTTTGGTCTGGGAATGGCAGTTGCAGTTGCAATAAACGCCTGGCTTTTTTTGGACATTTCGCCAATAATTGCATTCCTTGTAACGTTTGTAGGAATTGTAGGCGGAATTTATTTCTTGTTAAGTCAGACATCTGAAAAGGAAGGAAAATTTGTTGAACAAATTTTACCAGATGTATTTGAACTTATTTCAAGCAATGTAAAAGCAGGACTTACAACAGAACGAGCATTGTTTGCAGCAGCAAGACCTGAATTTGGAGCTCTTTCAGAAGAATTAAAAAGCGCAAGCAGAGAAATAATGTCAGGAAAAAGAATGGAAAATGCATTAATGGAAATTCCCTTAAGAATTAAAAGCAAAGTGCTTGAAAGAGGCATTTGGCTTTTGGTTCAAGGAATCAAAAGCGGTGGAGAAGTAGCCGGGCTTTTGCTTCAGCTGGGATCAGACCTTAGAGAAGAAAACGCAATGAAAGAGGAAATTGCTGCAAATGTCAGCATGTATGTAATTCTTATTTTTGCAGCAGCATTAATAGGAGCCCCCCTCTTATTTGGAATAAGCAGTGTTATTGTTGGAATAATGGTGGAACAAACAGGAAGCATTAGCATTTCACCACAACAAATGGAGGAGTATAGTTCAAGAAGTCAAGTGGGCAGATTTATGGGACTTCCAACAGTAAACATTACTGAATCATTTATTGTTGGCTTTTCAACAATTGCATTAATAGTAACAGGCATTTTTGCATCATTGACAACAGGAGCAATGGCTGCAGGAAGCGAAAAGGATGGGGTCAAATACATTCCAATCATGGTAATTGGAGCCCTCGGCATCTTCTTTACAGTAAGAATAGTACTAAGTGAAATGCTAGGCATGATGGGCGGAATGATGTAACATCAAGGAAAGAATGATGAAACATTAAAGGAAATTCAAAAGAACCGCCAAATTAAACAGGCAGCCTAAAGGCATATCTTATTTGTACAAAAAAACAAAACAGCCTGCGGCAAAGCCAAGCCTAGTTAAAAATAAAAAAAAAGAAGAAGAAAATAAAGCGATTTATTCAACCGCTTTATGGTGAATATGCTAGGTTTTGACAACTGACTGTAACTGTCTGTGTCAGTCCTGCTGGATCATCGTATGTAAATTCAAAACTTCCAGCGGTTGTTCCGACAGGAGTAATACCAAGTGCATCAATCTTCAACACATGATCTCCAATCGTCATAGCATCTGTCACATCGGCACTATCTATGCCAAATCCAGTAACAGGTACTTGTAGAATAGTAGCATATATACCGCCTGTGACTATAGACATATTTCTCATTTCGCCACCAGTTAAATTTGTTATTACAAGGCTGCCAAGACCAGTAGTTGACACAATATTGTTTGAAACAACGTTCACTTTTCCTGGTTGATTACTATTACAGGCAACTGCGCCAGTTGGTGTCGCAACAATGAAGACCAATACTCCGACCACGATTGCGATTACAATCAATGCCCATCCATAAGTCATCAAATATTCTAATGCTGCTTGTCCTCGTGAGTTCATCTTTTTTACCTCCTATGAATTTTTTTTAAACATTCAAAAATTTATCCCAATTAAATATTTTTTTGCTTTGCATTGGGACCGAATTCTTCGTTATATAAGATGTATTCCTAGTTTAAAAAGCTTTCCATGAGGTTTTGAGCCATTTAAATATATTGCTTGTGCTTATTTGAATTTTTTCTTCAAAGCAAGCAAAACAGGCTTTGGAATAAAGCAGTCAACTTTACCATGCATTGAAGCGATTTCCTTCACCATTGTGCTGTTTAAATGAAAGTATTTCGGACTTGTTGCAATAAAAACAGTTTCAAGAGAAGGAGCAAGTTTTCGGTTTACAATGGCCTGCTGAAATTCAATCTCAAAGTCTGAAAGCTCGCGCAAGCCTCTTATTATGGCTTCAGCTTTTTGCTTTTTTGTAAAATCAACCAAAAGACCTGAAAAGGACTTGACTTCAACCCTGTTAAACCGGACAGTGCACTGTTTGAGCAATGCAACCCTTTGCTTCAACGAAAACAAAGGCTTTTTGCTGGACCTGGTAGTAACGGCTACAATAACTTTGTCAAACAATTCAAGCGAACGCTCGATGATGTCCAAGTGACCAAAAGTAACAGGATCAAATGTTCCAGGATAAACAACAATGCGTTTCATTTATTTCACCAAATCCTTAATTAAGAGCAAGACCTGCTTTCTTGTATTCGCAGGAGTTTTGTTATTATCAATAATGTATTGAGAGCTTTTAATCTTTTTCTTTACAGGAAACTGGGCATTCCAGCGCAGTAAAGCGTCCTTTTTTACAAGTCCTTTCCCTGCAAGCCTTTCAAGACACTTTTTTTTGGAAGACTTTACAAAGATTACGGAATCAAAGCGCTTTTCCCAATTTGCTTCAAACAATAAAGGAACCTCAACAACCGCAAGCTTTTTCCCGCGTGCCCTGAAGACTGAAAGCTTTTGCTTTACTTCACGCCAGACAAGAGGGTGTAGTAATTTTTCAAGCTTTCGCAGCTTTGAAGGAGAAGAAAAAGCAAGGGAAGCGATTTCGTTCCGCTTGCAGGCACCAAAGAGGCGAAAGAGTTTTTGCTGTACTCCTTTATCTTTGTAAAGAGAGGCAACAATCTTATCAGAATCAATAATTGACACCTGCATTGAACGCACAAATTTTAGGACAGTTGTTTTTCCCGAGCCAATATTTCCAGCGAGAGCAACCACTTTCATAAAAAAAATAATGTGAAAACTTAATTTAAACCGCGCGACGTCTATTGAAAACATTTAAATTCAGGTTAAGCGTTAAATATATTAGCTAATTGTTTTTTAAGAGGCGATTGATTGAAAATTGTGATGGTAACGAGCTGGCCGCCAAGACACTGCGGAATTGCGACATATAGTCAGGACGTTGTAAAAGCCCTGAGAAAGGAAGGACACGAGGTCCATATTGTTACATTTACTGATTGTAAGGGTAAAAAAGGAGACAAATTTGTACACCCTGTTTTAAAAGTTAAAAAGAACAAAGAGTTAGTGGATGCCGGCTGGGATCATAAACTTTTTGAGACCATTGCAAGAATTGAACCAGATGTGGTTCACATCCAGCATGAGTATGGATTATACCTTTATGATGATGATCATAGTGCAGGACTTTTGAGACCTTTCTTTAAGTGGAAGGTTGAAACAGAAATTCCAACAGTTGTTACTTATCACAGTGTTTACACAGTACTTGACAGGGTTGAGGCAATTTATATGGATGTTGCCTTGGAGCTAACCAATGCATGCATTGTTCATGAGGAATACCAAAAGAATAATTTGCCGATTAATATTGGCAGAGTTCCTGATAATGTTTATGTTATTCCGCATGGAGCAAAAGATCTTGTCCCATTTATTGGTTCAAAGGAAAAATATGGCATTGCCGGAAAAAAGGTCGTTGGACTTATTGGATGGTGGGAACCAAACAAGGGATTTGAAAGAGTTGTAAAAATTTGGTCAAAGATTAAGAAAGATCTTGGACCAAAGGCAATGCTTATTGTTGCAGGAGATGCAAGACCTGGAAGCAGTTCAGGACAGATTTACAAGCCAAAGCTTTTGAAGGCTATTGCAAAAAGTTCTGCAAGTAAAAGTATTAAAGTTATTACCGGAAGTTTTTCGCCAGAGCAGTATGATGAGGTTTTATCAACTTTTGATTTGATGGTTTTGCCTTATAGCAGAGCGTCTCAGTCAGGAAATTTAGCACATTCATTTGCTTTGGGAGTCCCATGTGTTGCAACTGCAATGGAAGGACTTAAAGCAGAGATTGAAAACAGCAAAGGCGGAATGACTGTTCCGCCAGGTGATGACGTTGAACTTGCCAGTGCAATAATACATATAATGAAACATGAAAGCCTTAGAAAAAGATATGCAAAAAATGCTGCAAAATATGTTACAAAAAAGCTTACTTGGGGAATTGTTGCAAGAAAGCACATTGCCCTTTATCAAAAACTCATCAGGGATTTGGCTGAAGAAAGACGGCCAAAGAAAAAAGAAAACCCGTTTTAGGGGAGGGTTAGGAATTGAGAAAAACAGACTGGATTCATTTCCTAGGCAGCTATCCGCCGCGTGAATGCGGAATTGCTACTTTTACACAAGATCTTGTAAATGCAATTGAAGGAAAAAAGAACCCTGGAATTGAATGTAAGGTTGCGGCAATGAATGAAAACCTTTACAACACTTACAGTTATCCAAAAAATGTAAATATACAGATTGATCAGGATGATCAGGAATCATATTTGATTGCTGCTGAAAAACTTAATAGAAGCAAAAAAAGCAGAGTTGTTTGTTTACAACACGAATTTGGATTGTTTGGCGGAGACTTTGGAGAATATATTATTCCTTTTTTGGAAGAACTTGAAAAGCCTGTTGTTACAACATTCCACAGCATTTTGCCAGGAGACCCTGACATTGAAAGGCATCGTAAATATGTTGTGAAAAAGATTTGTCAAAATTCTGACAAAATTGTTTCAATAAGCGGTTATGGCAAAGATATTTTGATGAACAAATATGGTATTCCTGAAAGCAAAATTGCAGTAATACCACACGGGGTTCCGCATATTCCATTTAGAGAAGAAGCAAAAGCAAAAAAAGAACTTGGAATACTGGACAAAACGGTTTTGTCAACTTTTGGATTAATGGATAGAAGAAAAGGAATTCATTTTGCAATAAGGGCAATGCCTCGTATAATAGAAGAAAATCCTAATGCATTGTATTTGGTAATTGGTGAAACACACCCTGTTGTCAGAAAACACCAAGGTGAAAGATATAGGAATTATTTAAGAAAACTTGTGAAGGACCTTGGCTTAAAGGATCATGTCAAGTTTGAAAACAGGTTCCTTTCCCTTGAAGAATTGTGTAAATATATACAAGCTACTGATGTATACCTGACTCCATACTATGATCCAAACCAAATAAGTTCCGGTACATTGGCATATGCAGTTGGTTCTGGAACAGCCTGTGTTGCAACCTCTTTCCTTTATGCAAAAGATGTTTTAAGACATGGAAGGGGTTCGCTTGTGAAATTTAAAAGTAGTAGGTGTATGGCAAATGCAACCAACAAAATACTTTCAAACAGGAAATTCAGATTAAAACTTGAAAGAAATGCATTTAATTACACAAAAGGCTGGCACTGGCCGGAAATAGGCGCAAGTTATGTTGACCTTTTTAATCAGGTTTGTGATGCAGAATAAGTAATGACAATCTTTTGGTTTAGTTCTTTTTTATTTGACTTCACCTGTATTGAGTTAGCTTTTTAAAGAAGTTAATGCCTATATCTTCAAAGAATTAAGAAATGCGGTGCAGGTAAATGGTTGAACCAATTAGAACCAAAACAGGCGTGCCAGGCCTTGACGAAATACTTTACGGAGGCATACCGCAAAGCAATCTTGTGGTTGTAAGCGGAGACCCTGGTTCAGGAAAAACAGGACTTGTGCTTGAATATCTTTACAATGGTGTAATAAAGTATAATGAGCCAGGTTTGTATATTTCACTTGAGGAATCAGCTGAGGAAATAATCGGATTTGCAGAACTCTTTGGCTGGGATATTAAGTCACTTATGGATAAAAAATTGCTTAACATTATTACTGTTGAATTGTATGATTTTGATAAACTTAAGAACACAATTGAAGACGAAGTAAACAGACTTGGGGCAAAAAGACTTGTAATTGATCCAGGTGTTGTTTTCAGACTCTATTTTGACAGAGAGCTTGATGCAAGAAAAAGAATTCTTTCCCTTGGAAGAATGCTGAAAAGGATTGGGTGTACGGCAATAATAACAAACGAAATAAGCCTTGAAAAGTCAAGCAGTCTTTTTGGACTTGAAGAATATGTGGCTGACGGCGTAATCCTGTTATATCATACAAAATTGGAAGACAGGTTTATTAGAAGCATTGGAATTTTAAAAATGCGTGGAACAAAAATCAGCGAAAAATTGCATCCTATAAGAATTACTAATACAGGCGTAAAAGTTTTAGCAAAACAAGAACTATTTGAGGATGTAAAGTAAATGGTTAAAGAAATTAAAGTTCCAAAGCTTGTTAATAAGAAAAAAACCCAGGCTGAAGAAATTGACACGCTAATGGCATATATTGAACAAGGTGGCTCAATTGGAATGCAAATGGAAAAAAAAATGGAGGGGTTGCCTGAAAAATATGTTGTTTTGTTAGTAGTAGGCCATGATAAGTATGATCTGCTTATTGCAAACATTACTAAGAATTTTATCAAAAAAAGATTTTCAGGAATTTTTGTGACATTAAACAAAGGCGGAGAAGATCTTATTGCAATGCTGGAAAAAAACAAAGTTGACTGCACAAACATTTTTGTTGTTGATGCAGTTTCAAAAAATGAATCAAAACCAAAAGCCTACAAAAATACTTCATATATTGATTCCCCACAAGACCTTACAGAATTGGAAGCACAAATAATTGATTTTGCTAAAAATATGCAGCCTGAAAAAAGCTTTCTAATAGTAGACAGTATTTCAACATTACTTGTTTACAATGCAGAAAAAACTATTGAAAAATTTGTACACGGACTTGGAGAAAAAATGAAAGAACTTGGTTTCAAAAATGTTTTTATTATAAGAAGCAAAACCAAACCTGAAATAATGGACGTTTTAATACAGTTTAGTGATAAAGTAATAAGATCTGAACCAAAGATTAAGCCTTGAACAGTCAAATGCCAGAAAATTAATTCTTAAGCAAAACCTTTTTTTCAAAAACATTACTTAAAAGACTTTGAATTGCAAGCTTTGAATCTGCAACAGCAACTCCGGCAGTTTTTTCTTCAATTTTTGCCGTAGTAATATCACTTTCTGCCTGACGCTGTTTTTCTGCAAGTTCCTTCAAGGAAGCAAAAAGTTTTGATTCCTTGTCACTTGCAGACGAGGAAGAAAGTTGTTTTTCAATTGCCAAAATTTCCGAATCAATTTTGTTTAATTTCCAAAAGGATTCAGAAAAAAAGTCAAAAGAAAGAAGTTCTGAAATTACTGCAAGCTTTTTTTCTTTTTCTTTTGGTTTAAGTTCAATTAGCCCTGAATCGATTGCGCTTTTTGTTTCTAACAAAACTGACTTGAGGGTTTCTGCTTTTGGATCAAGCTTTAATGCCTTTACAGGATTAAGTAAAAGTTTGTTAAGAAAAGAAGCCTGTTTTTCAGGCAGTAAAATTTTTCCGGCATTTACAGACTTGCCAAGTCTATGAAGTGGCTTTTCAATTTTTGCAAAAATGTCAAGCAAATCTGTTCTTATATGCTGTTTGTCCCGCAAAAGTTCTGCCTTTCGTTCATTCAAAGAAGCAATTTCCTTAAATTCAGGCCCATGTGTTAATTCCTTTAATTCAGATTCAAATCTGGTTTTTTTCAAAGCAAGTTCTCCAAGACTTTTTTCAAGTAAAACAATAGATTCAGATGCTTTTACAGAAACCTTTTCTTTTGCTTCAATTGAAGCAAGCAATTCATTCAATTTTTCTTCAGCAAAAACAGCACTGTTTTTATCAAACAAATCTTTAAGTTTGTGAAATGAAGTGTTTACCTGTTTTAAGTTTTCTCCAATGCTTTTCATTTCTTTCTTAAAAGAAATTCCTGCATATGCAACATTTTTTCCAAAATGACCTGCCTGATGCATTGCCTGAATTGATTCAAAACAGTAAGTTCTTAATTCCTCAGGGTTTTCTGTATTTGGAGGGTTCAATTTTTTAAGAAGAGGAAACAGCTGCTTTAATGCATTGGTTTTTGCAGTGCTTACAATCCTGTCAAGTCGCCCGCTTTTTCCTGAAGATTCTGCAACACCAAGGTCTTCAAGCATTGATTTTGTTTCCTTCAAAAGATGCCTTATTTCAGAAAAGATTTTAGCAGTTTCTTCAAGCAGGATTTTTTTCCTTACACTAGCCTCTTTTTCAAGAAATTCCCTTGCTTTGCCAAGCTCCAGCTCAATTTGTTCAGGTTCTTTCTTTCCAAAAATATTTTCAAAAATTCCCATTGCAATAGAAATAGGAATAAAAGGGATTTAAAGCCTTCATGAAAGAGAGTTTAGCGGAAATTTACCCAAGGGAAGCTTAAAAACCCTTTCAAGCAAAAAATCTTGCAGTGAAAACAAATGTTTGATTTTAACAAAATGGTTACAGCACACCTTACAAAAGGCGGAAGCTGGAGAAAAAGTGTGGGCAGGTATTACCCAAGCGAAGTAGGAGGCTGTATGAGAAAAATCTGGTATAGCTATTTTTATCCGACAGAATTGCAGCCAGAGCTTTTGAAAATTTTTGAAATGGGAAACATGATGCATGATTTTGTAGTAAAGGTTTTGGAAAGCGAAAAAAACCAAGAAGTACAATTACTAAAAAGCGAATTTCCATTAAAAATTGAAACACCTGATTTTACAATAAGTGGAAGGGTTGACGACCTTGTGCTTGTAAAAACAAGCGGCAAAACAGTTGTTGTTGAAGTAAAATCAACAAAAAGTATTGACTTTGTAAAAGAAGCAAGCGAAGCACATGTTATGCAATTGCAATTATACATGCATGCAACAGGAATTCACAATGGAATTGTGTTGTAT
>SDBT01012585.1_pt1 | contig 13595 bp, 20 predicted proteins | sample 2277101 | NCBI WGS metagenome assembly SDBT01 (sample SAMN10404973, study PRJNA504765) | marine sediment metagenome | isolation source: marine sediment core GS10_PC15, 103 cmbsf | place: Arctic Ocean: Southern Knipovich Ridge | collected 2010
CTCCCACGCTGTGCGATTAGCACAACAACCTTCGTCTGTAGTGAATTCACTAGCGCAGCCATGACAGCAAATTGTTGATTCTGCGTTGCTATCACTCGATGCAACTCATTCACACGCTCACGATCAACGATCGCCCCTTGATGCAACGCTGCAATGTTCTTCGCGTTGTTGAAAATGTTACACTTCTCACGATCCTCTTCAGACGCTGGACTACCGTCTTCCATAAGTGTGATTTCCATTCCGCCACCCACGTCTATTGTTCGTGTTTTTTCACTCATCTAGCACCATCTGTACTGTGTTTGTGTAGCCATTTGTGGTCAACGTACCGGAAAACGACTGGGTCTTGAAAAAAGGAGCCGCAGTACTCTTCCTAACTATGCCTGTCAAAGGCTGGTCCGTGCCAAACGGGAAGTCAGTTCGCGTCAACACACCACTACCATCCGTCAAACCCTCTAGGATAACGCCTGTTGCTGTGATAGCCGCCTTGCCTTCTGCGATCGTCGCAGGAGTATCTGGCGTACCACTCACCGTATAGCTATAACTGTTGTCGTCGATGAGAGTAGTCACGGCTACAATGTTGTACTCCTTCTGAGCCGCATTGCGGATGACAACTTTCTCACCATCAGGGATCCCATGCGCAGTGTGTACCACTGTAGCCACAGAGCCCGAACGAGTGATCGTCACAGTCTCATCATGCGGAAGGTCCGCGGCATCTCCCGCATCAGCCTCTACCTGCACTCGGGCGCTAGCAAGGTCTGCTCCCGCATCATCAAGCACAGTGATAGTCACTGTCTTTGCGTTTGTAACGACAGTGGTGGCAGATGCGCCGTTCCGCACAGAAGGAGTATCGCCACTATCTCCTACAGCAACGGTAACAGCTCCCGCTGCATTATTGTAGATGGCAGCATCCGTCGATCCACTCGATGGAGTGGGGTTAGACCCAGGTGTACCCAGGTAACTAGTGAAAAGGTTGCCCTTCGACGTCTGCGATGCCACGATCGGCGTAGTCAACTCAACGGCATGGCCATCACTGAAAGTGAAGTCAGAAAATGCGATGTCAGTGAGGTCATCGGTAGTAACGAACGCAACACCGTCTGCAGTAGCTGCTGAGATGATCTTACACCTAAGGAAATCCCCGATGTTCGATACGAGAGCACTTAGACAGTCGATGAAGGTGCAAGAGATCATCGACGTTGCCGGATCATCTGCCAGGATTGTACCTGCACCCTCCAAGGTCACACCATAGAAGTTGGCCGAATCCACATCCGCGTCATTCACAGTAAGAAACCACCGCGGTCCTCCTGTAATGATAGCTCCGCCTAGTGCACCGGTAGCGTCATCTCCCGATCCCGTCTTCACTCCCAAGTCGAAGTTCGTAGTGCCTCCGGAGTTTCCAATGATGTCTATCCCGTAGAAGGCATCGGGCACAAGCGCGTCCTCCCACCCGATCGTTTCCCCTTCGTCATCGAAGCCGTGGTCGTCGGTATCGTCAACACCAAATCGGACAGGCGTATTGATCGAGATCGTTCCGTTCTTCAGACGCTCAATAGTGCCCCACGCCTTTGTGGTATCACCAATGTCGGCAGCATCGAGGATGTCCTGCCAAGTCCAATCAGTCGTGCCACTCTCCAGCCCCTCGACGCGAATGCCGGGCGTGTTCGCGGGAAGCCTCCACCACGCATCCACGTAAAAGTTGTCTACGTTGCCTCCGACGTTCGCCGAAATGTCCCCGACAACGCCAGCGTACCGGATTGCACTAGTTGCAGGAGGGGTGCCTCCTGTGTTGTCACTGATCGTCTTGGCCTCATCGATGTCGACGACGATCATCTTGAAGCCGCCCGAGTAGGTATCGCCCCCCTCTACATACACTTCGAAGAAGTCGGTGACAGTCGCGCCACAGAAACGAACGCGCAGCCCGCCAGCCGCCTTCGTCGCAAGCAAGCCAGCGGTCGTGCAGTTCACCCAGAAATAAAAGACGTTCCCCGACAGATCGATAGCGGTACCATTGTCCCAGAGCAGCCCTGCGACAGCCATAGAGATCTTAATCGACTGCGAGCCAGAGCCCTCAATGAACGTGGTGGTGTCCGTCGAGCCAGATGCCGAACCTGCGAGGTTATCGAGCCCCCCAGAATCATTCGTCGTGAGTGACGTACGGCCATCGACAATGGAGTCGGCCATTTACGCCCCCCAAATACCTTGTAGTACCAATGCTGCCGCTTGAACGGCGTGAAGCGATGCTTGAGCTGGCGTGTCTACGTAGTAGATCTTCTCCCCTGCTCGTAGGTTGAAAGTGTTGTGGACATCATCAGAACCAAACACCAACGTCACGTCACCAGCAAGAGCTACTCCAGAAAACGATTCGGTACCTGGAGAGTATTTGGCGTCGATTGGAGAGAAAAACGCACGTTCCCCTACAATGTCATCGGGACTGTCCACGGAAAGCCACATGTCGGTAACCTCCTCCTTGGGGCAGTCCACTTCATGAACAAGGGGCACAGAAAACGCCTGAACAAGGTGTGTCCATAGATCCCTGTACTTGCTATCCAGGTAGAAACAAACTTCGTGCATCACACATCCGTGATTCGGTTGACAGAACCGGAACCTCCCGCAGAGCCGAGAGTCGCCGTTGACTCTGCCGTCTTGATGGGGGTGCCCCCGCCGTCACGAACTCGAATGAACAACGTGCGGTCCGAATCGTAGACCGTGTTGAACGCTTCACTCGTCGCATCGGCAAGTACGTCGATGTATGTCACAAAGATATTCCGAGGATTCGTTGCCGACAAAGCACCAGAATAGTCTGTCGAAGCAATGGTAAACGTCGAACCTGTGTAACTTGTATACGCCTGTAGGCGATAGACGCCTGTGTCTAGCTGAATACGTAGCGTGCCTGAACCAGGAGTGTCTACTGGAATAGCTGAAGTACATACGATCGCAGTTTCACCTGCTCCAGTCAAACTTGTGCTCAGTGTAAGCTGATCAAGGTCAAGAAGACCTGTATCTTCTGGCCCAATGAGAACGTAGTCTTCACCCGAGACAAGACCACTCAACGTAAAGATTACGTTGTTAGGTGGCGTGATTGGTGTATTGGTCAAGTCGAATACAAGGTCCGTAGCCTTCAGGTCTGCAGCTTGGAAGCCCACTCCGTAGGAGCCGATGATCGCTGAACCTGTCGAAGTACCAAGGAACTCCGGAGAGACCGTACGCGCCGTGACGGCACCGTTGACGAGAGCATTCGTTCCTCCCGCTCCCGAGTAGAAGATGAGGTCATTCACAGGCGCACCACCCGTGATGAGTTGCATGTAAATGTTACCCGTAGCGCCGTCATCGTCGAGCGCGAGGATCTGCCCCGTGCCTGCAATCGCAGTCACATCATTGACCGCAGTGATCACATTCGCAGTGGCACCAGAGTCGAAGCCAGTGATGACGTTTCCGACAGCTGGTGTGCCCGACTCGACTTGAATCACCATCGTCCCGTCCACCCCGTTGTCATCTAGGTAGACAAGGCGCCCTATGGCATTGGAGCTAGAGAAGTCCAAACGTTCGCCTACGACGAACGGACCACCCGACTCTGTATCGTACGGGAAGGAGCAACCCCAAGCAATGATTCCGTCCTCAATGAACGGGCCCGCCGCTTCTGCGTCATATGCAAAGCTGTGTGTCGGTCCTCGGAACAGTTCACCCGACATTGCGTGTATGTCTGGTGACATGAAGACAGACATCTCCAGGTCTTCGGCCGATGCTGCAGTCCACACTGTGGCAGTTTCATCCGACTGATTGCCACCATGAGTGCCTGTCGTATCGCCTTCGATGAGCACGTGGTTTGAGCCGTCTCCTCCTGTGTACTCCACCGCGATACAATAGTCAGTAGACAGCGTGGTGAGGAACTGCTCATTCGTCAGAAGTGAATCGAGATCATCGAGGAACCTAAGTTCGATATCCTGGTAGGTAGTCGTGAGCTGCGAAACGTCGTAGGTCTCACTCGTCGCGAGCAAGGCTCCCGTAGGAACAGATGAAACGCCGAACGTACCTGAATGGGCGTACAGCCCAAAGAACAACGTACCCGTCGGAGCACCCAGTACCTTGAGGCTGAATCGCGCCTTGGTAATGCGCTTACCCAGCACTCCGACTTGGAAGCTCTGTGCCTGTCCCGTCAACGTACCATCACCTACGATGAAATCGTTGCCAATCTCGGTCGAGGAGTCTTCTGCAAGCGCCGACTTCCCAATGAGCTTGGTGAACTCATACACGTCGTTCATCACCTGCGAGCCAAGATCCCACTCCGAGTAGTACTCCTCGTCGCTGCCATCATTGTCGGCGTCGATGAGCCGCAGACCCTCGGTGTTCGCGATAGTGCTCCAGCTCTCGATGGTCGCAACCGCGGTGGTATTGTTCAGATCAGCACTCGTGAAGATAGCAGCAGTGGAGTTACCCAGGCCTGCTGTCAGTGAGAACTCTGCGAACTTGTCGGTGAGCAGCCGTGCCTGTACCCGCAGGCGCTTTGAATCGAAGTCTACACCATCCTTACGTGTCTTGATCATGACACGCATCAAGATATTATTTGCGGCGTCAGCATTGATGCCGGTGTCCCAGAAGTTCCTCAGAACACGACCGCGCTGAATGATATCGAGAATGGTACCAGACTCAACCACGCCCACGACCACGATACCTGAGTACAGTTCCTCAGTGTTGCCAGAACCCTGCAAGATCGAACCATCAAACAGATGGTCAGCCACAACATCATCGATGTTGTATCCGTTGACCAGCTTGACAATGTTGTCAGTCGATCTATCGGACGGGGTCAAACTAGTGATGTCTACCAAGTCATCGCTGGCAGCGCTAGCGTCATCCGCCTTGCTCTGGAGCCAACGGTGAAACTCCAGCACCGAGTTGTTGGTACCAGAGCCAGTGTAACGGATATCCCCGTTCACTGCGATCGAATAGTCAGTGTCTACTACTGCGGGCATTTCTCACCTCAACGGGCTTAGATCTCGATGCTAAGTGTAGCATAGAGGTGTCCTCAAAACAAGAAGGTTCCGCGTTATACCTTCGGTGGAAGACCTAACCGACTGCTCTCTCGTGCGCGTTGTCCACGCTGTAGTTTTCGACCCCGGAGGAACAGTGCGTCAACAAACGTTCGACCGTCAGTTTCCCGTATTACGGTCTCTACAATACCTGTGGCATTGATCTTACTACGAGCCCGCGCCACAAGCTCTGCTTCTCTGAAAGAAAGCATGGCTGTCAAGGGACTTAGTGCGCTATCTCGTATAAACCACAGCATAAGTTTCATGGTAGCACACTCACATGTCCAGAACAACTGGAGGATTCACCACTTGGTACCTCTCGTTGCACACCGAAGCGTTGACAACGACCGTATTACCAAGGATGTGGATCCCGTACCCTGGGTGGATGTGTCCGCACACCACGAGACGTGGCCCTCTCTCCAGGATGTACTCCCGGAGCGCCACGCATCCCACATGTGCGCTGCCCCGACTCGTGACGTCTCCTACACCCCACGGCGGGCCGTGAGAGATCAAGATGTCGATGTCGTCGGGCACCTTGTCCCAGCACTGCTTCTTCATCTGGTCACGAGAGACGTTGAACGCCCAATCGTAAAACCACGGCTGTCGAGGTTCACCCCAGATCTTGAGGCCGTCCGCGTCGTACAGCTCCTGGTTCAGGATCGCATCCGCAGCAGGAACCTTTGAACACGCCCAGTCCCACCGACTCTCAAACGTGAGGTCGTGGTTGCCAGGGATGATCACCTTGTGGTCATAGTCCTGCGCGTCGAGCCAATCGTTGAGCCTCTCCAGCTCAGCCTCTTCACCATGGAAAGTCATGTCTCCCGACATGATGAGGATGTCCCCCTTCGGCATGTTGAAGAGCTTGCTGTGCTTGTCATGGGTGTCAGACACCATGACCACGCGCTTCATCTTGGGTGGTGTGCCCTTGGGGTCTTGTGGCTGTCGACTCATCGGCATCGTCATCAGATCGCACCACACACGTAGCGTTGGTAGCACGTGACAGCCTCGCTCAAAGCTTCGAGCATCGTGTCACCCTCTCCGTCGCCTTCCAAGTGTGTGTCCTCCAGATCGAAGACCATTGCCTCCCAATGACCTTCGTAGTGTTTGATGGTAGCGCCTCGGCCACCGTTGCCTGAGAACCAGACTTCCAGTTCGTCTTCAGTCATTTGCCCATTCGTCCGGTGCTACCGGTCGACCCTTCTCCGCAAGGTACCGCATGTGAGGAATGAACTCCCCAGTTTCTCGATTCAAGAAGCCCCAGTCCTGCGACAAACCACCGCTGACGAAGATCGTCCATGCAGGACCGTCTAGCAAGTCAACGCGGTGGAAGTCGTTCGCTCGGATGATGTTGATGGTTCCAGGCCGAATATTTCGTCGCTTGACGATTGCGGTTCCTGGGGTCAAGCGCTCCTCAGAATACCCCCCTGTAAGGATGAGGCTGCCCGATATGTCCCATGGATGATTGTGTAGGTCTCTATCTCCATCACCTCGGAAGAAGTAGTGCAGGTAGACACCAGGAAGTATCCCGTTCTTCTTGATGTAGAACCTCAAGAGGTACGGGTCTCCATCAATCTCGATGATACGGTGCCGCATCGGGAAAGCCCGAACGATACCCCAACAAAGCCAGTTGATGAACTTTCTGAACATGGTTTATCCCTCTAGTAGTTTCGACCAGTCACCACGCTTGTACTTCTTGTACGTGGTCTTCCGGCCTGTGACGTGACACGTCACTACATCGTCTTGGCATCGGATGGTTCGGATCTTGTCTCCGCGCATTCCAGAGCCGACTTGGCTGCCTCGAAGGCGAGCTTCTTCAGATAGTTGGGATCCAAGGGCCATTCGTCGGATCTTTTCCCGAAGAAGATCTCGGGCTCGTCGCTTGTTCTGCTCGCGCTTTCGTTCTGTCTCGACGCGTACAACGATTCCTGTCGGGCGATGCCTTGCACGACAGGCGGTCTCAAGCTTATTGCGGTTCTGTCCGCCTGCGCCAGAGCCTCTAAAGTACTGCCACTCAATATCTCTCTCCAAAAGGGGAGTGTCAACTGTCTGACGTTCGGGCAGAACGGCCACGGTGATTGTGCTTGTGTGAACTCTACCACGTTTGTCAGTTGGCGGTAGTCTTTGCCATCGGTGCCCACCCGCCTCGTTACGAAAGGTATCAGCGGTAGCAGCGCCTGTAACTCGAAGCTGTTTGAAGCCTGGACGAGACGTAACTGTAGTGAGGTCAAAGACGCTCCCGAAGCGCGAGCTTCGTGTAGATCTCTGCCTGTAGTTCGACCAGAAGCTTTGCGTCCTGGCCACCTTCTCCTGCTCGGATTTCGATGATCATTCTAGTACTCTCTTCCACTTGGCTAGCTTGAGTGCCCGTGTGGTGTGAAACTCCGTCTTCATCATTCCCCCTCAGATCGAATCCACGTCTGTGACATCGAGTGTGGCCCCACACCGACACCGCACTTCAACGAATGTACAGGCTGACGCCCATGTGAAACCCCACGTAATCGAAGAGGTAGACATGAAGGTCATTCGGCCCGGCTGCCCATGGCTACCGTGCTCCTTGATGAAAGCTTCAGCAGCCTTCACCTCAACCGGGCTCGCGTGGAACGTCTTTCCTTCAGTCATCTCATCTCCGATGTGGGTCAACCATGAGGAAGAGCCCGCTCCTGAGTGATGTGCGTGGCTTCCATCCAGCGAAAGCCTTGACACGGGTGAGATCCGGCAACTTCCACTGCGCGTGGTAGCTGGTCGGCTTCACCTTTGCCGACAACATAACCACGTCTGGGCCGTGTGTCAACTGCCAAATACTGTCAGCCAGCCGCTTGAGGCTGATTTCCTGGTCATGCCCGACGTTGTAAATGCCCCTGGCGCCCTTGACGAAGCGCTTGAGCAGCTTGTCGAAGGCGGCGTAGAAGTCGTCCTGGTACAGGTACGTGCGCGTCTGATAGCCACTCCCGTGTACAACCAAAGCTTCGCCTCGTCGAGCAGCACCAAGCCACTCGTGCACGACCCCGAACTTGAAGTCCGGTCCGTACAGATTGAACGGCCTGAGCACCATCGTACGCGTCTGGCGCGTGAAGATCCATTCAGCCATCAAGGCGAACAACGCCTTCCCTGCGGCTGGTTCCAGCGGAGAAGTCACCACGCCTACGTGATGTTCCGCCATCGGCACCTTCTTGGCAAGCTCGGTGGTCCTGTCCCGATCGCTGTACACCTCGCTCGACGAGAGAAGGAAGACCGGCAGCTTCATGTGGATGATCTGAGCGGCTTCCTTGATCCAGCTCAGACCCTTCTCATAGTCCTCGGCCTTCTCCAGCTCTGCTCCGAAGAGCACGAAGTCAGGAGTGTCCGTCCACGGCACAAGCGCGAAGCCCTGGTGGATGAGTCGATCCCGGAGGATGTACAGCAGCGGGTGGAAGCCCGCCACGGTGAACTTGATGCGACCTTTAGTTGACATTTGACCCCCTCAGTCACTTCTTGAGTTCTGTGTCCTCACACTGGCAGTGTAGGAAGATCTTCTTGCACGTTCCGCACTTCGGAAGAGGCTTCACTTCCTCCTGCACACGCCGCTGCTTTTCGCTTTCAGGCTTCTCCATACCTGTACCTCAGTCTTTCGTAGATCTTCAAACAACCCAACCACAACGTAAGGGCCAGCATTGTAGGGCCACGCCCAAGGTGTGGGCGCCAATACAGTCATGTAACGACCGCGCGAATCTTCTCCAGCAAGACACCACATGTCAATGGTCCACATCATGTAGAGCCACGGCTGCCGGTTCCGCTTGAAGACCAACAACGGTATCATACCTTCAGGGCATTCGTCAACACATTGCTCCCACCATTTCCAGGTCTTGCAGACCTCGCTGGTGAGCAGCTGGTCGAGACACCAATCTTCCTGCCACTTGACCTCCACACTGAAGGGGAAAGTCTTGTCGGGGGTCATGATATCCCCAGCAGCATTCATATCTACATGGGTAAAACCTTGTGTAGCGAACGCGCCGGACCGCGGGGTGCGAAAGAACTTTGATCCCCACCATTTGGAAAGAAGTTTCACCATGGCGCGTTCACCGCGACCACCTTTGTCTCTACTATGAACCACGACGACTCCAGTTATTTGTTGGTGTGGAAAGTGCTCGTTCAACTGACCAGCCAAGCTTGTTGATACGGCTGTCAATCAAGCCCTTTTTCACACCTAGTTCTTGCGTCCAAGCTGCGACAGTCTGTGTTCTACCTTGGAATGTCAGCAGTCGCGCGTTGATACTATTTCTAGCTTGGGTAATGCGATCTGCCCATCTACAGTTATGTGGTATGTAGTTTCCATCAAGGTCTATACGATCGAGCGTACATCCCGCTGGGCGATCTCCCATGTCCGCAAGGAACGAAGAGAAGCTCTTCCGCCAGCTTGCACAGATCGTGATGCCTCGTCCACCGTATCTATGGTACCTCTTATCCTTCGGATTGTAGCACCGCGCCTTCATAGCTTTCCACGACATGTACGTAGGAGAAAGTCCATCAGTAGCATGTCCGTGTCGTTCTCGCACTATGATCCCCACGAATCAGTGAACTGTTGCCCGCCCATGTTCACGCTCTTGGACGGTTGGTCGTCTCCCAAGTCACACTCAGCGAGGATCTTCAGACCCTCCATCTCGCCATGATCCAATGTCCAGCCCCTCTTCAGGAACCTCTGGATTCTCTCTGCTGACATCTTCTCCACTGGCAGGGTCGGGATGAGTCGTTTGAAGTGGCAGCACATCCACACTTCAGCTGGGATGAAGAGTCCCCCCTTGTACCCCTTGAACTGGAACCACCCACGTGTGTGCATGAAGTCGAAGATCTCTCTGGTCATCACAGTTGGTGGTGCGAACTCACACGTGATGATCTGGAACCCGCCCTTGAGTGTGATCGCATTGTCTGTGATACAGATGACGTGACTCTTGTTCTTCTCGTAGTACGCCCGAATCTCGTTCCGGCACTTCTCAGTGGAGAGGAAGATGTCCCAGTCCTTGGGCTCCTCGTCCAGGATCTGTGATGCGATGCACCCGCCTGCGAAGTACCCGCTGCTATTGAAGATCTCCACGATGCGCGTTGGGAACACTCCCTGCTCCCTGAAGAACCTGTCTCGTTCCTTGATGCAGCGCTCCTGGATCTTGTTCGTCACTAGTGCTTGGTCCAGCTGTTGGACTTCTTCTACTGTGTTGTACGCAGCAATCTTTGGAGGGTTCTTCGGGTCCCACTTGAAGGGCAGCTTCACAGTCTTGCCCGTGCTCTGTATCTGAGGGGTCACAACTCCGCGTACCGGAGGATGTACAAGCTGATCGCTAGCTCCCGCTGGTCCGGGTCCAGATGGTGTAGCTCCAACAAGACGTCGTAGGCCGGATTTGGCGTAGCGCGCAACATGCTGAAAGAACTGTACAACTCCCCTACCCATTGATGAACCCACCACTCCTCTACGACCTTACACGGCTGCCCGTTCTGCGGCTCGATGTACTTGGTCAATGCTTGTTCGCTGCCAATGAAGCCTAGCATGTCCCGCCGTTCACAGGCATTGATGAATGTCTTCTTGACCCGTCGCTTCGATTTCAAAAGCTCGACGCGTCTCTCGGCTACTTCCAAACGTATGGGTCGCGTGATGATGTTCTCGTCGCATGCCTTACTGCCCACATGGTTGTGGAACCCCATAGCTGAGAACTCTTCTAGACACTCCTCACACGTCACTCTTTCGTTGGCTCTTTTTGCTTGTTGCTTGACTCGGCGCGAAGACCGCTCTTTCGGCATCCCACCCCCGCCTAAGCCGTTGGTACAGACATGCAGAAGTGATCCCTATCCGTTCGGCCCATTCCGCGCACCCATCTACAGTTTTCCTTGTTGTACCCACCCCGAGAATCAATGCGATCTAACGTCAAATCTTCGGGAGGATCTCCCATGTCTGCGTAGAAACCTTCGAAGGTCTGCCACGCTTCACACACTTGTATACCTTTTGCCCCATACTCATGGTAGTGTGCATTGTTGGTGTTCTGACACCTACTCTTCATCGCACCCCAGATTTTGTAGGCACGAGACTGATACATACCGTGAGTCAAGTACACTTCTTAGCCCTCGACGGTTCAAACACTGCACGTTCCGGGTCCCATCCTCGCTTGAGCCGTTTATACACGGTAAAGTGCGTAACAGAACAGTCAGGATGCTTCGCCCATTGAGACACTGTGAGAGTCATTCCTCTCATAGTGAGTTTCACATTGGAGCGTTGATTCAAAACTTGTTCCTGACGCGTTGCCCATTTGACGTTACCAGGGGTGTAATCCCCATCCGTATCGATTCTCTCGATGGTGTATTCGGCGCCGGGCTTCCCCCCGATAGTCATGTAGAACGCTTCGAAGCTGTTCCTCCACATGTCACAGACGACGATTCCTCTTCCCCCGTAGTGCTCGTAGTCCTTGTTGTTGGGGTTGTGGCAACGCTGGATCATGTGGACCCAGGTGTTGTACTCAGGCGTGTTGCGCATCCCGTGAGACCCGTTGGTCGCCTCCGACGAGCACTGTCGGCACATCCGGCTCTTTCCCGCCTTCAGGTCCGAGCCCCGAACAGAGCGTGACACACCACAGTCACAGCGGCACGTCCAACGCCCCTTGGAGCCCTTTCCCTCAACGGTCCAGAGCCCGAATGTGCTGCCTACGTTGATCAAGTTCCCTCAGCCATTCTGGTTGCCGCTTCCACCAAGTACAGTCTTCAGGACTACCCTCACTGAGTATGTCCAGCAGTACGTAGACCAACTTCTCCTGCTCTTTCGGAATAGAGATGATGAAACGAGCACGTGTCTCATCAGCCTGTACTCGAAACTTAGCGCTCTGCACGACTCACTCGACGATCTTCTCGATCTCGTCCTCTAGGATCGCGACATCGACACCCAGGTCATCGTATCTCCTCAGCAGCTCTTCAAGCTTCTCTTGCAGCAGCCTGCGCTGTGCAAGGTGATCGATTCCCAGACGAGACTTAGGGTATCCCGCTACTTGCTGTTCGGACGCCTTGGAGCCCTTCAAAGGCTTGGTGCGTGGTGCTGCTGTTCGGTTGGATGTGTAGTCGTCCGGGCCCACATACTCTGAGTCGGTGTAGCCCTTACGCAACGTCTTTCGAAGCTTGTCCCATTCAGGAGTGCTTTCGCTCCAATCACCTGACTCGATGAAGTTCACCAAAGCTCTCACCTGTCCCGCAGGAAAGTGGGGGCCACCGAGAGTTGATTCCAGCTTCACCAACTCCCGTACGTTGAGGAGCTTTCGGATGAACATCTCCTCTGCAGCCTTCATCAGTAGCGACTTCGAGATGAACGGAGTCTCTCCGGCAATATCTCGAAGCCACTTCTTCACATCCTCCGGTAGCCTCTTCTTCAGCCACCGTACTCCGTGATCGTGAAACGCTGGCCACCATTCGGGCTTCAGCAGCAATCTAAGTGTCTTCCATCTCATCGTCGCCTCTTCTTCCTCTTCTTCGCGGCCTTCTCCAACGCCTTCACGTCTTCGGGCTGCACTACAACGATTCCAGAGTCCGCCGCAGCTTCCTCCTTCATCTTCTCCAGGATCTGTTCCTGCATGCGTGACTGAACCAGCTCCGGTGGAACCTCTATCACTCGAATGTCGATGGTCTTCTCTTCCTCATTGATCATTTTGTGAACATCGAAGTTGCACTGGAACCAGTTGCAAAACCTCTCGCTGTCCATGAGCTGGCGCATGATCTCGGAGTAGTACCAGCGAGCTGCTTTGTCCATTGTCTCCGGTGACGGAATGTTCTCTTCTTCGTCAGTCATCGATCCACAGCTTCTTTCTGAACTCCGCAACCTCACGCTTGGAGAGTTCACCACTTTCTTGTGCGTCAGAAATGTCCTCTGCAAAGAAGACGCGCCCCCGGAAAGTTTGTCTTAGAAGTGCCAGCTCTTGTCCACTGAAGACAGCACCATTGAGTCGGTAGTCCTCGAAGGCTTCCCACACGACCGGAACCCACACCTTCACGACGTCCGAGATGGCTACCGCGTAGTCCCTGATCTCCTTCTGTGCGTGAGGATCAAGCCTCAGGCTCAGGAAGTGAAGAAGGTTGTGGAGGTCGGTCTTCCAGTACGCCTCGGTGTAGGTGCTCAGAGGTAGATCCTTGCGAGCCTGCTCACGAGCCACGCCCAGCGCCAGGCGCTCCTCGTATACCTCGCGCGCGTACTTCTGCAAAGCTTCCTCTCGGGCAGTGAGAACGATACCGCCCTCATTCCGATGGATGAACTCTGCTGAGCCCTGCTTGTTCTTCTTCGACTGTGTACGCCACTCGTCCGTGTCGGTCTTCTGGCACGAGTCGATCGCCACAGAGTAGCGAGTGCTGTACTCGTTGACCGAAGCTGTGCGGTGTCGGATCCACTGCCGCCATGCGTCCATCGGGACACGGACGTGGAACTTGATCTCGCACATCTCGAACGGTGTGGTGTGCCTGTGACGCATGAGGAAGCGGATGAGGCCACGGTCCTCTCGGACCTTCTTGGTCCCTGCACCGTAGCTCACCCTGGCAGCCTGTACGACCGCTGCGTCGCTTCCCATGTAGTCTACTACCTGA
>SDBT01012586.1_pt1 | contig 13595 bp, 19 predicted proteins | sample 2277101 | NCBI WGS metagenome assembly SDBT01 (sample SAMN10404973, study PRJNA504765) | marine sediment metagenome | isolation source: marine sediment core GS10_PC15, 103 cmbsf | place: Arctic Ocean: Southern Knipovich Ridge | collected 2010
TGGAGTTGTACTTTTAAAACTGGTGATTACTGTACCTTTAAGACTAATGGTAATCTAAGTAAATTTGATACTGGTGAAAAATGTACTTTCAATTGTCCCGGAAGAGATAATGATTTTACGAAAATTGGTAGAGACGGCACTATATACAATTATAAAAATTAATTTAAAAAAGACTTGTTTTTTACTAAAAAATGTATTATAATATAGTAAATACATTTAATAAAGAATAGTGGGAATGAGGTTACTGGTTTACCTCATCAGTCTCATAAGCTGACCTTCTTTCGAAGATGTGGGTTCGATTCCCACTCCCGCAACCATTAAAAAGGATAGAACAATGAATAAGAAAAACATACATAGAACACCCGTTCTGTATACTGTTCTGTCCGTATCCAATGCTCGATTACGAGAGCGATATCTAGCCTAATACCTGTACATATTAATTTTTAATTAAGTACGGTACTTAAGCATTTTTATACCCGTGGGTGTATCCAAATGGAGAAGGGAGTGGTCTGTAAAACCATGACGTAAGATACATTGTAGGTTCGAATCCTTCCATCCACATTTTCTGTTCCAGTAGACGAAATGGCTAAAGTCGCCTGACTTTCAATCAGGTAAGCGTAAGCTTATTGAGGGTTCGACTCCCTTCTGGAATGTTAGAAGCTCACATAGCCCAATGGCAGAGGTGGCTGTTTTAAAAACAGTAAAGGTTTCGGTTCGAGTCCGAATGTGAGTATTTTTTATGGCGTTATAGCCCAACAAAGGCAGAGGCGGTAAGTTCAAAACTTATTTTATGTGAGGGTTCGAATCCCTCTAACGTCACTTATATAAAGCATGATTAAATATAAATCAATTTTTTTCCTAGATTTAATTATATAAGCTATTTTTATTAATAAATATTTATAAGTTAAATAAGGATTAAATAATGAAACGTTTACGGATATTTACGGCATTCATGGTTATTTTTTTGGTTAGTGGGTGTGTCAATAATTATCAAAACATAAAACCCTACTCACAAGAAATAATATCAATACAGAATCATGGAATGATTGTATATGATAAAATTAAAGATTCAGTGGTATTAATAGGTAGTGAATATAGACCTAATGGTAGTGGATATTTTATCGGACAAAATCAAATAGTAACATGTTATCATGTTGTAGATGGATTAGAGAAAGTGTTTCTTCAATTCCATGATGATGAAGGTAAAGATAGAACATATGAACTAGAAATAATAGGTGTTAGTCCAGTATTAGATATTGCTTTACTTAAATTCAAAACACCACCCCAACGCATTATAAAACCCCTTAAGTTTAGAACTGATCCAGTTATGATTGGGCAAGACGTTTATCTCTATGGTCACCCTATGATGAATATGTATTACTTCTCTACGGGTGTTGTAAGCAAACTTGTTGATAGTTTTCAATTACCTTATACAGAAGATTTAACTCTTGACTATAAAGCCATTTATACAGATGCATTTATGGGGCCGGGTTCTTCAGGTGGAGTTATGGTAGATAGTAATGGTGATATTATGGGTATGACAAGTGCAGCACATATACGGTACGGTATACCAATCGGTATGAATATAGCTATACATGTCGATGAATTAAGTACAACTACTGCTGCTATTATGGAAAATCCTGAATTGTATCCAATGCCAGTAGAACCAGAACCAGAACCAGAACCAGAGTTGGAAGATGAGTATTATGATGATGAAGAAGAAGAAGATATCGAAGAAGATAAAGGCGATACTGAAGAAGAAGAAGAAAAAGATGAAGAAGATGAAGTCTTAGATAAGGATTCAGAAGAGTATAAAAAAGCTAGAGAAAAAGCTATAGATGAAGCTTTAGAAAGAGCAGAAGAAAAAGCTAAAAGTAATGACTAAGAGTTTATTTTTATGAATCTTTGTATTATATTAATATAAGATGAAATTTGCGCAAAACTAATGTACCGTCTCACATTATGTCATAATATGTAAGATGTATGAAGGTTTCTTCATAATTTAAATTTTACTGACAGATAATTTAAATACATTAGTGAAAACTTGCCCCACTAGGTTACGGTGGGTTTAATGCAAGGGGTAAAAGTCCTAAATGGTAACCTCCAGTTTTTAAAAGATGGATTACTCTTCAGGTAAGGGATACTTCAATTATTGGTTCAATTCCAATATTACTAAACTAAAATAGTGATATGCCTAATGGTAGGCACCAGCCCCTTAAAAGGCTGCGACAACACCTTTATCGAATTTTGGTAATCCATCTTTTTTACTTATCGGGATTATGTCTTATAATATAGTAATTAATATAAGGTAGAATATGATAGACACTATAGCTGAAAATGGTATTAGACATATTAATGATGTTCCTTACAAAGGTAACTTCACTATATCCTTCCATAGTAAAACAGAATTACTAATCCTCCAAAATTTCTTTAATGTCAGAAGTAATAAATTCGATATGAGATTATTAGAGAAACGTCCAGAACTATTACTAGAATTAATTAGAGATAAAGATGAGAATACTAATAATTGAAACAGCTAGTGTAACGGCTGGAACAACAATTGCACATGTAAGAAACTGTATTGAAATAACAAATCACCTCAAGAGTAAAGGGCATTACTGTGAGTTTATTGATGTAAAAACTACCGCACTAGATGTTAATATACAGTACGATATAATTCTATTCTCTGCTGCAACATTCTATTTCGACTTTACTAAACTAGATAAACTAATCAAGAATCAAAAGAAGTGCCGTATTGGTTGGATGACAAATGAGTTTGAATTGTTCGCCAATGGATACACCAAAGACCACATGACTTTCATGATTAATAACTTCGATGAAGAGGGTATTAAGAAAGCACATAGACATGACCAACTGCTTACAACAAATCTAAACAGTCTAATGGCACGTCCCAGAAATCCTAAAATTGAAAAGAAATACGACTTGTGTTATTGGGGTACGTACCGTAAGTACCGTATTAATTATTTCCAACAATACTTTGATGATAGAATGCTGTTATCTACCTCAACAAAAAACATTAAGAAATTCCAAGATATAGATGTGCATTGTATGGTTACTGATAAGTTATCATGGGAAGAAGGTAATGAATCATTAAATTTTGTAAAGGCTTCCATCTATATTGAGGATTCTAAAACACATGGCTGGTTTAACTATATGGCTAATAGATTCTTTGAATCCCTGTTCTGTAATACTGCAATGTTCTTTGATAAGTCCTGTCAGAATACGATTGACAAAGATGTATATCACATTGATCCGTACTTTATTGTTAATGGGCCAGATGAATTAGAAGAACGTATCAAAAATTTAGATATGAAATTGGTAGATGAATTATTAGACTTCAATACCCATGAAGCTTTGAGGGCTAAACAGAGAACGTTATTTGAAATTGAATGTTTCTTAGGTAAATTAGCTAATTAAATAATTTGGGCAATTATTTGGTCACCTTTATATTTTATTTTATATAAAGGATTTATTTCTAATATTTTCATTTCAATTTCTTTAAGATCTATATGTTTTCCCCAATTTTGACAGTATTGTCCTTTAAACTCTCCACCAAAGGCTATTAAACTCTCATCAAGTTTATTTTTGAATATTCTAACATCATCAATAATTATAACATGATTTTTTATTGAACTTATCTTGATTGCTTCCAACTCTTTTATAACTGGACAATCAATATCAGACTGTTCATAATGCATATTACTATGGTCATTATGAGCATCTAAAAAGAATAAAGTTTTTTCTTTTATATCTTTTATATATTCAGCTAAATTCTGAGAATCATCTTCTATTAATATGACATTATCATTGTCTTTAAAATTTTCTTTGGCTTCTTTAATCCATCTACTACATAAGTCTATACTATATATTTTTTCAAAACCACAACTTAAAGCTTTTCTTACCCCGTTACCTTCTGAAAGTCCTGTTTCAAAATATATTTTTACATTTTGATTTGTGATAATTGCTTTTAATAGTTTAACTGGTACTGGCATTTTAAATTACTCCTTTTTCTGGGTTGAGATTTACTGCTTCTTCTTTACTTCTTTTTTCAGGAAAACATTTCCATCTTGGTTTAGATTTTTTCCATTCCCATGCTTTATGAAGCACATATAATTCTTTAAATTTATCTTCATCAATCCAACCAAGCTTTTCAGCTCCTTCCATAAATTCATAATATTCTAAAAGTCTTACCCCTTCTAAATTATTCTCTTCTATTTTATTCTCTAAGACTTTACCCCATAATACACACCCAGTAGCAGTACATACACTCTGTCCTCTTATTACTGACCTTTCTATAATTTTATCAATTAATAACTTTATGGTAGGATTATTTGGTTCACATCCGAAAAATGCATTACATGTATGTGCAGGTGTGTCATTAAAATTAGTTAATTCTTCCATTCCATCTTCCCAGAATCTTATTTTATCATAATGTCCCTTTAAATCCAATCTGTAAATTGGTTTTCTGGCAACTAAACTATAATTACGTAGATCATCCAAAGACCTTAAACAAGTTACATCATTATCAGTATAAAACCCGCCATATTTATAAAGTAAACATAATCTAGCGGTATCCCACTTTTTTAGTCTTCCACCCCAACCTTTAGTGTTCTTATGCCAAGCATGATAATAATCTGGATATTCAGCTTTCATAAAGTAATTTATGAATTTATCAGTCCACAGAATTAGTTGATAATTTGGATTATTTTTTTGATAAGAAGTTATACATTTATCCATCACACTGCCTTTTTCATAGTCACCAGTTCTATGCATGTAATGTATTTTTGGGGGTATCATGATTTTCCTTATTTTAATATATTTATCAATCCTCTATTTACTTTACTATGTAATAGGTTATATTATATAAATGGTTGTTAAGGAAATTAGTAGAATGACAAAAAAGAAATTTTTGGAACATGAAAAAGAAATAAACGAAAAGGGCTACACCATTCTCAAACAAATAATCCCCAAGAGAGACATCAAGGCATTCCGTAAGTTAATGGATGACCGTAGAAATAATCCAGAGCCTGATGACCAGAGACTATTCATTAATAATAAGACTATGTTTCCGATGGGTATTAATGACCCTAAGTTTGACAAGTTGACAAAGATATTCACATTCAAAAAACTAAATACCTTCCTTAATAAATTGACAGATGACCTGTTAATGTACTGCCACCATTTTGATATCCACGTAGGACATAATCAACAGGGTGATTGGCATGACGATGTACAAGCATACTATGAAGGTTCTAATTATAATTACCAGATGGCAGAATATAAAAAACAAATGAATGTCTGTCCACTAAACTTCTTACAAGAACATCAAGGTGAAAGATTCCAAATCTACCGTATCTGTATGTATCTTCAAGATCATAAAGGTGAAGGTGGTATTACTTTCCGTACTGGTTCACACTTAGATACTAGAAGGATAGAAGAAGAAACACCTGATATTGAAGCTGGTGATATAATCGTATTTGATGTTCGTTTATTACACAAAGCTAATGGTTATGATACCTTAGAGGAAAACCTTGCTAGAATGACATTATTCATGTGTTGTGCTAAGAATAATGTCTTTACACATTACCATAGACAAGGTGCTATTAATAGACAAATTCGCCAGACGAATGGTCAGTACCGTTTAGCAGATAATGTAGCTAAAGTTTTACAAACAAACGGGTATAGATTTTGAATGAACTAGAACTTAAAGAGACTGGTTATACTATTTTAAAGAAAATAATACCTATAGAAGATATAGAAATTTTTCGTAATATAATGAGGGAATGTAGGGAAAACTCTCAAAAATTTGACCACAGTATTAAAGTACTTAAAAATAAAAATAATTCTAAAACTATATTCAATATGGGTATTAACAATCTTAAATTTGATACACTTACTAAAGTATTCACTTATGATAAATTAAATACTTTTCTTCAAACCATAACAGATGATACATTAACATACTGCCACCATTTTGATATTCATGTAGGACATCATGGCAATAGAAGAAAATGGCATGACGATACCCAAGTATTGCATGAGAATGGTTATTACGGTCCTCGTATGAAAAAATATAAGAAGAAATTAGGTAAATGTCCTTATGATATGATGGAACCTTTACCGAATGGTGATACTTATAAAATTTATCGTGTAGCTATATATCTACAAGATCATCAGGAAAGGGGTGGATTAGCATTATTCAAAGGTTCACATTTAAATGCTAAAAATCGAGAAATTGTTATACCTGAGATTGAAACTGGAGATGTAATTATATTTGATGGTCGTACCATACACACAGCTTATGGCTTTAATTCAGCAAAAAAGAATAATAATAGGATGTCTATATTTTTTGCTGTTGGTAAAGATAATCTATTCACCGAATTTCATACCAATGGTGCGATAACTAGACAAAGTAGACAAGCTAAACAAAAATATATATTAAGTCATAATGTTGCGAAGGTACTTGAACAAAACAATTATAAGTATTAAATTAGTATTAAGATGTTGGGATATAGTTCAACGGTTAGAATTTGGGTATCATAAACCTGAGATGAGAGTTCAATTCTCTCTATCCCTATTAATTTTTGGAGAATGTTATAATGAGAGAAAATGAAATAGTAGAAATTGTTTCTGACATAAACGAACAAATACCAGAACGGTTTATTAACAATGGTATTTCAGTAGATTATAGAAGTAATGGTAACTGTGAATGTATCAAGTTCATGGATTATTTTTTGTGGGATAGTGAGAATGGTTATCCTTATAACAACTACAAATATAATGATGTTATAGAAGACACTTACAATCCTGATAAAGAAATTCTCATGCAAATTATGTGGGAATTAGTATCAGATTTAAAAGACATATTTGGAGATAGAACAGTCGATGATGAACATGAAGATTTATTTAGCTGGTCCGGTATCGGGAATTAAAAACGATAACCGTGAAGAATTTGTTAGGGTAAAAGCAATACTTGAAGATGATGGTGGTAAAACTACCACTCCTTTTTGTTTACCAATATCAAAACCTAAAGATACGGATAAACAAGATGTGTGGAATTATTATATGCGTCATTGCCTAAATCATGTATTATCAGGTGATGTTGAAATGGTTGTTCTTTTGGAAGATTGGCAGACTAGTAAAGGTGCATCTTCTGAAGCTTATGTAGCTCAAAAGGCTAACATACCAGTAAAAGAATTTCATGAAAGGTCAGATGGTACTTATTATTTAAGTGACATAGGTGAAGGTGAAGAGACTGAAGATATTTTACTAGAAGCCAATAGTCTTGTGAATGGTGATAGAAATAATTCTTATGGACATCCATATTTTGATTACATGAAAACTGCTGCATTCTGGAGTATAGTATTAAAAGATAAGCTTAAAGAAGATCTAACACAAGAAGACGCAATTATGTGTATGATGATGATGAAAGTTTCTAGAGAAATGAACAAGCACAAAAAAGATAATCTTACAGATTTAGCGGGTTATGCACAGTGTTTACAGAAAACAATTTTAAAGAGGCGAGAAATAGAAAAAGATGAGTAATGTTTGGTTTACCTCAGACTTGCACCTTGGCCACGCCAATGTAATTAAGTACTGTAATCGACCATTTGAGTCGGCAGAAGAAATGAATGAAGCTATTATTAATAACTTCAATGAGTGTGTTAAGCCTGAAGATACTGTTTATATCCTTGGTGATGTAGCTCTATGTAAAGCCGATAAACTTAATAGTTTCCTCTGTAGAATGAATGGACATAAGCATTTAATTTTTGGTAATCATGATAAAGACATTCGTAAAGAAAAGTTCAAACATCATTTTGCTTGGACAGGTGATTACAAAGAAGTTAAAGTAGGTGACCAAAAACTTATACTGATGCACTACGCAATGCGTACATGGAATAAGCAACATAGAGGAGCATGGCAACTGTACGGTCATAGTCATAACAATTTACCCGATTTACCGACATTGCTTTCAATGGATGTTGGTATTGATGCGCACAATTACAGACCTATATCATTTGAGGAAGTAAAAGTGCATATGGAAGCAAAGATGAAATTTGCTGATAAAAACAGTCTGAAGGTAACTGAAGACCATCACACGGACACAAGAGAATGAAATTTATAAAGAAGACTGCCAAATTCATTATATGGGCTAAAAAGTTCTTTCGTGAAGATAGGATCAAATTACAAAGTGATATCTATTACATGACTATCGCTTTTAATATTTCAAGAAGATCTATTGACCCACATACTTTACATGGTGCAGTGATTGTAGACAAGAATGGTAGAATTTTATCTACTGGTTATAATGGGCCAATTAAAAAATGTAATGACCAGAAAATACCTTTAACAAGGCCAGAAAAATACATGCACTTCTTACATGCTGAAGAGAACAGTATAATAAACTATTTTGGCAGTTCTCAAGATATGGAAGGTTCTACTATATATATTACTGGTTATCCTTGTTCCAAATGCCTACGTATGATTCTTCAAAAGGGAGTCAAAAAAGTAGTATTCGCCCCAATAGTTTCTAAGTGTGTAGATGCTGAAGATGTTGAAGCTAGAAAATTGATGTTAGAATATCAAATGGAAGATATTGAATTTCGTCAAATGACTATGTTAGATATGGAAAAAGTTATTTACAACATGGAAGAAACTATAAAATATATGCAATTCAAATTAGGAATGGTTAAATGAACGATGAAGAATTTGTATACCATTTTCCATTCGAGACACCAAGAAACGTACAGAAGTTAATATCACAAGCCGTAATTAAAGCTTTTAAGGACGGTTTTAAGTATGTAGTACTACAAGCCCCTACAGGTGTCGGTAAGTCGCCTATAGCCTATGCTGTGTCGTCTTATATGGAAGAACAACCCATAGTAAAGAACTTACAGTACAATGGCTCTTATATCCTTACTAGTATGAAAGGATTACAAGACCAATACATGAAAGACTTTAATCATCTTGAGAATAAGACTTTAAATACTGTAAAGGGTAAAGCTAATTACATGTGTATTAATGATAAGTCTAATAATACTACATGTGAAATGGGTGCTTGTACTAAAAGGTCTTCAAAAGATCATAAAAGTTGTCCTTACGTTACAGCTAGGGAATGGGCATATAAATCAGATATGACAGTACTGAATTATTCTTATTTCCTAAACATGACTTATGAGATATCCATTCAACCTGCCAAGCAATTATTAATACTTGACGAATGTCATAATATTGAAGGACAGTTATTGAAATTTGCTAGTGTTGAGATAATAACTAAAGTATTCAAAGACTTAAATTTAACAATACCAAAATTCCCTAGTATCCGTGCTAAAGATTCACAGATGATTGAGTGGTTAAGTGCATCATATATTCCTGCTATTAAGAATCTTCAAGCAAGTGTCCAAGTAGAAATGGAAGGTTTACATGAAGGTGAAATGGATTATCAACACTTGAAACATCAAGACGTATTCTTAGCTAATATGATTGGTATGGTAGTAAGACTTTTATCACAACATACTAAAGGTATAACAATTGTTGTAGACCGTGATGGAAATAAGAGTATAGGATTTAAGCCATTGAAAGCTGATATTTATTCTAAGGACTTCTTATTTAATTTTGGTAGTAAAATACTAATGATGTCAGCTACAGTAATGAACATAAAACATTTCTGTGATACGTTGGGGTTAAATCCTAAAGAGGTTAAGTATTTAAAAGTAGCCTCACCTTTCCCATTAGATAGAAGGCCAATAGTAAACTGTGCCAAGTTTGCTTTAAAGAAAGCTAACATGGAAGAATATAAATATGATCTTGCGCAACAGGTAAGAGAGTTATTGGAAACACATAAGAATGAGAGAGGTGTTATTCACTCTCAGTCATATGATTTAGCCAACTTCTTAGTACAGGAATTAAAAGACCCACGTTTGTTTATACCTAGAGGTGGTGGTAGGGATTTAGCTATTCAAGAATTTCTCAATGACCCGTTAGCCGACAATGGTGTAATAGTGAGTCCATCTTTAAAAGAAGGGTTCGATTTCAAAGATGATTTTGCTAGGTTCTGTATTCTATTAAAAGCACCATATGCAAATCTTGGTGATAACTTTGTTAAGAAGCGTTTTAATGAAGACCCTAATTGGTATTACATGGAAGCTTTAAGAGATGTCATACAGTCAACAGGTAGGGTTGTGAGGCATGATAAAGACTATGCTGTAACGTACTTCTTAGATAAGAATATAATGAGATTGATAATGAATAATAGGACATATGTTCCTAAGTATTGGTTAGATTCAATCATATCTCCTGCTAATTTCAAATGGGAACCTGAAAAGTTTAAATAATACTTTACTTTAGGTTTTAAATGTATTATAGTTATATACAACTTAAAAATAATTTTAATAAAAGGTGAATATATGAAACTTACAGTTACAGAAGCCATGCGCTTAAAGAGTGAAATCAGCGAACAGATTGGAAACTTACTCTTCACTCGTAGAGGTGTTTCATACGGTACTAGTACTGAAAATGATGTAAGAGTTGATGACGAAAGTGAAACAACAATTGTGCAGCACATGGAGCGTAGTCACAAGTTGTTAGCAATTAGCTACGAAATCAATAATGTTCTTGACATATTCAATAAAGATAATGGCATTTCTTTAAAGGTTCGTAAAATGAAAAATAACCAGCTTATGTTAAGTATGTATGAAAGTGCATTAACCAATGCGGTTGCTAAAGATGTTAGCCGTAGAGAGAAACTGGATAATAAGTTTGTCACCGTAGTAACTAAATTTGAACCGTACTTAAGGAAAAATGAAATTCGTAAGATTCAGAAATCTTTAAAAGCAGAGAACAGAGATCTTCAAAGTCAAATTGACAGGATGAATGCTCAGTCAATCACTCTTAAGTTCGATTACCAAGATTTTGAAGATTTACAGGAATCTAGGCACTAAACAATTAGTCTTCTTGAGCAAGTAGGTAGGGGTTATCACCGAATTGATAACAGTTGTCGGCAACTATAAATCCGAATAGCCATTCTGTATTGGCGATAAAGAATACTGTTATTTTATTGACTACGAATCAATATGAACTATATATGATGGTAATCGGTAACATTACGACCAAAATGTATCAGTCCTTCGGGATACGATGTGTAACAGTATAAAAGTAAAATTGTATAATCTCGAAAACTCAAGCAGACACTTTTTAAAGGTAAAACTTATGGCTAAACAACAAGCTAAATCTCCTGCGGGAAAAGCAGCAGCAGAAACTACAGAAGCTCTAAAAAATTTAGCGGTAACTTATACAACTACAGATGGTAAGAAGTTCCATAGTGAACCACTTATCATTACTAAAGTTAAAGGTGGTGAAACTCAAGAGAAATTAACTTCTAAAAGAAACCGTGATTATAATGCCAGAGAAGATGCCATTCAATACCAAAAATTATTGAATAGAGGTTCTACTGAAATCTGGAATCCAGTACGGAAGATGACTCAAGAAGAATTTACTGACTTTATTAATAAACATAGAAAAGATTGTGATTAACTAATCTATATTTATGAATATGGTGGTTTTATTTTAGTTTTAGCTAATTTATCTACTAACTCTTTAGTTAACTTATGAGGATTCTTTTTATCATTCAGATCATTCACAATATTATTCTTACCAAAACTGTTAAATGTTTGAGTATTAATACTGAGAACTCTTAATCCACAATTACTACCAATATTAAATATACACCATTGGCTCGTTAAAAAATTACAATTATTACCAGTAGTAAAAGTACAACTAATTTTAGTTTCAAAATTACATCTGGCACCAGTATTAAAAGTATTGTTAGATTGAGATCTAAAAGAACAGTCTTTACCAGTATTAAAAGTACTGTATTCACCTAGACTCTCAAATTTACAATGATCACCAGCAGTAATTGTACATTTACCACCTATACCATTAAAATTACAATAATTTCCAGATTCTACAACACAGTCATTACCTATATCAAAACTACAATAATCTCCTGTTCTAATTGTACATTTATTACCAGTTCTAAACTTACAATGATTACCAGCAGTAATTGTACAATTCTCACCTACAATAAATGTCCAACCTTCTAATTCTCCAGTATCAATAATAAAATTTGACTTTTTAAGAGTTAAAATTTTAGCTGATATATTTAATTGAGATTTACTTGGAGTTACTTTAGTTCCATTTTTCATTGTTATAGATAAACTGTCTAAAGCAACATCTTTACCTTCATTCATTAAAGATTCATATAATCTATTAAATTTCATAATTATATCCTTTACTTATCGTGTTTTTTGCTTTCACTTGATAAAAACCTTAAAAAATTCATGAAATCTATATCAAAGTCTACACTCTTTTTTATACGAGCATCTAATGATTTTTCTAAATTATCAGGTAAATCATCTCTATTTTTTAAATGCTTATAAAGTTCTGATTTATATTTTTCTATAACATTACCAAATGTTTTATAGGCCATTTCTAACTCTTTCTGTACTTTAGACATATTCACCTTCTTAGCTTCGGTTAATGTCTCACCTTTTATTTTTTCATAATAATTGTCAAATTTATTCATAATTAAAATTCCTTTCTGTTATTTATAGTTTTTAAGTTTACTAACTAATTTATTATCTTATAATAAACTGTATACAAAATAGGAGTGTTAAATGATTACAATTAATATTGATGATATTAATAAAGGTACAAGAGTAGTTTTAATTGGTAAGGATGTCAGTTTCTCATTAGATAACGAAACTATTTTAATAGATATTGATGGATTAACTGGTACTGTAATTGAAAAAATAACTGGAATCTTTGTAACGTATATCATTTTAATGGATGAACATTGTAGAAGTGCTCACTACAAATTAAAAAATTCTAGTCTTAAATGGACAGTATGTCAAACAATGGTGGATAAATTATGATTAAGTTAACATTAAACGATGATGAAATCAAAGTTGGAAGTAAAATAGTTTTCATTAAAAGAATGCAAGAATTTTGTCATAGGGGTACAAGCTATCCTGATCTAGATACGTTAGATATAGTAGCTACTGTCCATGATATTGTAGAATCTGATAGTTATTATAAATGTACATTTAATGATGTATCATTTTTACCCCAAGAAATTCAATCTATACCGTACTGGTATCTACCTAAAGGATCACTGGAGAAATATTAAATGATTAATTTGACCCTAGATAAAAAAATTAAAATTGGAAGTAAAGTAGTTTATATTCCATTCACATCAACTTTCTCGGATGACACCAATGTTAAAAAATATCGAGATATTGATGTTACCAAAGCTGTCGGTATTGTAATTGAGATCAATAATTTGGTTGGTAATTATAGAGTTGAATTTGATGATGTATTATTCTTACCACCAGAACTTCAACATAACAAGAAATGGTATGTGATGCAACATGCAATGGAGCTTTATGATTAACCTAAGTTTAGATGACGATAAAATCAAAGTTGGTAGTCGTGTCAAGTACATTAATAAGCTAAATGGGTTTGCTGGATATTATAGTATTGATATGACTGGTGTTGTAGGTACTGTTACTAAAGAT
>SDBT01012587.1_pt1 | contig 13595 bp, 14 predicted proteins | sample 2277101 | NCBI WGS metagenome assembly SDBT01 (sample SAMN10404973, study PRJNA504765) | marine sediment metagenome | isolation source: marine sediment core GS10_PC15, 103 cmbsf | place: Arctic Ocean: Southern Knipovich Ridge | collected 2010
AAACAAAACGAACGCAATCCCTTTGCCGTCTCGTAAACGTAAAAATCGTCGTAATTGATGTGATCCAATTTTTTGCCTTTTTCTAAAAGGTTAAAAATTGTTTCTTCCAAATCAATATTCTCAAAATCATCTCCGATTGAATAGGGTCTTACTATATTAATCGGTATTGTCCCCGTTGTTGCGCTACCTAATCGTGCCCTGGAATAGTAGACACCTAAATCAATTAACATTTTTTTTGCTAATTCTTTTACTTTACCTTTAACTTTTTCAGGTAAACTACTCCGATGAATAAACCATTGTTTAAGGAGGTTTTCACCACTTCCGGCAGATAAACAAGAGATTACTTTATCCTGCCCTTCTTTACCAGCAATTTGTTGCGCTCCTTTTAATGCCTCGCTCATGTTGTAATGACCGATGGCAGCTAAAGCATCACGGTTATCGTTAGCTAATGCGCTGCTTAGTAATTCTTTGATCCTTTCTTTATTTAGTTGATCTTGTAGCTGGTTAATCATATTGCTAATCCTTTGAAAATCGGCTAATTTTTCTTCAACCATTTTTTTTAGCAATTGATAGTTAGGTTCCACAAGTTCAGATATATCCGCTTCTGACATGCCTAATTGTTCTCCAATTCTTTTAATGTCATCAGTGTTAGGGCTTAAACCAATTTTCCTTAAGAATTCAGTTGCATTTTTTAATTGATCTGGCGTATTACAAGCCTCTAATGTTTGAGAAATTAAATCGGGCAATTTTTGGGATATTTTCTGACTACATTGAATATTTGGACAGCTATTCATTAATTGCTGTATCTGATGTGAGAGTGATTTTAGAGCTTCGAAATTGATGTTTTGATTGTTTGCCTCCTTTATAGCATTTTTAAGAGCTTGGTTAAATAAATTGTTCCACGCTTTATTTGCTAAGGCATTTTTTGTTAGGGATTCTAATGATAGATTCATTTGAGAATTTAAAGATTGCTGATCGAGCTTATTAAGTAACGCTTCTCTTAAATTGGTTCCAAAATACTGATCTAATGAGTCGGCTAGATTGAAATTATGCTCAAAAGAAGACTGTTTTAAGGAATTATTTAGGATTTTATCTTGATCAAATTTAGGTGTTTCACCTAATGTTTTCGCTGCGTTAAATAATTGATCTAAATTATTAATTTGGTTTTGTAGTTGATTTTTAACCTGTTTTATCTGGTCCAATATATTTTGATTGTCTGATGTTTCCCCAATAAATTTTATAGATTTTAAAAGATCGTCAAATTTATTCGCATTAATTAACCTCTTTAAATCTTCTAGGATGCTTTGATCAGTGAGAGCCTTACTTGCGAGTTTTTCCCATTCTCGTAGGGATTCTTGCTGAATCAAATCGTTTAAACCTAAATTAGAACCAGCTTTTAAATCTTCCGGACTCAATGAGTTAATTTTTTGTTCCAACCTTTTTTGTGCTTCTTGTATCAACTCTTCTAAAGAAGAAATCTCTTCTTTATACAATTCTGAGTCGTCATTGAAAAAATTTAAAGCAGATTTATAAGGCTCCTCTTCTCGTTTAGCGTTTAATTCGTCTAAAAACTCCTCTAGTTTTTGAATTTTATTCGTATCAAGCAATTTAGTCTTTTCGATTTCATCAATCATTTCTTGAAGCTTATCAAGTTCTGTTAATATATCAGAATCGTCTAATTTTTCACCAAATTCACCCTCTAAGTTATCATCTTCTTGAAAGAATGAATCAATCATATTCTTTTTATAATTAGGAAAGAGAATCTGAAAAGCTATATCTTTTGCTATTTCTTGGTTGTCTGGAAAAGAAGTCACTGCGCTTATTTCTATGTAATCGTTAGCAGTTACCACCCCTTTACGATAATATCTTGATAAGAGCAATTTAGGAATGGATAGAACTTGTCGAGAACTTGGTATCTGAACGATATCACGATGTCTTCTCATCCTACGAATGAAATCTACAGCAAATTCACAAGGATTTTCTGGAAAAACGCCCATAAAATTATCAGATGCCTCCTACGACCCTAAAGTTTTGTGTATTATATTTTCAATTATGTGTTCAACTTTTGTGCCCGGTTTTGGTTTGATTGAACCTAATAAAACATGTTGAGTAACTTCTGAAAGATATTCATATACTGATACCTTTTCTTTTAGCTCTCCTTTTTTTTCTAAGGATCGTCTACGACCTAAAAGTTTAGCAATAGCAATACCAGCTCTAATGGAGGCTGGTACCTCAATATCTATTTTATTTTTTCTTGTTTCATTTATTATGGAATAAATTAGTTCTAATTCGGATTCTTCTATTTCAAAATGTTCTGGTAAATTTATTCGGATAATATCGAGCTCAGTCGCCTTATCTGGATACGTTAGTTTGATCCACACCTTAATTCTATCTTTCAAAGCCTCAGATAACCGATGTGTTCCAGATAATTCTTCAGGGTTCATCGCAGAAATAAAAAAGAAATCTTTATCGGCTTTTATTCTTCCGAGGTGAGGAATGCTGATAGATGCTTCCTCTAATGGTTCTAATAGCGTATTTTGGGAATATTCTGTAGCTCTATTAATTTCATTTGCTAAAAACGTACCACCCTCCAACATAGCCCTCAAAAGTGGTCCAGGATTGAACGCTTCTAACACAAATCCTTTTTTTAAAGTAATTGCAGGGTCGAAACTTCCAATGAAATGGCTTGGCTTTATTGATTCGTCAAGCGTTAGCCAATTAAAAGTCTTGTTTTTATTTTCTTTTGCTCTTAACTTCGCAAAATAGCGACACAGAATAGTTTTTCCAACTCCAGGAGGACCTACAAGAGCGGGAAATAATCCCGTTGCCTCTGCATCTCTAAGTAATTCTAAAGCTTTTCCATATTGCCCTGTCAAGACAATATCGATTTGTTCATCAGAAATATTCTTGATGAGTCGTTCCTTGAATAATTCCTCAAATCTTTGTTTATCAATCATCGTAAAAATCTACTAATATAGTTTATGTGTATAGTAATTGTTAATTTTTAATCTATATTTTTATATAGTATAAAATTTATTTTGTTATTTTTAGTAAAAATTTGAATATTATTATTTACATTATTTATCTATGATTGAATCAATAGAGAAAAGAAAGCAAAAAATCATAAAAACTTTTCCAGATTTTCAAGACTTTTCAATAATAGAATTGGAAACCACCTCAGATGCCACTCAGAGATATAATCTTTCAATTTTAGATAATTTCTTTAATATTATTGATAAATACGATCCAAAAGATATGGTTGCAAGTGATATTAATAAATTTCTTTCTACAGAAAGATTTAAAAAATTAAAGAATAAATCTAAAAACCTCTATATTTTGGTAATTAAAAATTATCTGAAATATTTTGATATTGAACTTAAATTCCCTAAATATAATGAAAAGAAAAAAGAACTGAATAAAAATAAGCTCATCACCAGAGAAGATTTAAACAAAATGTTGGAAATCTGTAATACTAAGAAGAAAGCTATGCTTATGGTGTTATATGAAGGAGCACTCCGTAGGAAAGAGTTAGTTAATATTAAAATGAAGAATGTGGTGTTTCAAGATGGTTTTGTTGATTTATATGTTGAAGAATCTAAAACAATTGATAGAAATATCCCTTTAAAAGAATCTATTCCATATCTTAAAGAATATTTTAGCGAGAATAAATTCTCTCCTGAGGATAAGATTTTTGGATATCACGAAGATAATATTACAATGTTTCTAAGTAGACTCACTTTAAAATTAAAAAAAATACATCCAGACTGGTCTAAACATTTATATCCTCATTTACTTAGACACACCAGATTAACAGAATTGGCAGGAACCACATTAAATGAACCTTTATTACGAAGATTTGCGGGATGGACTGCTAATTCTGATATGCCAAAAATTTACTTCCATTTAGATGATTCTGATTTGAGAAAACTTCTAATTCAAGAAAATGGACAAAAGCCAATACAAAAGAAAAAACCAAAAACTTTTAAACAGATTGTTTGTAAAGTCTGTAAAGCAGAAAACACTCAGCAAAATGTTTTTTGCTACAAATGTGGCAATGTAATTAACAAATACAGAGTTGTAGTTGAAAGAATTCGGGAAATGGAAGATATAGAGCAACTTAAACAAGAACTGAAAGCTGAAAAACAAATGAGAGAATCACTTTCTAAACAAATGGAAGAAATAAGAAGATTTATTGGTGTAGATGATAATGAATTATCAGCATCTCTTAAAGAACGAGCACAGAAGAAAAGAGAAGAAAAAAGAAAATAACTTTTTATCTTAATCTTTTACAAATTTCATCAAAAAGATTATCTTTATAAAGATTTTTCCACAAAGTATTGTTAGAAGTATTATATTTTACAACTAAACCTAAATTATTAAGTTCTCTAATAATTTTTCCTATTTTATTTGAAATACTATAAATCATGTTTTCAGTTATATCCACATTTTCGTTAGTGTAATGTTTTCTCAATACAGATGTTCGAAAATACGATTGTTTATTGATTTGATTCAAAATAAAATCACGTAGATTTGTATCTTTACAGGTTAAGATGTAAGAATTAGGTTTTTTAGGTGTTTGTAAAATTAGTGTCATATTATATTATTATTTTTTTCAATACTTATAACCTATAAACTATTTAAACTTAAAAACTCATTTGTAAAGAAAAAATTAAATAAAAACTATGCTTTCGACTCCTATTTTAATTATTTTTAATTATTTTAAACTTTTATCGACCCAATTTACAAAATGGACTATTTAACTATATAAATATTAAAATTAGTTATAGAAAATGTTTAAATAGGATTCTCTGTATATTTTTATTAATATTAAAAAAATGTAAAAAAATAAGAGATGATAAAATCATACCTAAAACAAAAAATTTAGAAGTCGAAGTTTATGTAATATTTGGCTGTTTAGTTAGTCAAAAAGAAGAATTAGAAAAAGAAGCAGAAGAGAAAGATATTTCCGTATCCAAACTAATTCGTAGAAATTTATTTCCAAAAAAATAATTAAAGAGATGAAAATTATTGAGTATTGCTAAATTTCTGACGAAAGAAGTGAAACCCATCAATCTTGAAACCAGATATAGAATAGAAACGGGATGTAGACCATTCTATTCAGGGAAAAGACCTACTTATGGGTTCATGTTTTGGTTAGATAATAAAAGAATAACAGAGAAGGAAAGAAGCAAATACAGTAAACATTACGGTCTATTTATGACTGAAGAAAAAAAGTTGAAAAATTTTATTACTTATTTTAATAGGAATAAAGAGAAATTTAAAAAAGGTGAATTAGAAAATGGTAAATTATTGGCTTAAAAATGGAGGATAGACATTTCTTATGGAATATTTAACAAAAGCAAGAAGGATATCAATGGTGGTACTGATTACGATAAAAAACTTAAGAAATTTTTAAGAGAAGAATAAAAACATCTCTTATTTCATTTTTGCTTAGGTAAACGATGGCGTGTTTTACATTTATCACAGACAACATTTATCCTTTCTGGGAGTACAAAAACCACACTTTCATGATCACATATAGGACATTCAAATTGTTTGTTATATTTAATATTTAACTCTCGTATAATACTATTTAAAGATAACATTAATGCTATTAATTCAAATTCCATTAACAATATTAATAACAAATAGTAATAATCATACAATTCTTCAAAAGTAAAAAATTGATCAAAGGTTAATTTTCCATTACTATCGGAATCTCTAACTCTTATTCCCTTTTTCTTAAAATATACAATTCCTGTAGTAGAGCTATGTGAAATTGCATTTCTAAGATGAACTAACACAATTAAACTATTTCTTAATATTTTAGGAGGAGTTCTTTCATTAGAGTTATTTAACTGAAAAATTTCATGTAAACTATTTCTATGAGCAGTATTTCCATGTTTGGATAATTCATGATCAATAAATCTACACTTTGATAAAAAAACTTCAAACAAATTCGAAAAATTTGATTTAAATTTCAGGATCTTTTCATGAGGACTAATGGAATTAGTAAAAAAGATTTTTTTTAGATTTTCATTGAATAAGATAATTCCTTCCTCATATAATTCTAATACGGTTTCATAATCTGGAATAGGCATGTTCTGAATTAACTCATTAAAGAATTTATTTGGTATTTTAGGTTCATGTGGTATGAGAAGATTTGCTAAATATCTTGTCCATTCGTTATGCATCTCTTTATGAAATTTATTAATTTTTTTCTCATCATATAATATTTCAAACACAACCAATTTTCCTATGAAACTCGCAAATACATGATACCAATTTCTTTGATCATAATTAACTTTAATATCAACTAAATCCCAAAAAACCTCAAGTACTCGATAATTTGTAATTCCTTTATACTTTTTTGTGAATGCATGAACAATCTTATTAGTATATTTATTGATCTTAGATTGATATTTATGATAATCAAGTTTTTCTCTATAAAATTCGATATAATTTCTTGTTGGCATTAAGAAATATAATCTCTCATAGTTTTTAATTTCGTAGAGAATAGTACAAATATTAGAACTTAATAAAATTGTTAAGATAACTTATATTATTTGATAATATTGAACAATAGACTTAACAAAGAAATTAAGTTAATTAATAAACTTAATAAAAGAGTAAAGCAACTAAAACCACTATTCATTTTCGTCATTTTAAGCATCGATAAAATTATCTTCACACTTTTACATCTAAGTTTTGAAAAAGAGCTTTTTTGGGTGTAATATAATCTTAAATTTCTTGTTTTTTAGCTATTTAGAATTAATTAAATATATAAAATCTTTAGAAGATGTGATAAAGGTTTTTACTAAACTATAACCCTCTCTATTTTTTAAAAGTTGTTTGTTTACTTGTTAGATAATCATAATTTTATCGAGATAAGGTGATTCATTATAAGTACAAACTGTAAATACATTAAAAACTGTAATTTCGTAAATTCAGATTCAGGATGTAGCAATTATTCTATAGACACCAGCAACTGTATTATTTACAAATTAATGACAGATGTAGAAGAAATAAAAAAGAACATGAATAAATTTCAATAAAAGGAGATTGTATTATGGAATTAAAATTAAAAAATACCTTAGAAAGAGCAAAAACTTTAATTATGGTAAAATATAATAAATGCCCAAACTGTAAGAGAAAGGGATTGTATATCGGTGATGGTGGGGATGTATGTTGTTTTTGTGGTCGATCAGTACCTAATAAAATGTATGGGAAAATGGGACGAAAAGAATTAGAACGGCACAGAAGGAGACTTGAGGAACGGTTAGACAGTGGTGTAGGTAATGTATTATATAAGAATAATATAAAATGGTTAAATTTGACAGATAAATTGAATGATATGAATATTAAAAAACAATGGCGAATAAAATATTTAACCGTTTGCATTGCTGTTATAGCCATTATAATCTCTACAATAGCTTTATTTAAACCTTAACCTTTTTACCATTTTTCTCATTTTCCTTTAGCTTTATTTTAATAAGTTGAGAGAGGCTTTCTAATTGTTTATCCATTCCTATCTTTATTGATTTTGTTAGTGTTTCAGCCTCAGAGATAAACGAAACAAAATTCTGGTAGATTATCTAAAATTCTATAAAGTTATGAGAAAAGAATTGAATGATGATTATATCTAAATTATTGCCCCAAATGAACTTGAAAAAGTAATTGGTGATTATTGTATTATATTTAATATTTTACTTCATTCTAAAAAATCTTAGGATATTTTTTTTTTCTATGATAAAAAGAAGTTAATAATTTAATACTATTTTGGTCAATTTCATTGCAATCTATACATTTGATTGAATTATCTCGTAATTCCTGACATTCATCACAAATAGCAAATAAGAGTCTTAAATTTCTTCCGAGTCTAACTTCTCTAACTCCTGCATATTCGTATTTCATAAGTGTAAATTTTCTAGGATTAATTTGTACTTCATTCAGAATTATTTCATTAATAGTTTCTTGTGTCTTATTGTTAAAACTATCAAAGTCTCGTTTGAATCTTTCTGTTTGTTGAAGTTCAAAGGGGCACATAAGGAATTGCCTTTTTTTGCATCGCTTCCTTTAAAGCTGACTTAGAAAGATTGTATAAATCTTTATTTAAATAATATTCAAGGGTTGTTAAAGTTCTTTTATCTATTTTGGCATTATTTTCTGGAAATTTACATTCTAATTCTTTTAAAATAAGTAAGGACTTTTTATCAAGTTTAATATTTGATATCTGAAAACTTTTATCCAAATATTTAAAAAATTTTTGTGGTATTTTTAATACACCTTTTACCTTTTTGGTATAAAAATTAAATTATAAATGAGATACAAGTAAAATATATTGAATTATATATATTTAATATTAACTTATATTTTTTAGTAATATTTTATACAATTATAATTATTTTCCATATTAATAAGTATTTGTATAAAAGATTGTTTATTTAAATAGATAGTATATCTAAAAACGAGCAATATTAATTATTTAGGAGAAGTTCCCCCGAGAAAAATTATTAAACACAACAGGACTATAGTAGGGAAGAGAAATTGTTCTCTAATATGGACTATTTTTTCTAAACTTTGTAAATTTGCAAAATATTTTTGAGTTCAAAATTGAAATCATTTCCCTTAATTTATTTAGAACTTAACAACTTTCATAAAGTTAAATAAATATAAACTTAACAAAGTAATTAACTTAATAATATAAACTTAATAACCAAGTTAAGTTAATACATAAACTTAACAATAATATAAAGCGCTTGAAAGCATAGTTCATTTTGGGCATTTTAAGAATCGATAAGTTTTTCTTCACATTTTTATATCTAATTTTTGAAAAACGAGCTTTTATTGGTGTAATATATATTAAATTACATGTTTTTTAGCTATATATTAACATTAGAATAGATAATTTTTTTTATTTTTGTTTGGTATAAAATCTTTAGAAGATGTGATAAAGGTTTCTACTGATTTGTTGGAAGCTTACTAAAAGGTAAAAATTATATATATACAGTAGTATATTTCATATGGCAAAAAAATCAAGAACAGCAAATATTAAAACACCATTTGTAGTTTGATTCAATCAAAACCAAAAAAGGAGATGAAAAGAAAAATGAGTGAAAAGCCAATTGAAATAGTTTATAGCAAGAAACTAAACACTGAAAACATTAAAGTAGGAATGTATCTTTTTGATAATACTACAAATCCTAAAATGTGGTATGTAGACAAAGAATTAATTGAGCAAATGAGAGAATATGAAGATATAAAACCAGATAAAAAGGCAATTAGAGCCAACAAACTAACAGGAAAATTTTTAGAATTTAAATAACATAAAGATAACCCTGAGAAATAATAATTAACTAACTTTTTTTTAATTTTAATGCAATTTTAAAGCTAAAACAGAAAGAAAATAAAGCAGGTTGATATAAAACTTAAAAAACAAAAAAAGAGGTGAGAAAATTGAAACCATATAAAGAAATAAAACCATTTAAAGAAAGAAGAAAACCTAAATTTGAGCATCCAGATGGTACTATTATTTATGGAACTATTCTGGATGAAATAGAAGTAGAACATATTTGTGTAGGAAAACATAAAGGTAAGATTTACAAATATTTAGTTCAGAAAATTTTATATAAGCCTGATGATATTTTAGGTGATATAAAAAAAGAATTCAGGTTTTGTTATTATATGATTGATTTAAACAGTAAAAAACCATATTTTATATTTGGACAGTATGCTCTGACAATTACTAAAGCAGAATTTAAAGAGTTACTTAATAAAATGAAAGAAAAAAAGTGGATTTAATTAATATCGGACACTTTTTTAATATTTTTTATTTAAATAAATATTTGTTTGAATAAAAATTGAAAAAAAATTATTTATTATTATTATTTTCTACTTTATCTTTTAAAATTTCTTCTGTTAATTCCATCCTCTTTTTTTCCTGTTCGTGTATCTCTTTATCTAAAATCTTTGATTCTTGTATTTTATCTTCAATTCGATTCTCTTCCTTTAGAATTTCTTCTGATACCTCTTCCACTAATCCTTCCCAATATTTCTCGTCTTCACTACATAAAGCAGTTGGAAAAGAAGTATAAATTGGAATTGTTTTAGTTTCCACTTTCAGTTCACATTTACGAATCATAATGAAATCGGCATCATATAAATTTCTAGTGTATCTAAATACATCTCTTGCATCTACAAAAGGTTTTTTTTCTGATATTTCCATAATAGGAACTCCTTTTTTATATATAACCTCTTCTTCACCAGTTTCTTTATCTTTTTTTGTTTTTGTTATAACTTTATAAATTCCAACTAAATCTAAAGGCATAGTTTCCTTACCTAAAAATTTCCCTATCTCAGATTCTGGATCTACTGTATCTGTTTTTTTTAATACGACAATAAGATCATTAGGAGCATATGATTTACCCCTATCTAATAATTCTATGGATTCTATATACATTCTTACATCATATTCAGGATATTCATTTGCAAGTATTTTCTTTATTTCTTTAAGATCGTATAATAAATCTTCTTCAGGATATTTTTCTGTGATTATATGTGATCTTTTAGGTACACAAACTACTTCTGGTGTAATCTCGATTTCACATTTTCCCTCTCCTACTTTTCTATGTTTTGGTTCTATTCCTTTTGGAGATGCTAAGATGGTCGTTCTTAAAATGTTTAACCTTTCCCTCTCTACTATACTTTCTATAATATTAACTGCATCATATTGTAACGCATCCATACCTTCAAGTCCCAATTCAGAGATTCTTTTATTAGGTGGTTTAATCATTACTCTTCTTATTAGTATTATTTTTGACATCCTTTCTTATCTCCATTATCTTTTTCCAATTATTATGAATACCTTTATTTTTTATGAGAATAGCTTCTTTATATTTTCTGAAATTCTCTTTAAGCCTTTTGAGATTTTCCTCAAATAAGGTTATGTTTTTTTGTTCTTCGTTTAGATTTTTTAAATCTTCTGTGTATGTTTTTATATTTTCTTTTAAAGTTTTAATATCAATTCCTGCTTCACAAAAGGGGCATCTTCGTATATCCAATCTTAATGCTGATTCGATAAGTGTTTCTATTTTGTTTATACGCTCTTCTTTTTTGCTTATAGATTTGGATAATTCTTGATATTTTTCATCATTTTCATAGAACTCTAATTTTTTTTCTACAAAATTAATCAGATCTTTCATATTATTTAAGTTAACTTCTATTTCTCCGTTTTCTATATCTTCTATAACCAATTCTTTCATTTTATCAATAGTTTCTATAAAACCTTTAATTAACGGATCTCTTAATTCCCGTATTTTCTTGATCTTCTCTTTTAATGTGTTAATTTGTTTTCCCAGTTGCTCTTTTGATACTATCTCTTTTTCACTTAACTCTTTTAGTTTTCTACTAATATTTCTCGTTAAACTTTTAAGATCCCATTTATATTCTGTAATGTCATTATTGAATTTTATCACTAAATCATGGTCTGGTAATCGAGATAGTTGATAACCATATGACCTCTTAAGTTTCTTGTTTACAATAGCATTCTGTAGATTTTCTGGTAAATTCAAAAGCGAAATCCTCTTTCTTATTGTTTCGGTTGATATTTTAATTTCGTTGTGTAATTCTTCAATTTTCTTAGATTCTGGAATTTCAACGTCGTTGAATTTCTTTTTCATAGTAGATGTTTTGGCATCGATTAATCTTTTATACATTCGCCCCTCTTCTATAGGATTAAGATTTTCTCTTTGGATATTCTCAAGTAGAGCTATTTTCATAGCATTATAATCATTTAATTTTCTTACCATACATTCAATCTCTGGAATCTTTAAATCTATTAAAGATTTATATCGTCGCATCCCACATACTACTTCATATTTACCATTCTCAAGTTTCCGTACAACTAATGGTTCAATTAACCCATCCTTTTTAATTGATGCCTTAAGTTGTTCCATTGCAGCTCCTCTAAATATCTTTCGGGGATTATAATCATTTGGAACTAAATCTTCTATTTTTAGAATCATTTTATTTTTCCTCTGTTTTTTTGTTATCTTTATTTATCCATTCTTTTATAGCTTCTTCAATGGCATGTGTTAAATTGCCTTTTTTCATACCAAAACGGTTAAATACAGCTTCCCGAAACTGTTCATCTAACTCGTCTGATATGTCTATATTCATTTTTCCCATTTTTTGACACATTTTTTATCAATAAATTTTTCAATTATTAACTTAAAAAGAACATATATATATGCTTATAAGGTTTTCTATTTAACCACAAATCAATAATTCATTACTGTCAAAACAATTAAAAATGTAATATGTAACATGTTATGACCGACAAAAACATCAAAATCGAAATGGTTAAACCTTTGGTCTTAAAGGTTCATTATAATACACCTAAGAAAACATTTGAAGTCATAAACTACATAACCGATTGGCATTGTAAATGTTCATATCATATCAACACAAATGCAGAATGCAAACATATTAAGATAGTGAAATCTTGGCTCGGACTTACTAAAAGAAAATTTATCTTCAAAAAGAATGATTCTGTTGTAGAAGAGAGATTTAATGAAGTTATGTTTAAATTACTTGAACTTGAATCCAAATTAGATAATCTTTCAGAAAAGAAAGAAGATCCCTTAGTAGTTAAAGGAAAGACTTGGGATGACACAAAAATCCGACTTTTATATATGAGTTCTAAACATAATGAAGGGAGATTTGAAAGTATGAAAAAGTATTTCACAAAAAAAGGAATTGAGTTTAAAGGTTTAACTGAAGATGTTTTAATAGAATATGGGCATATTAAAGACCACTTAGCAGATTTAACAGTTAATACCCATAGAGTGTTTTGCCGAACCTTTTGTAAAGCTATACATCCTAATATTTTCACTAAGGATTTATGTGAACTCTTTCCAACAATTAAACGCCCACATAAGAAGAAAAGACCACCTCTTCCAACCGATTTAGAAATCAGAAACATAAAAAAGAAACTTCAAAAACTAAGTTTAGATAACGAAGATGAGCTATTATTATTTATAGAAATTGGCTTACCATTTGAAATCTGTGACCGAAGAACTCTTTATTCCGATTTAAAGAAAGAAAGCTTTCACTTAGATACTATTAAAAATAGCTATGTTAGATACAATTATGGGAAGTATAAACAAGATAACGCTAAAGCTATTAAGTCTCCTAAATTATTGGAAGCATTAAAACGAATTTTTAAGAAGTTTCCTAAAGAACATTTTCCTTATTTATTCACTAACAAGCATACTGGGGGAAAAATTGACGATAAAACGATTACTCGTAATTTTAAGAAATTCTGTGGATTCAATACTCATGCTGTAAGATATAAGTATGCTACTGAATTGTATAAAAATGGATATTCTTCAAAGCAAATTGCCGAAATGTTAGGGATTCAAGAACAAACCCTAAAGCATTATATCCAAGAAAAACAAATTGTTCAAATCCAAAATACAAGAGAAATCCCTAATTTAGTATTAATTTAACCTATTTTTTTATTCCTTAAATTTCATTCTAAAAAATCTTAGGATATTTATTTTTATGGTAAAAAGAAGTTAATAATTTAATACTAT
>SDBT01012589.1_pt1 | contig 13594 bp, 8 predicted proteins | sample 2277101 | NCBI WGS metagenome assembly SDBT01 (sample SAMN10404973, study PRJNA504765) | marine sediment metagenome | isolation source: marine sediment core GS10_PC15, 103 cmbsf | place: Arctic Ocean: Southern Knipovich Ridge | collected 2010
AGCTTGAGCTTCCTCTAGAGTACTAAAAACTAGAATACCGATAGGACAACCATAAAAAATATTCTCATTTTCTCTAACCATTCGCTCTGCAGCATCTTTAGCATTATACATACCAGGAAGAAAATCAGATTTCCTATACGCTTTATACCACTCTCTCCACACTTTCTCAGTAAGAACAAGAGTTCCCATAGTCCTATCCTTGCCAGCATACCGATTACCAAAAAACTGACAAACAGCGGGTCTCCCTATATGATTACCACGCTCATCGTAAGGTCTTTTAGTCACTCGATACTCACCACGATGATTGCCACCTACAGATACCAGATAAATCTTTTCATACTTAGGCAGAGCCATGACCAGCTCCTAAGATTTCAAGGTCATCTATGTCTATAACAGGCAGTCCGTCATCAGGAGGAACTGCTGGAGACGGTATATTAGAAATCTCTCCACTCAGAACCATCCGTGCCAGGTGAATACCCCCATCCATTTTATCAATCTGCTCCTTCACCTCAATCAATTTCTGTTGAGCTTGCATCATTTGTTGACCCAGTTGTTTTCTACCCTGTATCAACGTCGCAAGACTTGTCTCTAGTTGCTTTCTGATTTCTGACATTTGTGTTACCCCCTTATAGGTGGGAGGGACCTTACAAATCCCTCCCTTTGGCATGTGTGAGAGTAATCAACTCTCAGCCAACTTTAGCTGTGTCCATCATAGATAACAAGATAGCCAACAGAAGCATCAGGGCAAAGGACACGAGCATAGCCCCAAGGCGTGCCAACTGCACCTGTATCTTGCTCGATTGCGTGTGCAGCGTCTGCTGTGAGCGGGTCAAAGTCAAACAAGTAATGAGTATCGTCCCCGCCGCCCCATTCCTCACAGCGAATATAGGAACTAACTCCAATAACCGTAACGTTTGTGCCATAACTACCAACCAACACCAGTGCATGATAGCCACCAGACATTGCAAGAGCATCGGTATGGTTTTCCGCACCAACCATCATCATACCACCATAAAGCATACCAGTAATCTTATTAGCACCTGCGCCAACCGTGGTCCAGACATCCAAACCACCTGCATTACCAACCTGTCCAGTAGCAGTAGGTGTGTCGATTCGCGTGATAAACTGAGCGCAAACGCCACCCCAAAGGGCAACGCCATAAACAGAGAGATACGCTTTCAGAACGTGTGGGTCTCCACCCCCACCCGCAGTCAAGTGTGAAGTTCTAACATAAAACTCAAGCCAGTCGGTCACCTCTGAAGTCTCTACAAAGTCCGTTACACCAGTTCCACCTCTAATACCGGCAACACGTTCAAGTATACGAAACTGAACAGTACTACCACCACTATAGGGATTCGCATGAACAGACTCAATTCGCTGAGACTTAGCGACATTGAGATTTCTCGGGTCATTCGTATCAGGCATTCTTATTCCTCCTAAGTTCTGTCAATCGCTTTATACACGACAACAACTCCAAACTCGTTTAGAGCTACGCCAGAGCCAGCTTTCGAGATGTCGATTTCCAGTATCTCACCCTTCTCCACGATATCGTAGGCTGTATCTACGGTCATCGCTCTAGGTGCATACTGAGTAAGTCCAAGAACTGAAGTATTGACAGTAGCTACAGTTGGCGTACCTGCAGCTGTCCAATTAGTAACATCAAAGGTACAATAATCTGTACCATTTGCTGCAATATCTCCGTCAATACTTATGATATACGCACTCGTGACTTGAAGTCTGTGAGGTGCTACGATAATGCCCAAGTACCCGGTACCACTGGCATCAAGGTCCTCTCCAGCAGCACTATTCTGGTCATTACAATAAGCCTCAGCAGACAAGAACTTCCAAAACCTCATAGCAGGGTTTGGGACGTTAATACCATAAACCTCTGGAAAGTAAAACGCTAGGTCTCGCAAACCTCTGATTATTGGCATTATACGTGCCCCTCGATGGCTTTACACATCAAGCTTACTTTTAGATTTTCACACGCCACTCCACTTGATATTTTATCCAACTGCACCTTGATAAACTCACCTCGCTCAATAACCAAACTAATAAAGTTTGTACCTCCAGTAGTTAAGGTAAGAGCGTTCTCAACATCAAGAGTCCACGTAGTAGCCGACGTATTTCCATCAGCTATTGTATGGATGACTACCCCACCAGAACGTCCCATGTTAAAGATTCGTACTCTTGCATAATCGACCGCGTTAAGTGCTACGGTTCCCTCTGTAGGTACAACAACAGCACGCACTACGTACATCCTATGCGGAGCAACTAACATCCCTCTTACGTCTTCTGTTGCAGCCGAGTTTCCATCAGTTATGTTTTGATTAAAGTGAATCCATTTCCAGTATTGCACAAACGAATTTCTGATTCGTTGTCCTCCCGTCTGATAGACGGGGAAGTAGTCCCCTAAGTCTCTATAAACTAGATTTGTTGCTGCCATTTAGTGGTGCTCCTCTATCGCTTTAGCGACAACGCAAACAAGACACGGACCCGTAGCAACTCCACTACTAGCTTTAGCTAGGGTAACAGTAAACACGGAACCTCGTGTTCCAATAACAGCAGCAGTTCCATTGTTTACAACCATGGAAGAAGGTTCATATTGAGACAACGACGTAGCTGAAGTATTCAAAGTAGCCGCAACACCAACACCTGCACCTGCAATACCTCTGTTTATAATACTCCATGTCGCATAGTTTGCAGCGTTTAGAGTAATATCTCCGTCTATAGGAACAACATAAGCAACCACGATAAGCATTCGGTGTTGTGCATACATGATGAAAACTTCATCTGCCGTACCTGCCCCGGCTCCATCCGTAATCTCTACGGCTTTTTGAAACCTCTTCCAGTTTTCAGTAGTACCACCTCCACCTCTACTTCCCGGCTTGAACGTTTGGTCGTTCGCATATACCGGGAAGTGAGCCCCGAGGTCTCTAATCTTAAGTACAGTATGAGCCATAAGTCACCTCCTCGTTAGAAACGATTAGGTGGTGGTGCTAATGTTCGTGAACCGAACATGGAGGCCATCGTTCGTGCCATCCTCACCTTTAACCACAATACCATACTCACCAATCAATCGCTCACTCTGCTCATCAATACCCGTAGTAACGATAGTCAACGGATACCCAGCCCACGCACGACCCTGAAGCGGTCCAATCATGATTTCATCCATGTTCAAAAGATACAAAGACGAAGCCAAGACCAGATGGTCCAAGTTCACGGAGAGCGTGCCAAAGTTCGTCTGCAGAATGTCAATGACGTTACCAAACGTACCCTCGGTACGACCAGTACGAATACTACCAGCACCAAATGAACTGATTTTCCTGGACACCCAGGCGTTGCACCAGATAGTACTCGGAGTACGATTACCGGCACGACCAAACACGTTCTGAAGAGCATCCTCAAAATCAGCAAACACCAGCGCAGCTCCACCAATAGCATCAACATCAGTAATGAATTGATTGAGACCACCAGTGGCCCTACCCGTATTAGTACCGGGCTGGAACCGCCGACCCATAAAGAGAGCCTGCTCCATCAACATATACATCTCTCGCATTCGCTTATCAACTCGATAGTCAAGCAACGCTGCAGGAGCGTAATTCTCCATTGCCTCTTCTGTACCCGTAATCTCCGCAAAAGAATCAAAAATCTGAGTATAGTTATAAGGCTGATACGCAGCAACCTGCTGTGCCCATCCAGGCGCAGAACCTTCAGGACGAGCAGGACCCAAACGATAGATAGTTAGTCCATCAGCATGAGACACTGCAGTCGTACCCGCAAAAGCACGCTCAAACGTCACAGTATTACCTGCAGAGTTGATAGAAACAACTCGAATCAACTCACTCTCAATAAGACACACATCATGCAGAGCAAAGTACTCAGCATTCGTCATACCCCAAGTAGTAGCAACAGCGCCAGTAACGCCACCATGAGCTAACACATCCGTATTAGGAATGAGATAGTCCATCTGCCACTCAAACATAGTGTTCGTAATAGGCACACTATAACTATTCAGGCCAACAGCCTGCAATAGTGGGTAATCATCCGGTTCCATAATATCAAGATAGTCTTCCAACTGCCTGACATTGATAACCGAAGTGGTATACCCACTTTCAATTGTACTATATACCGTAGGAACAGCCACAATTATTTACCTCCCAAGTTCGGGTAAACTTAAACAGTCGTTCACCCTACACAGTAGGTCGCGGTCTAACTCCTCGATTCTTTTGATACTTCCTTTTAATAGCAAGTAACTTTCGACTTCTATCCCGCGACTTCAAATTCTTATCAGCTATCAACTCTGCCTTCTCCTTCAAATAGTCTGCATTAGGAGCAGAGTTACTTGCTGGAGACGGACTTGTCCCAATAACCACATCATCAGCACCTTCGTCCTCTTTCGTCACTACACTTGCCTCCTGAACTGCAGCTTCTCTGCTAGCAAAATAAGTCTTTGCTACAGTCTGCATTTCCTCTGGTGTGGTTATCACATCTAGAAGATTTCGTGGAACTCCAAGGTCTACATACCAGCTTCGGGCACCGGCCAATTGCTGGGCTACCTTCGCGTCTTGCTCGTACCTATTAAGTCTCGCCTGAAGGTGTTGGTTTACCATCTCTGCTTTGACTGCTGGGTCATCTATCATCTCCAGCATCCTTTTCTCCAACTCTTCACGTGACTCAACAGTCTCAGCAAGACTGCGCTCTAAGGCAGAAATTCGCTGGTCTTTCGCTCCCTGTAAACCTCTCAGTCTCTTATCGTACTTTTCTTCTAGTTCCTTAAACCTGATGTCAATATCAGATGGCTGGCTCTCTGTGGTTGCAGGTTGTACCTGTTCCTCAGAAACGTTTCCCTCTTCTGGCATCACTTCCCTCCTTACCTATCAATACTGCGCCTTCCCCTCACTACACCTATTGATTTACGTGGTCCTTTAGCAGCCTTTGAAATCTTCTGCTTTGGTACTCGGAATCGGCTAGTGCCACTGCTTGAGGCGCGCCCTGCAGACTTCACATAACCATCCCTAAGCATACTCAACCACTGTTCAAAACCAATAGTAACTTCCAACTCTAAATACACTCTCCTAAGATACACAGCCGTAGGAGGAGCCATCTCTCCAGACTCCCAATACTCTCTCAACAGCCGTAAAGTAGACGAATATTTGTCCCCTAAATGGTCCTTAAATACAGCAAATATTGTCTTAGTATCTGCCCTATTTCCGCCTCCCCAACCACTGCCTCCCCCGGAATAGTAGTAACTCTTGGCTGCTGTTGGTTTCTTTTCTGTCTCGTCTTTAGGTTCTACTTGAGTATCTAATGTGGGTGTCTCCCCTTTCAACTTGTTAATAGCCTCCGATGCTTGAGCAGAAGTCCAAGTAGTCATTTCTTCAGTAGGCTCTATTCCTGCCTTCTCCATCAAACTAACCAGATAGCTGTATTGAGCTTGAGAAATTTGCCTATCACTACCTCCGCCCCCACCGCCACCAATATTAGTACCAGTAACGCCCTTTAGGTTCTCAATGGATTCTGACACTTGTACTATTGTCCAAGTATCCACGTCTGCTGGTACAGTTGCTCCAGCTCTCTTAGCTAAACTCTTCAGATAACTAATAGACTTCTCAGAAGCAGGATTCTTCTTTGCGTAGTTCGGGTCAAAATAGTACTTTGTGTAAATTGGGTGAGCATCAGCATAAGCTTTTCTTGCTTCTTTATCCTCTTTAGGAATACTAAAATATTCTTTTGCTTCAGCTTTAGCTTGCTCAAACTCAGAAGGAACCATACCGTAAGCAGCTAGCTCCTCTGCGTTAGCTGTCAACCACTTCTCCAAAAAGTCTGTACCTCTATCAAACTCAGAGGATGTAGAAGTTTTCCTACCTTCCTCTTCTGCTTCGAGAGCTTTTATAGTAGCTTCCTGCTTTAGTTCTTTCGTTATCCATCCTGGTGGAATGCGGGTATAGAATACATTGTTGTAATATCTCTGAGCTTGACCCAAACCAAACCACTTCTTCAATAAAGGGTCATCTCTAAACTTAAACTCTTCTTCCTCATTTCCCTCTGCTTTTGCTCTCCAATACTGAGCATTTAACCTTTGTGCTTCCTCAAATTCTCTAACATCTCGAGGAGGTACATTAGGAAGCCCATATTCAATTCCTTCTCTCATGCTTCCTGATTCCATAGACTCTTCTACTACTCCAGGTAAATCCCTCCAATCCATGGGCTCTCCCACTGCAGCACTTAGAGCATTTACCCAACTACCTTTAAGTTCTAGAGACAATGAATCTTGGTCTCCAGCCAGAAAAACGTCAGAAAAGTCTGTACCTAATGCGTCACGTACTCCCTTCTTTTGGTCAGCATCTAACCTATTGAAAAACTCATAGACATAGGAGTTTACAGCTTTTTCTCCCTGCAACTTCATAAGCTTAGTATCTTTATAAGATGGCATAATTACATTTTGAAATAAGTTCTCAAGTTCAGCTTGTGTCCACTTACCGGGGTACTCCTCAAGGATATACTTAACCAGGTTGGTAGCTCCAAAACTGGGTGCTCTGGTATCCAGGTCTGTTTGAAGAGCCTTGTACAACTCATAGTCTCCCTCTTTTAGGGGAAAGACCTTATCCCACCAGTACTCATCTAACTCACTGACAACCCTATTGACAAACGTATCATCCAATGCTTCCCACTTATTATGATACCTTCTCCAGTTTTCCTGCATTCCTTCTTCTGTATACCAACCAGAAACCGTCTCTGTGGCCTCTTCCAAGGACATATCCTGATTTGCTATCAACATCTCTATCTGTTGCTGTGCTTCGTCTGTATCTAATGCAATATTAGCTATATTGTTACGCCACGTTTCCATAACAACTTGAAACTCATCTCGGTCCAATGTGTCATCCCACTGAGGCTTAGTCTCATTGACTGCAAAATATACATCAGACAGCAACCTGTCATAAACCTCATCTTGGGTATAAGAATCTGGATTCCACTTCAAGTTTATCTCAAAACCTTTACCTATTCCAGGCCACTTCTTCTTTTGATTGGGTGGCTTTAGCCTCTTAGCCTCGTTATAAAACTCACGATACAAGTCAGCAAAACCCTGCTCATCATTAGGACGTGTTGCTCTAAACTGACGTAATTGTGTCCTTTGCTCAGGAGAAAGCTCAACAGCTACATACATATCAGTCTCAAAACCTTCCTTCAAAGCTTTGATTCCTGCAATATCAGTAGGATAGTTTTCCTCATACTCCAACATACGAGTCATGAGGGTATTCGTAATACGCTGATTATAGAAAACCAACTTAGCCTTCTTCTCATCAGAAAGCTTTCTCTTCAATCGTCTCAAACCTAAGTAGTCCCCAGGCCTACGACGATAAAACTCCTCAATCTGAGTGCTCCTCTGCAAAGTCCAATTTTCATTGAACTGCCAATACTCTGTCTTAGCATCATCAACAATAGAATCCCATAACTCTGCTTCTTTACCTGATGCAGTCTCAGCCCAAGGAAACTGAGCAAATCTCCACACCTGGTTTAGCCCATATTTAGGATGTTCAATGTTAAATTGTTTAGACCAATCTCGTTTACCTGGTCCAGTATCTAACATTTCTTTTTCGTGTCTACGATGCACCCTTAACTTGTTAGCATTTATTTCTGCAATATTTACAGGCTCTGCATAGAATCCTGTAAGGTTACCAGCCAACACAGTGAAAGCTCTTTTACGTATCACCTTTCTAAACGCTATCTTTTGCATCTCATCCCAAAAGATAGCAAGACCTTGATTGTCTAAGTTAGCTAAAGCTTCTACCTGCTCTTCAAGTGGCATTGTAAATATAGGAGAGAGTTGCTCTCTAAGAGCTTCTTGAGCTTCTGGTTGTATTCCACTAATAATTTGTCGTACCTGCGTAGGAGTGATTCTAACAACCGGAGCTAGCTTATCCCCACCTTCAGGTGTAATAGTCAACAAAGATTCATCAGGAAGGTCCATAATAATTCCTTCCATCTCTTTGCCCTGTGCCCAATCTCTCATCATATCAGGATTAACTTGTTTCCAAGACCACCCTGTATCTCCAAAAGCTATATTCCACACTTGAGGAACATACTCTCTCATATACCTATCTACATCAAAAATACCACTACCGTCTATCCCATCAGGTAGATTGACCACCTCACTCATAAACCAGTTAACCACTGGAGTCCACGTACCCCAAGCGTCACGAGGATACCAGTCGTCTCCCATCAACCCTTGCATCCCAGCAAACCACTCTATCCAGGGCCAAGCTCCAAAACCAAACTCTTGTAGATACTTCATAACCCCGCTAGTCTGCTCTCTCAAACTCCTGTCTTCATCATCAGTATAAATATCTTGTAACTGCTGGAGACGATAAGGAGTGCTTCCTGGAGTCTGCTGAAATAGGGATATAAAAGACCACGGATTCAATCTCAATTGTGAGTTATGAAATCCCAACGGTTCCATCAACCAATTGGTAAACTGTTGTGGTATGCCAATCGTATACTTTAGTCTTGTAGGTAAATCTCTATTGATAGCTGCGTGTACCTGTCTGGCTTTAATCACTGAGCCCAACAAGTGAGGAATCTCTTGGAATTTATTTGCCCAAAGTGGCAAGTTCTTGCTAGGAAATCTAACAAAGGGAACAACGTTGCCCATCCAACTCATAAAGTTAGAAGTTGTTTCATAATCAAAGGTCAGGTCTTGCGTTTTGGCAATAGCAGAGTCCTGAGCGTCACTAATCAAGGTGCTAACCTTTGGTGCCAAGTCATCTCGATAAACTGCAAGAATAACTCTATCAGCATCAGACATCGGAACAGTGTCGTAAGCTTGTGTCCTAACTCGTAAGACATCTTCTTGCCAGGTTCTCAGCTCACTCAACTTAGTATCCGCAAGTCTATGTGCAGATAACGTTGCATCTGCTCTAAGGTTATCGAGAGTATCACCCCACCCAGCAGTACGAATGTCTGACATATTGGGTACAGCAGTTGGGTCTAAGCCTTGTTTCACAAAATACTCTCGTATCTCTTCCATCACCTGATGAATCTCAGCAGAGGTTTCCGGCATGATTCTGTTGTAGGCATTGGTAGCGGAATCAAACCCAAGCCTAACCCCTTCAGGGTTAACCCCAGCTCTACTTGAAACTGCAGCAGCTTTCCTTTGCCAACGAATATCAATCATCGTTTGGTTCTTCAAATCAGCTGCAGACATGTAACGGTCAATTAGCTCTCTAGGAAATGGCTCAATTGCAGGAGGAATTGACGTAACTGAAGGAATAACAGGTCCAACTTCACCTACTGGTCGCAACTCAGCAACACCTATTACAGGACGTACTTCAATAGCAGCTCTAGCAGCTGCAGTATCAGCACCAAGCTGGTCCCACATACTAGCAATACGGTCCCAGGCTTCTCTTTGCATTCGGCTAACTGGGTCCCAAAGAACAGCACTATCCTCTATAAGAAACTTATCCAATCTTCTTTGCATCTCTGTTTCAGAAAGAGTGTGCTTTATCCTATTAAATGCTTCATACTCATTAGCAATTCTAATAATGTTATCATTCTGATACCGAGTAATATAAGTAGCCATATCGCTAGCAGCTCTAGCGATATCTGATTTAGTAGGATTAGCCTTCCCTCTAAAGAGGTGAAGTAGCATCTCATCTGCAGTATCGGGTAAGTGTGGAAGTTCTGCCGACATAGCCTCAATAGACTTCTTTACCATATCAACTCGTTCTCTAGCTACCTGTTCTTTAGCTCCTCTAAACACTTCAAGAATAGGCTTACCAGAAATTGCAGGGCCTTCTGGACCAAGACTTACAATGTCATCCAAAGTAGACTGAATTCCTGTTTTGGTAGACTCAGATAAGTGGGTTAAAGTATCAACAATTCCTGTATTAACATTGGATATTACCACATAATCTCTACCAAGAGTTTCATCCAAAATAGACCTAATCCCTTCAACTGTAGGATTTCTGATATTACCTAGTTTTTGCTGAATAACCCTAGCTATATCATCAGATACCGTAGTTCCAGTGAGGTCAGCTACAGGAGCCTTTCTTACCTGTGCCCATCCTTCATAAAGAGAGTCGAAAAACTTTGTAAAATAAGTACGTGCTCTAGCAGCAGCTTCTATCTTACCACCTCTAGCATAGTTGGCTTCTATAAACTGTTTGACTAGGGGAACCTTACGAAGTATGCTTGTCTCTCTACCTAAGTCTTTCGAGAACGTTGCCAAAACCTCACCAGGCACCACTCTAGATAGTTGCTGTACGTACTCATTAGCCGTCTTTGCACTAAAACTAAAGAACTTGGGACTCGTCAAAGCCTCAATAGCACTTGTAGTATCTAGAATATCTGGAGCATAAAATGAATAGTCTGTAACAAAAGCCCTCATGCTAGTACGCATATCCACACCATCTATAAGCATCTTGGCTGTATTATCAACTGTATTGAAGATATTCCAAGAAGGTCTTAACCCAAGCCAACTATCAATAGCTACTGACTTAGCACCAGTAACAATCTTAGCTACAATATTATTAGTCATAGCATGAATAAATTTAGAATCAAGCCAAGGATTTTCAGCTATCCGAGCTGCCTTAGCCTGAGCATAAGCGGCTCCCTGTAGCTTATTCAACCCCTCTTCAAACAACTCATTGTGCTTAACAATCGCACCCGCTTCATCAAGCCCATCTATTGCCTTAGCAATAATACTATCACTAAAAACTTCATTCATCTTCCTAAAAGCATCTGGCAACTGCTCGCCTACCAAATCCCAAGCACGTTGGTAGTAACGAGGCAACTGCTCAAGAAACTCAGGTCCAGGAACGGTCAAAAAACGTTGAATACGTTCAGCACTCACAGCCATACCATGCTCTGACATATACTTCCTAGCCATTCTAACAATATCACTAGAGCTTCTAGCAGCATAGTTGCCTGCAGTATTAGCAGTAATACCTATAGCCCACTCATAACCACCCCGAAATAAAGGAACATTCTCAGCAACAAAACCAAGTCCCTTACTAACAGCTTTAATACCGCCCTTGAGTGGAGTTAACACCGCAGTCACAGCCAAGTTATCAATAGGAATTATCCAGTTTGGGTCAAGAATCAAACTCGACCAAGCCTCAAGCACAGGGTCCTCAGTCAAATCCCCTGCCTGTTCTGGACTCATACCTTGGTCCACATAGTCCTCAAAAGCTAAGTTAAGTCCCCAATCCCACGCATGAGACCACCTAAATCCTTTAGCCAACTCCCAAGCCTCGTTAGCACTTTGAGACCATGGAAGAATTCTGTCACCATTTGCAAAAGCTTGAGCTTGTTCTTGAAGACTCCCCTCCCTAAACCTACTCAAATCAAAAATAGACAGCTTGGGCGCTTCCCCCATACTAGGGTCCATCTCTTTAAGAGTTTCCTCAATAGCAACCTGCCTACTCTTACCAAGCTTCTCTACCTTTAGGTCAACCCTTCTTATAAACCTACTCTGCTCCGACTCTGCAGTCTCTAGCATCTCAGTACCACGCTTTATATCAATCTCACCACCAGAAAGCTGTCTAACTTCTTTTTCAGTAAGACCTAAAGTACGTAAAGTCCTAACATCTTGAAGTAATCCTGCACGCTCCAATCTGCTGATAACATCTTGGCTAATACCTGCTTCAAATAACCCCGTTCTATAGTCTGATAGAGTCTTTCCAACAATTCTATCAACAGTTTCTGCATATACACCTGCAGATAAAAGAGAAGCTTTAGTAGAAGAAATCTCTCCCTGTCTACCAAAAATACGTTGCCCAAAACCAGCAACCTGTCTAGCTGCCTTAAATAGCCCACTCAAAGCAAAGTCCCAAACAACTCCTCTCTCTTGCTCTGGAGCTTTCGGCTTAGGCAAATCAAAAGGACTACCAAACAAATAGTTTAATACTTCACCATATTTCTGTCTGGCTACACGCCACGGCTTATCACTCTCTGAGATAGGTTCTATGGTATCTTTAATAGTTTCAGTAGCTAACCAAGCTCTACTCCTAACCCCTCTCCACATTGCTTCCCAAGCAGTCTCGTTGGGGTCAGGAACCTCTTGGTAATAAGGACTCTTCTGGAGACGGTCAAGTAGAGTCGGTTCCCTCTCTTCAATCGGAAACGGAGAGTAATCACTCCACTCACCTTTCGGAGAATTTGTCTTATTGGTGTAGGACTCCTCCATCTCCCACCACTCCCACTGGTCCATAGGAGTAACACCTTCTGGGGGTGTCCAGTCAGGAACAGTCTTAATCCCTATCTTTTCCCAAGGGTACTCAGTAACTACCCCTGCAGTACCACCCTCTTCCCAAGGAAAAACGGGAGCAGCACTGTAAATATCTTCTCTTTCTGATTTTTCTTCAAACTTCTCTACTTCTTCCGAAGCATAAAAAGAACCCCAATCAGTCATCTATCACCTTATGTATACGCCGGGTGAGGCAACAAACGAGAGCTTTTAGTTATCCACCTGCCCGAAGAATCAACAGTAAGACCGTGAAGCATCTGCTGTGCTTCAAAGCTAGCACCAGGAATCTTATTGATAAGCTGTTGCCACTTCTCAGTCTGGCTAGCATCCTCACCCCAATCAACACCAAGCATCCCCTGCAAGCGATTCAGTACCCCAGACACGCTACCAACACCCGGCTTAGGAGTTTTCAATAGGGGTACGCTGGTATCCCACTCCTTCAGATATGGAGCATACTGATTAAGCAATTGGTCTAGAGTACTTTCCTCTCCCTCACCTGCCTGAGCCATTTTAAGCAAAGCTTCAAACGGTCTTGCATCCACACCTTCGCCCTGAGATTCATCTATCAACTGCTCAATATAACCCAAAGTACTAGCACCACGCTCTCGTCTTTGAGTTAGTTCTCGTAGAATATCTGAAAGACCTGTAGAAATTCCTTGCTCACTACCAGCTAACGTTCTCTGAATTAACGCAGCAAAAGGCTCAGTAGTTATAGTCCCTGGAGCTGGAGCAGGAGCAGTAGGAGTTCTATCTTCATCTCTCGTAGGTCTTACTCCGCCTTCAGCTGCAGGAACCGCCTCAACCTGAGTAGTTGTCACTTCTGGTTGGGATAACGCTCTCTCAAGCTCATCAAGAGTAGTACGACGCTCTTCACTTATATCAGGCAATTCATCAAAATCGAACGGAAAAGGTATAGGCCTTGATTCAGCGTTAATCTCTACCAACTCTCTCAACCAACCTGCCCAACCTTTTAATAAAGGAGTAACTGCATCGGGTCCCCACCAACTAAGCTCACCCAAAGACTCAGGAGGCTCATCAGGCAATGGAGCTAATGGGTCATAACCAGGACCACTCACCCCTCCCCCACCACCTCGACCACTCCCTCCACCGCCACCGCCCGTTGAAGTAGTAGGAGCATACGGAGTGTAGCCCCCACCAGACCCAGTACCGCTCCTACCAGGCTGCGGAGTTAACGCCGGTGCAGTCGGGTCAACCAATCCGCGTGAGGTCTCACCCTCTGGAACTAGAGTCCAATCCCAAGCACCACCACCAGTTGGAGAATCATTCCATCGAATAGCCCACTCCATACCATCTGGAGGACCAGAAGTAGGTCCCGGTCCTGGATAA
>SDBT01012590.1_pt1 | contig 13594 bp, 21 predicted proteins | sample 2277101 | NCBI WGS metagenome assembly SDBT01 (sample SAMN10404973, study PRJNA504765) | marine sediment metagenome | isolation source: marine sediment core GS10_PC15, 103 cmbsf | place: Arctic Ocean: Southern Knipovich Ridge | collected 2010
TGCTAATTATCACAAGTTCCCTCCCTATGTCCACCACGGGGCACCTTGCTACCTGACCATGCTTGACATTCACAAACAGGGATTATCGGATCGTATATTGAAAGAATTTCCAGGATTAGGACATTCGGCAGGAATGGGTTTTAGCTGGGATGGTAAACCGCGGGAATATATCCGCCATGACACTGCCGGTACACGAAACATTAGGGTGTCTAAGGGATCAGGGGAAATAGACGGGGATTGGGTATACGAATGATAAACCCGAAAGCTAAATTGCTTTGGCATGGACGTAGAGTGGAGTCCTGGCTCAGAGGCGAATATGCTCTCCCTGTACTGGTGGAAGTAGCCCCCACTAATCACTGTAATGCCTCTTGTCCTTGGTGTGATTTCAAAGGTAAACATGGTAAGATAAATATTAATAAAGATGTAATGCTATCAACGCTTAAAGAATTAACTTATACAGAGGTGAAGGCAATAAACTGGACGGGCGGCGGCGAACCTACTATGCATCCCAACTTTAATGAGTTCGTAGTCGAAGCTCATAGACTGGGCATAGAACAGGGATTATTTACTAATGCCTATGAAGGAATTGAAAACCCTGAAATGTTCAAGTGGATAAGAATTAGCATGACAGATAAAGGATTTGCAGCGATTAAAAAGCCGGATGGGTTCTTCGGCATTTGTGTAAATCAGACAGTGACCACGCTGGAGAGTGAGTTGGCAGAGTGGTGTGAGGAAGCCAAAAGTATGGGTGCAAAGTATTTCCAAGTAAGACCTTCGCTGGCTGGAATATGGCAGAATCAGCCGTACATGCCTACTCCAGTTGGTTTGAAATCTATTGAAACAGAGGACTTTGAAGTTGTTATATCACACTATAAATACGACGAGGCGATATTACCACACGAGTACACCAAGTGTTACGGGTATCATTTCTGCCCCTCGATTGATTGGAAAGGGCAGGTGGGAGTATGTTTATATAGAATGGATGAGGATAAGTATGTATTTGGAAATTTGAATGAGGAGACTTTTACAGCAATATGGTATCATAAGAATGTTTCCGGCAATTTAGTCAACGATGGGTGTCAAAACTGTTGCAAGAACCATGAGATAAATAAGGAGCTGTTTGTGGCTAAGCACATGGATCATGTAAACTTCTTATAAGGAGCAGTAATGAAAACACCCGGATTCTTTACACGGAAATGGGATACTAAAGGGGTGGGAACACTTACATGGGCAGGACTACAATCACATCCTACATTAAATGTTAAGACGGCGGAGAAGGTCTTTCTGACCACCGCGAGAGTTTTAAATCAATTGGGGATAAAGTTTTGGTTAAATACTGGTACAGCGTTAGGGGCAGTAAGGGACAAAGGGATTATTCCAAGTGATATTGATGTGGATGTTACGCTGTTTGCTAAAGACTGTAACCTTCCTGTTATACTCGGGGCATTTACACGTGCTGGATTCCAGTGTACTCTAAAGCTATACCCGACACTCCATAAGGATAAGCTCTCCGGGATTGTGGTATCTATGTCAGGTGTTGCAGTGGATGTTGATTTAGTCTATTATTATCCCCCAGAGGACGTGGTTGTTGCCTTAGATGTAAAGCCCCATAATCACGGCACAGTGCAACCTGCTAAATTTTATAAAGGGGATAACTTTATTGACTTTCTTGGCATCAAGGTTAGGATTCCGTACCCGCCAGAAGAATACTTTGAACTCCATTATGGTAAGCAATATCGTATTCCATGTGACGATTGGAGTTGGATGGATATTCGTGAGCCAATCTCAATCGATAAATATATAGCATATTTCCATGAACATCCAGAGGTGAATCAGAAATGACTATAAGTGTAATAATACCCACGATAAGAAAAGAGAAAGCGATAGCAGGTCTGATTAATGAAATCAAAGGAACTGCAACACATATGACAGAACTAATAGTGGCATCGGGTAATGGTTCCGCGGCACAGAATAGAAATATTGGGTTAAACAGAGCGAGTAGTGAATTTATTATTATGTGTGATGATGATACAAAGGGTTACGCACTTGGATGGGACATTAAGTTGGTTGAAACATTGGTATTGCTGAATGCAAGCATGGTTGGTGCAAGGCTATTGAATCCTAACGGAAGTTTACAGAATACTGCCTATGGTAACTTTGATTTGAGTAAGGATTATTGCCAAGTTAGGACTATGATTACAGCCGTCTGTGCCTTCCGCAGTACCAAGTTAAGATTTGATGAGAATTTTGTAGGCAGTGGGTATGAGGATACGGACTTCTGTCGGCAGTTAGGCGGGAAGTTCTATGTCTTGAACACAGTGGTAGTAACGCATGTGAACGAGCATAAGAAACCCAATGATGTAAAGAATTCAGCTTATTACATGAGGAAGTGGAAGTAATATGTCAAAAGTTATATGGTTGACTGGATTATCTGGTGCGGGCAAAACAACTATTGCAAGGGAATTAAAAGCACACTTTACGCCTAATGCAGTCATTTTGGATGGTGATGAGTGGAGGTCTGGAGTATGTTCAGATCTTGGATTTAGTGTAAAGGACAGAACGATTAATTTGAAACGTGCTGCTCACATGGCTGAACTTTTACATGATCAGGGATTTGATGTAATTGTGAGTTTTATTTCTCCCCAAAAATGCCATCGGGATTACGCAAGAAAGCTATTAAAACAAGATTTTATTGAAGTTTATGTAAAAGCATCGCTTGAAGAGTGTGAAAAGAGAGATCCGAAGGGGTTGTATAAGAAAGCCCGGGCAGGCGAAATCAAAAACTTTACAGGGATAAGTGCAGATTATTGTCCACCCAATGGTGATGCAGTGGTTTTGGATACTGAGCAGTACTCACCACATCGGTGTGCAAAATTGTTATATAATATTTATACAGGCTAAAAACCAATGAAATGTCTATTTCTAAATAATGGAGTTCCTGACTACGGGTGTGATGCACTGTATATAGGGTTGAGACGTCTGGGGCATGAAGTGGAGGATAGACCACGGAAGAAGAGCTTGCATGATGCCAATGCCACATACCGTTTTGGTGCTGAAGTCTGCGGAGACTTTGGGATATCAACAATAACTAATCCAGACATAACTTTTGTTGACTCTAATCAGAAAATGCCTTTACCAAAAGGATGTATGGTATATGATGACCGTGACGTTGGAGGAAGGGTAATAAATAAGCGCTTATATGATGCATCCGCCCTGTACTTCGTCCGGGAATACAATGCCATACATAAGGGTCTTGCAAAGGCACGACCACTGCCGTTTTCACTCGTACAGCGCAATAAGTCATTTGGGACTCCCATATCTAAGAGGGATATTGATATCAGTTGTACTGTATTCCCACACCCGTTTGTTCCTCAGAGGGCAACAGTTATTAATATAATTAATGGTATGAAGGGTGTTAGGACCGTGACCGGGTTCAAACCGCTTGCTGAATACAGAGCTATTCTGAAAAGAAGCAAGATTAGCATTAACATCATCGGAAATGGAAACACTTATCGGTATTGGGAGATTGTTCATCAGGGTGCTATTCTATGCTCACATACACTTAATATCATAATACCAAATAACTTTGGGGATGAGGCTATTTTCTTTGACTTGACCAAACTCAACAAATTAGAGGGAAAACTTAGGAGTTACCTATCCAAACCGGATTTGCTCGACCAGATGCAGATTAAGGCTTGGGATAAGTTAATTAAATTTCATACAGCAAAAGCCAGAGCAAGTTATTTTCTGGAGGAAGTGAAGAAACACCATGCAGCGATGTAGAGTTCTTGGACTGGAACAGGTGACATGGAGGTGTAGTTGGAACTGCAAACATTGTTTTTTTAGAAGGTGGCCACAACTACATAAACCGATTGACACACCCCTGGATAAACTGAAGCAACAGATTAATGCCGGGAAAGCAAGGACGTGTACTTCCGTAGTCCTTTGTGGAAATGGTGAGCCAATGCTTCACCCGGAAATAGGAAAGATTATCAAGTATATTTCCAGTGTTAGGATGAAGTCCCTGATAATTACAAATGGCAGTGCGGGTGTACAGAAATATCGTGAGTTGTATGATATTGGCTTAGATCATCTTCAGGTATCCGTGCATGGATTAGGGGAAATACTGAATAAGATTTCTGAACGGAAAGGTGTTGGGCAGAAACAATTAAGATTATTGGAGGCATTACATAAATATAAACTTCCATTCCGGGTAAATACTACCATACAATTGCTTAATTATAAGAGTATATTCAAAATTACCGAAAAAATTGTTCAACTCGGCACATTCCATGTATCACTATTGAACTTCCTCCCACATTATCAATGGACTGCCCACATGAAAGAGGTGGCGGTTAATCCAGTTGATATGGTTGCTGGGCTTGAGAAGTCCATGTCATATATGGAAGGTAAGACACTCTTCACTCTTCGGTATTTCCCTATGTGCCTGCTAAGACCAAAATTCTGGAAATATGTTACCAATGCAAAGTTTGTTCTGGTTGACCCCTGGGAATGGGATTATGGGCATGCCGGTGAAGATATGGAAGTAATTTGGAAACATATGTGTAATAATGGAAATATAACTGGCATCAAAGGGCAACCATGTGATTCTTGCGTGTTGAGACCCCATTGTGGGGGATGGAATGCCATCTATGCCAATGCATTTAAACGAGAAGGGTTGAAAGCCATCAAGAGTGTTCCTCCTGAATTGGAGCCATTGATAAGCAAGAAGGGTGGGTTGTTTGATCTGAATCCTGCTAACCGAGGGAGAGCTGTGTAATGCCGTTAATCTGCTTTGTCACCCGGTGCCATCCACATCGACCCAAGATGCGTAAAATCTGTATTGACTCCATCACCTCACAGTCATGTAAGGATTACAACCACTTACTCTTTCGCAATGATACCACTGAGAAGGGGTACGGGATAAACAAGGCAGATCTGTCACTGCGAGATGCCAAGCCGCTCAATGGGGAATACATCATGGTTCTGGATGATGATGATAAGCTTGTTGATGATGGGTTTGTGAAGGACTTTAAGGCAGCCGTCAGTAAAACCAAACCGGACGTGGTAATATTCAAAGGGAGGATAGGCGCACATGGCATTATGCCGAGAGCCGATCATTGGAAGCGTCAACCATCAATGGGAAATATTGGCTCATTCTGTTTTGCCGTGAAGAAGGAGATGTGGGAGAAATATATTAAGTTCTGGGGCATAGCTTGCGGTGATGGGGCGTTTATTGCCAAGTGCTACGCAAATACAAAGAGTGCATTATGGTTGGATAGATTGGTGGCTACAACACAGCGTATCAGTGGAGGTAGTGGTGAATAACGAGTCACTATTTATAGCCGCCAGAAAAGGAAGAATTTATCACTACGATGTAGCAAAGGATAGACTATCATTAGCGTTTGAGGAAGGTGACGAACGTGAGATTATGATGGGATTAGAGAAGAGAGCGGGGTTTATTTATGCGGGTGGTAAATCAAAAATATTTAGACTGAGAATTGACGGAAAAGCTTTAGTTGTGGATAAGAAATTTATAGCACCAGCAAGACCTACCGGGTTTCATCAAATGTTTATTTTCAACGACTGTCTGTACATTACTGTTACTATCCAAAATGAGATATGGAAATTTGACCTAAATCTAAATCTTCTCAAAGAACACAGGATTAATCCCCCGGATAAGAACTCTCCCTGCCATTTTAGGGGGAATTATAACCACATAAATAGCATTTTTTGGTATAATGATGCTTTTTATATATGCCTGAATTGGTTTACCCAAGAATTCTATAGGAGCAGTGGTATAGCTATCTTGGATACCGGGATGAAAGAGATTATGCGGTTTAAGTATGGATGGGAAGCACATAATTGTATCGTTCTGGATGGTAAACTATATGCTCTATGTGCCACAACAGTTGACCCATTAACAAAGGTTAAACATCCACACAAAAGCGGATTGATGGTTGATTGGGAATTGGTATTTGAGTACCCTTCAGAGCTTTTCTTCTGTAAAGATTTTTCGATTAGCGACAATTTCATATACATAGTAGGCGGTGCTACAGCGCAACGTAGTGACAGAGACTTCTCTAATGGAGTTCTCTTTATCCTGGATAGGGAATTCAGACATATATCAACCCACACCTTTAATAAATCAGGGGAACTGCTTGGGTGTCTGTTACCCGAGAAGGATCTAACAAAGGGAGGGTGTTGAAGTGGAAACTAAGACACGTTCGGGGTCTAAGAGTGTGATATGGAGATTGTTCGGGGTGGCTATTCTGGCTATCATCACCTATGCATATACTCGGAAATGGATAACAACCGGGCTAGTTACTGTAATACATCATGGGGTGTTCCTGTTTGTCTTCTACTTCCACGAGCGAATATGGTTGAGGGTGAAGAGGGTTAGGTATAGAGCATTATTCAAGATGCTTACTTATGAGACATTATGCGGGAATATTATACTGGGGACAATAACTTATTGCATAACAGGTGATTGGAAACAGATGACTGCTATCACACTTTCGTATATCGGGATTAAGCACGTGTGCTATGTATTCAATGAGTTTGTGTGGGACAGGATTAAGATAGGGACGATTAGCTTGCTCATTATCGCCTTATTGACACCAAGCGTAGGGTATGGGGACTATTGGACAAATAACGCCGTTAAAAGGGGTGCATTTGGTCTTAGTACGGAGATTAGGATGGATTCGGAAGTCTATCTAAAGCTTATACAGCTTGATTGGCGGTATAGGCTTAGTGATTCGTTTACTATGACTCTTAGTGAGCGGGAGATACAGACGGATAAGGTGGAGCATAGCCCCATGGTGAGCCTTACATACCAGAAGTGGTTTATCAAGAATCGCATGAGAGTACAGTATCGGATACGTGACGGCGAAGATATTGTGAGATTCAGGAATAAAACAACCATCACGATAGGCGGTTGTTTCGTAGCATTAGAGGCATTCGTGGAAAAGGGGAGATGGTATAGGAATCGGTATTATGCAGGGGTAAATCTTAATAAGTATCTTGGATTATTTATTATGAAGCAGACGACTGATGGTGATGGTGTTTGGGTATTTGGTACTAATTTCGTAGTGGAGATATGATAATGGTAATTGTATATGCGTATGTCTGCGGAGATATTCTGCATAAGGGGCACATAGAACACTTGCGGAATGCCAAGGCTTTGGGAGATAAACTAATTGTTGGCGTGTTGACTGACGAAGCAGTAATGGAAAAGAAAGCGCGTCCGATAATGAATTTCCATCAACGGTTCGACCTGGTGCGGAATATAGAGCATGTGGATATAGCTGTTGCCCAGCATACATATTCGCCGTTGGATAATGTAAGGGATTTACGCCCTGATATACTTGTTGAGTCGTCTGACCACGCAAATCAACCAGCCAATATATTCATGGAGAGCATTGGGGGTAGAGTAATTGCTATGCCATACTATCCAGATCACAGCTCCACACAGATAAAGGACTCTATACGGAAGGTAGAGAAATGAAAATAATCGTACTTGGCAAAGGGTTTCTCGGTAAGAAGTTTGAGCAGAAGGGGTTTGAGGTATGGGGTAAAGACAAATGTTACATAACACGTAACCTTGACGGTAGGATTCTGGACTCAATAGATGAATATGATACCGTCATAAACTGCATCGCTAAGAGTAACACACGGTGGTGTGAGGAGCCAAAGAATTTCAGAGAAGCACTGTGGAGTAATGGGGAACTCCCCAGAATAATAAGCTCGTACTGCAAAGACCACAGCAAGAAATTTGTGCACATCTCAACGGGATGTTTGTATGATAGTAGCCCATACCCATACACAGAAGACAATTTCACGACAGCCCACTGCAACTACGTTGTTACGAAATGGGTAGGTGAAAAAGGGCTTAATGAAGGGGATTTAGTGCTGAGACCCCGGCTGCTCTTTGGTGATTTTAAGGACAAGGGCAATCTGTTGTGTAAATTGCCTAAATTCACCCACTTCACTGACGCATACAACAGCTATATTAGTGTGAGTGTACTTGTAGACGCGGTTACGGCGTTACTTAACCATAAGCAGTCAGGCATATTTAACGTAGCATGTGATGGGATTGCTACTGTGCACCAGTTGGCAACAACGATTGGATTAAAGGGCACCGGGATCACGGAAGTTGGATTGCACCAGCGAGAGAATCTGTATTTAGTCAATAATATTATGAATCTCGATAAGCTGAAACAGTTCTACCAACCACCCAGTTTAATGACTGAAATAAAGAGATGTTGGGAGGCGTTACAATGAAAGGAATCCTACTTGCTGGAGGCACGAGTACACGGCTATATCCGACCACGAAGGTAGTGAACAAGCACTTGCTCCCTATATATGATAAACCGATGATATATTACTCTATGTCGATGCTGATGTTGGCAGGTATAAGAGATATATTGGTGATTAGTGCACCGGAGACTATACCGTTGTTACAAGGGCTATTGGGTACGGGCGGACAATGGGGTGTAGAATTCTCTTATACAGAGCAGTCTAAACCACGGGGTATTGCGGATGCACTCATAATCGGGTGTGAGTTTATTAGTGATGATGCAGTGATGTTAGTATTAGGCGACAACATAATTTATGGGCATGGGTTGACAGGACAATTACAGAAAGCGGCTAAATTAGAATGGGGGGCGACTGTATTTGCCTATGTAGTCAAAGACCCACAGCGATATGGGGTAGTGGAGTTTGATGAGAATATGCAAGCAGTCTCCATAGAGGAAAAGCCAACTAATCCACGGTCTAATTACGCAGTACCCGGGATATACTTTTACGATAATCAAGTAGCAGGCATTGCCGGACGTCTTAAACCATCCGCCCGGGGCGAGCTTGAGATAACAGATGTGAATAACTGGTATATTAATGAGGGCAGTCTTAGAGTTGAGGTACTTGGAAGAGGCATAGCGTGGCTCGATGCCGGGACACCGGAAGCCTTGTTGCAGGCGGCTAACTTTGTACAAACGATAGAGGAAAGACAGGGGATAGCCATAGCGGACTTGGACGAGATTGCATACCGCATGGGGTATATTGACGAATGGGACGGAAATAGTGCTTTACAAAAGTGAAATACACTATATATTGTGTTGAAAGGTGAATCGTGATGAAGTATAGGGAGATGAAGCATGAGTCTCGTTGATGTACAAGGTGTGAATCTGGTTCCGGGAATTATGGCACGGTCATCACTTAATCCGTTTCAATCTCCTACTCTTCTTGATGCTAATGGAGAACTTTGTGGGGCTGTACTCCGTATACCAAAAACAGGGAATATTAGCAAAATAGGTTTCCGAACAGGAACAGCAACAGTTTCCGATGCAATCAAAGTCAGTTTACAAACAGTGGATGAAGCAACCGGTAGACCAACGGGGACTTTGATTCACGCCGATGCTTATGGAGTTCAGGCAAGTGTAGCATCCAATACTACTTATTGGGTTTCATTGCAAGACGATATTGCAGTTACAAGGGGTGTTAGAGTTGCTCCTGTGATTGAGTTCAATAGTTTTGTTGCCGGTAATCTCAATATATTAAAGGAAACTTCGGGATTTTCATCGTATGGATTCCCTTACTCTTTTAAATATATTGGTTCAGTATGGTCATTCTCAGGAAATGCGTCCAATTTTGGCCTTGAATATGATGATGGTGTAATAGAACCAATAACTGGGTTGTTTCCTGCTGTTGCCGGAGTAACTATATCATGGGACACAAATGATAACCCAGACAGACGAGGATTAAGATTCAGTTTACCATATAATTATAGAGTATCGGGTGTTTTTGGAGTTATAGGCCTTGATGGCGATGCGGATATTGAAATATATGATAGTGATGGGATAACAATTATTCCTGATGGTACTATATCGCTTGATAAGGATATACGAGGCAGAACTAATCGAGCTTGTTTTGTTGAACCACTTAAAACGCCAATAGAGTTAACAAAAGACACATTCTATCGTATTGCAATCCATCCCACAACTGGTACAACCATAGTAATATATGCCCTCGATGTAACCGATGACGGTGCAAACGAAGCAATGAATGCAATAGATGGCGGTGTGAACTTCCACTATACCACCTGTGATAGTGTACCTGCTGCCGAAGGTGATTGGACAAATTTATTAACGAGACGACCATTAATAGGACTTATAATTGACCAGTTGGATGATGGACTACCGTATAATGTAGTAGGTGGTGCTGAAATAGTTGGACAATCCACAGCAGGAACGGTAGAAGGAGATTAATATGCCACTTGGAGAAGCGTTAGAAGGGGCAAGACATACAGCCCAGAGGATAACATGGCAGGATGAGGATGGGGATGCTTGGACTTTAACCAATTCGACTATAACAGGCACAATACGCCCAGAACGGGGCGGAACAGCGCGAGCCATTACAGGCACTATGACGCTCGTTGGGACTGGCAGCACCGGACAGTTCGACTGGGCATACTCTGCACTTGATATAGGCACAGTAGGTGTGTTCTGGGTGCAATTTAAAGCAACATTCACCAGTACGTATGACTTGTCAAAGAAAGCTAAATTTGAAGTATTACCCGATATATCATAGGGGGAATGAGCATGGCAATAGTAGTCGGAACAAATAGTTGGCTGTCAGAGGCAGACGCAAACACATATATGGGGAATAGGCTCGATGCTGATGGGTACTGGGTGGATGAAGCACCGGATAACGTCCGTGCGCTGATTACGGCGTATAAGTGGCTTAATGCGGGGAAGTATACGTTTCCCACGACAGCAACACAGCCGATAAAAGATGCACAGTGTGAAATGGCATTATTCCTCTTACAGCACCAGCCTGACCTCGATTTACGTATGGGATTACAGGCACAGGGGGTAATAGCAGCAGGAGTAGTTAAAGAGCGGTACAAGAATGATAACTACGTGGAGATGCCGTTACCACCTATTGTGATAAAGCTGCTTGAGGACTATGATACTGAAAGACCAATATACTTAGTGAATATTGAACGTAATGAGGAAGAAGGCGTGGGTTATGACGCTTTCGGTAATCTACTTGCTGATGAGGCATAAGGAGGAATACGATGATTGAATTAAGGCATGGACGTGGTGTCACCGGAGATACTGCGACATATGTAGGGCCGGACTACCAATACATAGAACTGCCGCTACTGGATGATACCGATGTGACAGATGTTATGTTTTGTCCATGGTGCCGGGATCTGTTTATTCAGGCTGATATAGTGGGTCTTAGCAGTGCGGATGAGATTACCATTGTTGTAGAAGGTAGTTTGGATAATGTAAGTTATGACGACCTTATGTCCATTAACGATCCATCCGCAACCCCGGAACCTATAGTTATTTCGACAAACGGGTGTACCCTATTGTATTTCAGGGATGCTTTACCCCCTTATGTGCGTGTCAGGGTAATTGATGCAACGGGGGTTCTCGAAGACGCTACAATAGAACTAAAAGCTTATATGCAGTCGATTTCATAGGGAGATAACCATGATAGATCCAACAGCAGGACTTTCTAAGACACAGGCTCAAGTAGCAAATGCGGCTGCCTTGACGGAGTATAATGTCGCTGCAGGGGAAGAGGTTGCCGGGCTTAATGACGTGTCGGAGGCGCAGGTGAGGACTCAAGCAGATGATGCTCTGGCTGCAGTTGATCCGGTTACAATGGATGAGGCTGTAATTCTGAATAATAAGATTGATGCTATTGACGCCGAAGTGGAAGTTGTTGAAACCCATCTCCATAGCCGGGAGCATTGGTGTGGAAAGAGTGGTGACCAATCAGGAAATAATTGGGGTGCAGATACTTTAACGCCCTATAGAGCAATATCTGGTAATGGGGTATATGGCGCTGATGCCAGCGATGAAGCGAAGGTTATGGGTTCTGATGATACGCCCGTCGTAACAGGCAAGGTCAGTTTCGATTTACATCGCATAACAGTAATTGCAATCTCATCAGATACAGTATATAAATTGCGTCTCGTCTGGGGTACAGGGACTATGGCGGCAGCAATAACTGCCAAACAAACAACTGAATTCATGATTATCACAAGCACGGATAAGGCTAATAAATTTGGCGGTGCACCCTTTGATATTCAGACGCCAAGGATAGCTGCTAAGACTAAGGTGTGGATACAGGCGAGGAATGCGACAGACAACGCTACTGTTGATTTCTTTGTTGGGCTTCACGAGTACAATGAGTAGGGAGTGAGCTATGCCAGCACCAAGTACAGGTGAGAGTGAACAACATTTTGTAAGCCGATGCATCAGTTATCTCTTCCATAAGGAGGGGGTAAAGGACAAAGCACATGCGTCAGCAAAGTGCTACGGTATCTACAGACAATGGAAAAAGGGTAAGAAATAATGGATTTATCGCCTATAGTTATGTTTGACGAGGGGGCACAGGAATATACAGTAGTGCGCAGGTACGTTATGAAGCGCTTTGGTGTAAGGTCGAAAGTTATGAGGCATAGTGCCGGGTATGTGCCCATTATCGCAGGGGGTCATGGTGCTTGGGAAGCTAAGTCTATGGATGATGCTAAAACGATGGCGGAAGAGATGGTCAGGAAGCTGAGAGAGGCTGAATTATGATCGGTGCGTATCTTGTAGATACCGTGACGTTACGGATGGATAAGGGCAGTGATAAGTGGCAGGAACCTAATAAACCCGAGGACATCACTGTGAAGGCATTTATCGACTATGGGGAGCACCGTATACAGAATGCCGAGGGGGAAGTCGTCGTGAGTATGGCTAAAGTCCTTATGCGTCCTCGTACCATTATCACAAGCAGGTTTGCAACACGGGCAGACAACACTATATCATATAAGGATACAATAATCTTTGATGGGATAACACACGCGATTATGCGTATTAGTAAGTCGAGGGACTTCAGCGTAAGGAGCTTGGACGTTTATGTTGCCTAAGAACCAGCCAATGTATTTGGATATGTCAGCGGCATTACGCAATCTCAGCTATCTTGAGCGTGTGCATATGCCAGTGAAGATAAAGATGGGACTACGGCTTGCAGGGATGAAGTTTATGTAGGATACAGTCACAGGACTGCCTACGATGCCCATTAGACGAGCTAAACAGACTGAGATAGTACCTTATGGGGGTGAGAGGCTTCCAGGCGGTTTAAGGGGCTCTGGAGCGTTATTTGTGGATGGTGTGAAGAAGGCTACATCGGTTACGCATGGAATAGCACAATATCAGCCCACCACTTATGGGGGGACGCCGATATTACCTATGACCCATGAGGCGTGTGTGGTGTTTAATGCGCCATATGCCATGGAGCAGCACGAGGAATGGCCATCCAAGACCGAGCCTACAGCGGGCATGCATTATATGTCTATTAAGCTGTATGGGAATGCGGTTGAGTATATTGCCATTGTAGCGAGGTCGCTTAAATTATGATAAAGGAATTTACCAATTATATAGGAGATAATACTTCATTCAAAGTCGGAACTACCTTATTCGCCATAAGTGTTGATTCTGACTTGATAGACGAATGTATAGTCGTAGGGGAATCCGCACCAGGTCTGGTAAACGGGCTTCTCGTCGATTATCGTCAAATACCCCTCACTATT
>SDBT01012591.1_pt1 | contig 13594 bp, 12 predicted proteins | sample 2277101 | NCBI WGS metagenome assembly SDBT01 (sample SAMN10404973, study PRJNA504765) | marine sediment metagenome | isolation source: marine sediment core GS10_PC15, 103 cmbsf | place: Arctic Ocean: Southern Knipovich Ridge | collected 2010
AAATTAGAATCCTCTGATATATAAGCGAGTGTTCCTGTAATGCACTCATTAGGCCACATTTTGAATGTGTCAATAACATTTTGTCCGATAGTGCAAGTATTTGCAACGGTGTCAGCTAAAATCATTGGTGGAGTATTTGAAGGTAAAACTCCAACGAGATTTGGAGAATACAGGTTAGATTGAGTGAACACTGTTCTCGATGAACTTAGAGCTTGACTAGTATCCTGATTCTGAATTATGAAATAAGCAGTAACGAAGTTTCCACACTGAGGACTTGCTACACATTTACATGCAGTATCATTATCACATACAGATAACAGCGGAGAACCAATCTCTTTAGTACTATCATCTTCACCGACAGCGAATGGTAATCTAGCATTTGAACAACTAGTTCTATCAGAACATACCTCTGTAGCGGGATCAAAAGTTATTTGTTCATCTGAACAAGTCTTCTCTCCTGAGAACATATTAACTTTACATTGATCAACAGGACATACAATATCCCCACCATCTATTACAGACATATCTGCTATGGTTGTTAGTATAGCCCAGATTAAAAATGAGAGAACTAACAGTATGGATATTACTGGTAAGAGTATTCCAGCATTCATTTCCTCATTTACAAATAATAATAAAGTATTTCATTTATTGGTACTTGACCATTATTTAGATGTCTATAGTTTAGATGCGATTGAAAATGATTAAATCATAAATATTGTACTCGATTTACAAAAGATGTCAGAAAGTGAAAGAAAATCAGAACAACCTCTACCAAGATTCGAAGAAGAGATACAATCGGTGGACGAGATATTAAATCGATTAAAGCTTAAGAAGAGTGATTTGAATAATTTAGGTCCTGATACTATTCAGTCTATATTCGAAGATCTCACAGTCGGAGAAATATCAAGACTCTGCTCTATAAGCCGTACCTTCAACAATATCTGTAAAAAAGAATCACTATGGAAGTATAAAGTCTTAAGAGACTATGAAATAAATAGGAAGACTCGAAGAACTTGGAGAGAAACGGCCAGAAAAGCATATTTAGAATCGTTAGAAAGATATTGGTATGATACGTTAGAACACGATTTGAACTATTATTTCATAGAACCAAATCAAACCGAGTCTCCTCAAATTATGTTTGACAATCCCACTAATTATGATTTTGCATCAATGCAATATGAAAAAGATTTTGTTGAACGTGCTTTGAAAGATAGAAAGGCAATTCAAGCAACAAAACTCATTTTCAATGCTTTTCATCTCAGTTCTCGTTACATACTTGATAATAAGAGATTCTACTTAAATTTTATGCCTTTATTCAGAAGAGCGGCTGAAGTATCTCCAGGAGGAAAAATACCACTTCAATGGATATTAGATGCTCTTCTGAATAAAGATAAGATAAAGATTCGAGAATTTGATCCAGATGCATGGGCGATAGCCATAGCTGATAAACACATAGAACCTCCGGTAATTCCTTTAACTTTACAAGATTATTCAGATCGCTATAGAAATGGGTATATTATGAATGAGTATCAGATAGTAGGTTGTCCGGGTACTGGAATGAGTGAACGAGAGATAAGGGAATTCGGATGCGGGAATTTACGCTGGAGTAAAGATGATTATCACAAATATCTGTCCGAGAACAGATTTACTAAACAAAAACAATATTGGTTAAACAGTCTGGAAGCTTATATACTTCCTTGGAATGAAGCAAATGAAGATTTGTATAACGATATGGCACCTCTAGCTGAACTTTACAAACAACATCCTGAACTGTTCATTGACGATACAAAAGATGGAGATGATGCAGATATGGGAATGGTATTGATAAATTATCCAGGACCAATTCTATAGATGAACAACACTTTTAAAATACTGTTAATGTGCAATTTCTTCTTCATTGGCTCCTGATATTGTTCAACCCCTTCTTTATCTTGTACATATCCCATATCTTCACTTCATTCTCTTCCATATTGATCTCATATGATCTAAGAAAATCTTCACTGTCCCCGGTGTAGTACTTTTCAATCCATTTTGGTCCTTCATATGTTTTGATCTCAAATATGATTTTCTCCCCAGAATCGAATGTATGCACTTCGTAAAAAGGTTCAATCTTCAAGAGATAATCTTTCATTTGTTCCACTGTCTGATCACCATAATAATAGTTAATATTTTCTTGAGCATATTTCAATACATCTTTACCTCTTCTCGTAGCAGATTCGTATCCTTCTATAATGACAGATTGAAATTGTAGAAGGATTTTTCCTTCCTCTTCCGATTTTGCTTTGACTCCGAAGACATATTCAGTGTATTCAAATGCATGACTAGGATCTGAATCCATGTCCATACTCTGTCCATAAACGAAGACCTTTTCTTCCCCCCATTTGTCGGGAATGTTGTCAAGGAGTTCAAACATGATGTCGATTGTCTTTGCCATTGTGCTATTTGAATCTCGCGAGGAGTTTTATAAATATATCATTTTTAGGGATAATATCAATAGTATTGGTAAACTAGCTGTTGATCTCACTTTCGTTTCCATCTCACTCTCGTCCTCTTTGCTGTGATAATCAATTTCTAATTCTAAGTTCTCTCTAACTTCTCGCGATCATGTTGTTCTCTTTTCTTTCGGAGTATACCCGAAATAGATGCATTTTTCTCATCAAGTATCGTTTTGAGCTCTGAAACTCCACTTTTGCTAGGAACATCAGAAATTTTACCCCCAATAAAGGCAATATCTGCATCCACTTCACTGATATTCACCATTAATTCCAGATATTCAAACAATTCTCCTGAATCATGTCCTGCATCTACAACTTTCTTCAATACATTTTTCCACATGTTAACCACGAGAGTTCCATATTCTTCATAATCTCCCCAGTTACAGTCATGATTACCTGTTGAATCAAGTCCATAATCAAGAATATGAAGAATACTATCAAGATGACCAGCAGTAGCAGAAACCATAAGACAATCAGGACTATAAGAATTGTAAGTCTTTTTCGATTCGATGAATTTCAACACATCAATATTAGTTAAACCTTTCAGTAGAGCTTCTTTAGCAAGACTTTCCCAAATACAGCATGGTTCTGGCTTCTTGAAACATTGTGAACAGCTGATAAAAGATCTCGGGATGCGATTGTTGTACAGTTCGAGAAGTTTCTCAACATGTTTTCCACCACTCTCTTTCACTACTTCCAATGCATTACACTCGCACTCCATGTTGCTTTACCTCCTCTCGAGGTAATGTTTAAAACATCAATTTTAGAGGATAATATCAATATCTACGATGATACTCTTAAGTCAACTAATTTTATTTGTTATTGAAAAATATTGATGTATAACAAAACATATTAGTACCTTTCTTTAAATGAAGTATGTTATCAATGATGTAGCTTTCGATATCGATCCTAAAGAATGGCCTTCTGGGTCGACATTCTCTCTCATGTATGAAGGAGATCGTTATGCGCGTGAATTTAGACTTAATAATTCTGGTATGAATTCTGAGAGTATTCAATTGATCATTGATGTAATCACTAAAGATATTGAAAATTACAAACTGTCTGCCAGTGATATCAATTGGAATGATTTGTTGTATACAGTTAATTATCTTGGTCTTGGAGTATCAGTAGATTTTATCTATCCACTCTTCTTGACTATTGAAGATAGAATAGAGTGGTACAGAACTTGTGAAACAAGACAAACTTACATATGTGATTATTCAGGAGATCCTGAAGATGAGTCTAAATATGTCTTCGGTGGAGTCGAGGAAACGGAACAGCTCGAACGTGTACATTTTAACAATATGGAACTAAGAGATTCTGATTATAATATAGTGGGTGAAAACGCTTTTAGTCCGGCTAAGAGTAACAGATTTGCCATGAGAGTAGAGGACTCAATTTTTACAATATTATCTCACATACCAAATCTATTTGTAGCAGGAGGATATGCTTTAGATAGGTTCAATAGTTCTGATTTTTGGTCAAATATCGATATTTTTGCGTACGGTGATGATGCTTTAGAACATATTAAAGAGGCTGTTGAGATATGCATTGAGTTCTCCGAAATGACCAAAGAACAATTGTCAATAAGAAGAACTTTATACTTTCCAGTTAGAACTCGCTATTCTATCTCTGTCCCAATTCCAATACCAATACAAAGTGGTATTAAGCCTTTTTATGTACATTTCATTCTCATCAAATCTAGAAATAAATATCAGATACTCAACAGATTCGATATTGATGCGTCATGCATAGGTTTTGACATTGGTAGTCCTTCTAGATTCTATGCTCTTCCGAGATTCATCAGAGCTTTTGAAACAAAAACCAATATTATAGATCCTACACATCAATCCCATATCTATATTAAGAGATTGATCAAATATGCAGGAAGAGGTTATAATATTGCAGTTCCAGGCTTCGATTCTAATGATATTAAACTCTCTCCTAATATTTTAAAGCTTCTCACTGAATCTACAATCGAGAAAAGAAATAACAATATCAAAGATATGAATCTCATTGGATTACAAAATTTAGTAACGTCGGCTTTAGCACGAAGTAATATATCTATGAGACAACCAGCTACTATATCTGGCCAATTTAGGGATTATGATTATGCATATTATTCTCTAGAGAATATAATGATAATTCTAAGGAAACTACTGAGTCCTGGTCCTGATCCTGATGGTTTATACTTAATTAACAAAGGATTACCGATTGGTTTTGTAGTGAATGATGTACTTAATGAAGGTTCAAGACCTTTCAAGACCGAGATGGATATCGAAGCAGTATATGTGCCTAAGTATCCTATTATTGAGTTAATGGATGATGATCCACAAAATGGTGGAATAGGATCGATACATCAAGTAAGGAGTTCATTTTATGGAGAGTACTATGAAGCTGAGATGAAACGTGGACTACCCATAAGAATTTCTTCTCCATCGATAACCTCTTTCAGATCACCTCGTATAGTTCCTAGATCTTCTAGAATTCGTAAATCTAAACTACGTGTTATTTCTAAACCTCGTTCATCTACTTTGACTAGCACTATTACACCTTCTAGATTTCGTCCATCTCGTGAAACTATACAGCGGAAATCAAGAAGGGGTAAACGAAGAGAGCTTACAGTTGTTCGTAAGCCTAATTGATAATATTAAACATATAATATTCTTTAAAAATGAGGTATATTATCAATGATACAACTTTCGATGTCGACCCCAAAGAATGGCCTTCTGAATCGACATTTGCTATCATGCAAGAGGGAGACCGCTATGCGCGTGAATTTAAACTCAATAATTCTGGTATGACTTCGGAGAGTATTCAATTGATCATTAACATAATCACCAAGGATATTGAAAATTACAAACTGTCTGCCAGTGATATCAATTGGAATGATCTTATGTATACAGTTAATTATCTTGGTCTTGGAGTATCAGTGGACTTTATCTATCTACTTTTCTTAACTATTGAAGATAGAATAGAATGGTATAGAACTTGTGAAACAAGACAAACTCACATATGTAGCTATTCAGAGGATCCTGAAGATGAGTCTAAATACGTCTTTGGAGGAGTCGAGGAAAAGAACGATCCAATACGTGTACATAGAATCAGAATGAAATATAGAGATTCTGACTATGATATAATAGGTAAAACGCTTTTAGACAGAGTAGTGGATCACTACCCGTGTATCACGGGAACTCAATTATGAAATCATTAGCTCATATACCGAATCTATTTGTGGCAGGAGGATATACACTAGCTAGGTTCAGCAATTCTAGGGATTGGTCTGATATCGATATATTTGCGTATGGTGATAATGCTTTGGAACATATTAAAGAAGGTGTTAGGATATGCATCGAATTCTCTAATAAGAGGGAGATAGGACCATCACAAACAAATCGCTTTTTTCCAGTTAGAACTCAATATCGTATTTCTGTGCCAATCCCATCCGAAACTGTTTATTTTCCTTATCAAATTCAACCTATTATCGTAGAATTTATTCTCATCAAATCTCGAAATAAATATCAGATACTCAACAGATTCAATCTTGATGCATCATGCATAGGTTTTGACATTGCTACACCTAATGAATTCTATGCTCTTCCTAGATTCATTAGAGCTTTTGAAACAAGGACTAATGTCATTGATCCTACACGTCAATCCCCCAGCTATATTAGAAGGTTAATCAAGTATGTGGGAAGAGGTTACAATATTGCAGTTCCGGGTTTTGATTCAAATAATATTAAACTTTCTCCTAAGATTATGAAGTATCTTACCGAATCTGGAATAACGACAAGAAACAGAGCTATTAAAGATATGAATCTTATTGGATTGCAAGGATTAGTAACATCGGCTGTGACAAAAAGTAATATGTCTATGAGAGAACCAATCATTATATCTAGTAAAAATAGTAATTATGAATATGTTAACACAGATAATGTAATTAGTATTATTGAAAGAATAATGAATGTTGGTGCTACTGGTTCATTATTAATTAATAATGGAGAACCCATTAACTTTATAGTTGGTGATGTGCTCAATGAAGGTTCAAGACCTTTCAAAATCAACACTGTGATCAAGAATGAAGTTGAGATAACATTTGTGCCTAAGTATCCTATCATTGAATTAATGGATCATCATCTTGTGGATGATATGATATATCAAGTAAAGAATTCATTTTATGGAGAATATTATGAAGCTGAGATGAAAAGTGAACTACCCATAAGAAGTGTTTCATCACCGAGAAAATCTCATCAAATACAAACATCACTCATAATTCCCAGATCTTCTAGAATTCGTAAATCTAAACTACGTGTTATTTCTAAGCCTCGAATTAGATCACGTCGCACACCCTTCTAAGTCTCGTTCAAGAAGTAGAAGATGAATAACAAAATACATTATAACTCTTTAAAATGAGGTATATTATCAATGGCACGATTTTCAATATCGATCCTAAAGATTTGCCTACTGGATCGACACTTGCTGTCATATATGAGGGAGACCCTCATGCACACGAATTTAGAATTAATAACTCTGGTATGACTTCTGGAAGTATTCAATTGATCATTAATGTAATCAATAAAGATACTACACATCTCAAACTTCTCGCCAGTGATATCAACTGGAACGATCTGATGTATACAGTGAATTATCTTAATCTTGGAATATCAGTATCAGTAGATTTCATCTATCCACTTTTCTTAACTATTGAAGATAGAAAAGAGTGGTACAAAACATGTAAAACGAGGCAAACTTACATATGTGGCTATTCAGAGGATCCTGAAGATGAGTCTAAATATGTCTTCGGTGGAGTCGAGGAAAAAGAAGAAGAGCTAATACGTGTATGTTACGATAATGATATGGGATCAAGAGACTCTAACTATGATATAATAGGTAAAAATATTTTCCGTGAATTTGCTGGGAGTTCACTTCCTCCATCAGTAGCAGATAATATTCTTGAGGCGTTATCTCACATACCAAATCTGTTTGTGGCAGGAGGATATGCTTTAGCTAAATTTGATAGTAAACATTCTCACCGTTGGTCCGATATCGACATATTCGCATATGGTGATAATGCTCTAGAGCATATTAAAGAAGGTGTTAGAATATGTATGGAACTTGCTAAAGGGAAAGCGACCGATGAACATATTCCAGTTAGAACTCGATATTCTATCACTATACCAATCAATGTTAGTAGACGCTACGAACCCGTAATTGTGCAATTTATTCTTATCAAATCTCAAAGTAAATATCAGATACTCAATAGATTCGATATTGATGCATCATGCATAGGTTTCAACATTGCTAAGCCTTTAATATCTTATGCTCTTCCTAGGTTCGTTAGAGCTTTTGAAACAAGGACTAATGTTACAGATCCTACACGTCAATCTCCCACTTATATCAAAAGATTAACCAAATACGCAGGGAAAGGGTTCAATATTGCAGTTCCAGGATTTCAGTTAGATAAGATTAAACTTTCTCCTAATATCATGAAAAAATTTGTCGAGCTTATGGCTGATGAGAGAAATAAGACTCTCAAGAATATGAATCTCACAGGTTTACAGGGTTTAGTAACATCAGCCTTTGCAAAATCTAATATGACTAAAGGATGTATAACTACCCTTGAAGAAATTAGTGATTATGGTTATGTCACTACGAAAAATATAGGATTCACTATTAATAGACTCAGTACTATCACTGCTCCATTTGTACTTAATAAAGGATTGTCAGTCGGTTTCGTAGTGGATGATGTACTTAATGAAGGTTCAAGACCTTTCGAAATTAAAGCTACTCCTCATTATTCTGGTACAGATAATATTTACACTTATGTACCTAAGTATCCTATCATTGAATTGATGGATGATGATACACAGAATGGTATGATAGGATCGATACATCAAGTTAAGACTTCATTCTATGGAGAGTACTATGAAGCTGAGATGGAAGCTAAGCCACCCAAAAGAATTGTTTCCCCACCGAGAAGATCTTTCAGATCACTTCGTTCACTCCCTACTGTATCTCCAGTAAGAAAATCTCTCATAATCTCTAGATCTTCCAAAGTTAGTAAACCTATTGTCACACGTTCTAGAATTCGTAGATCTAAACTACGTGTTATCTCTAAACCTCGTTCTTCTACTATTACACCATCTACATCTTCTAGATTGAGTAGAAGTAAGTTTAAGATCATCCGTAAGTAATCCTTTTAAAACTGATTAACAATCTTATTATTCATAGGAGAGCAAAATACCTTAAAGGTTTCTATGAAACATATCCTTATTTCAATGGCAGTATTATTTCTCTTCATCTATGTAATATGGTGATCCACGACAATTAATCATATTCTTCAAGGGCCTAATTGAAATGATGAGTGGTGGATAATATGTTTGGAAGCAAAATACTTTAAACTCCCTATGAAAATGAGACATATCCTCACTCTAATATTAGTTCTAATAGTAATATTTTTCTTCATCTATGCGATATGGTTCCTCTTAACAATTCATCATACTCCTCAAGAATTTGATCCAGCTCCCAGAGACAGAAGAATAGTAGTATCTTTCTCAACTATTCCTTCTAGAATGAAGTATATTCCTGAGATGATCAAGAAACTCGAGAATCAAACTCTTATTCCAGATGCGATTTATTTCAACCTTCCTTACAAATCAATAAAGGAAAATAAAGATTATCCCGACTTCAAAATACCTGACACATATCTGAATGTAATTGTGAACAGATGTGAAGATGTAGGTCCTCTAACTAAACTATTACCTACTCTTGAGAAAGAGTTAGATCCAGAAACTATCATTATTATAATCGATGATGATGTAGTTTATCAAGACTATGTATTTGAGAAATTAGTCGAAGCATCAACAGACTCTGTTAAGACAGTTTATTCAAATTCAGGCTGGCAGTATAGACATTGGCCTGGATTCGGTAAGGAAGGTTCGAACATGATGCCTTTCTATACTTTTCAAGGTGTAGAAAGTGTTGTGCATGGCATATCTGGAGTTGTATTCAAACGTAAGTTCTTTGGAGATGATTTTCACCCTATAGATGAATGTTTCATGGTAGATGATGTTTTGATATCTTCATATTTATCACTTCACGGATTCATTTTAATCAAGCTAAGACATCCATGGCTCAAATCTAAGATATCTAATGATATCACTCTTTCTAGCTACAATATGATAAATTGGCCTTATGAAAAATGTCGTGTTGCTTGTGCTAAAGAGTGGTCTAGAGATGAGAATATAATGTATGCTGATTTTGATAGGTGTAAGATCTAAAACTTGGCTGATGTAAGCACATATGTGCTTTTAGGATTAATACTACTCTACAACGATGTAATTTCTCAAAGTGTAAGGTATTCTGGTTAGAATATAACCATAGATATCTTCCAATTTGATAGTATAGGGCACGATTATGAGATAGATTCCATATTCATTACATCTTTTTACCTTAAAACAGTCTCTTCCACATTGACTGTAGAATTGTTCTTTTGTAACATTTGGAAAGTTAGGCCACTTGTAATGTTGTCTTCCGTTATATTCAATAGCCAATCTCAACTCAGAATTATAGCAATCAAGTTCTAAATTTCTACATGTTTCTGGAAATTTGAGAAAGAATGGTCTAACTGTGTGAAATTCAGTATTGAACAGTAGCTCTAATACTAAAATACACTCTGCTTCTCCTTTAGATCGTTTCGATACTCTGATAGGTCTGAATGAAAAATTGTCATATCGTGCTGATGTCTCGATGTATCTAGATGAAGAAACATAATTCTTGTTAGATTGTTCTGAGAGAGCAGTAAGACAACCTAACACGACTGCAAAAATATCATATTGTCCTGTTGCTCTGTCATATCTTGATGGATATTCATTATATCTGTTGAGTTCTGTTACTCTGTCATATCTTGATGGATATTCATTATATCTGTTGAGTTGTCTTGACAATTCGTTATTTAAATGTATACTTCTAGAATCTAATTTCCAACATGTGATTCCAATTACACATACAGCTAACACGATTGGGACTAACAACAATACATTACAAGAGAATCCTTTAGGTAAGATTCCTCCACAGGCGGATTCACCAAGAACACCACTTAAACTCAACAGAAATAGAATGATCTCCATTGTTTATCGTAGTCAAACATATGAGTTACTTCATTTTCTTCACTCGAAGATAGAATACGGATATATCAATTTTAGAGTTTCATAGGGAATATATTGAGAGAATAATGATCAAGATAGATGATGAAGTGAATAACTAACTACTATAAAATTTGATGAATGTAGAGTAGTTTAAAGAATAATATGGATATATCCATAAACACTGATAAGTGAGTAATAACTAAACTACTTTAAAACTTAATACTTTCATTAAAAAATGATCCAAATAGGAATGTCACATCAGTGACAAAACATGTCCTATAGGATCATCAATGATAAGCGATGGTTTCCTTCATAGGGTTTATCGTAAATGGTCTGTTCCAAAGGTTTGATTTAACTTAAAAATTTTTCTCGATTATCAAAAAGAATATACAATGACTGATAGATTATGTGGTTCAACAAACACAGCGACGGGAAATCCATGTGCAAGACCTCTCGGGAAAGCTAGACTACAACGAGGTGAACAACATTGTTCATATCATAACAAAGATGTTATAGAAAAGAAGAAAAAAGAAACACATAAGATATGTAATGCATGTGATGAAAAGAAATTACTGGGAGAGTTTCACAATGATAAAAGAGGAAAATACAGGGTGAAATCTACCTGTAAGGAGTGTGTAAATGCTTCAGTGAGGTCTCGCAATTATCCTCGAAAGGCAAAAGGTATCAAAGAATGCATTTCATGCAAAGAAAGTAAGGATGTACTATCATTCGGATCTGACAAAAATTGTAGTAAAGATGGCCTATTATCCACATGTAAGGAATGTATAAATTCTGTTAGGAGATCCATAAATTATCCAAGGTTAACAGAGGGTACATTCCGTTGTTCATCATGTGATAAGATCAAAGATGTGAAACTATTCGGTCCCTGTAAGAGTGTTTTGAGAGGACTAAGTACTAATTGTAGAGAGTGTGTAAACTCCATTAATAATCCAAGGCAAGCAACGGGAACAAAGAAGTGTTTTACATGTAAAGAAACTAAGAATGTATCGCTGTTTTACAAAAACAAGAGAAACAAAAATGGATTAACATCAAGTTGTATAGAATGTACAAAGATTTATAGCGCTAATCGTCTAATGAATTTTAATGCGTACATGGATGATAAGTATGCCTCGATGAAATCCGGACACAAAGAGAGAGGATTGGACATGTCTATCACGAAGAAAGCTTTCTTCAGACTGTATGATGATCAGAAAGAAATATGCCCCGGGACACACTTTAATCTACAATGTGTAATGAAATGTGATACAAACAAAAATTCTAGAATACATACTGGTCATTATTTTAATATAAGTTCAGATAGAATTGATAGTAATCTTGGCTATATTGAAGGAAATGTTCAATTAGTTACTGTAGGCTATAATATAATAAAGGGAACATTGAAAGAGAGCTTCCTCTTTAGATTGTGTCATGATATTGATAGTCACTCTGAAAAGATTTCAACATCGAAAAAGGCTAAGATAGACTCTATAATGGAAGCTTTCATTAGATTTAAAGTTACTAAAGCAAGATATCGCTCGAGGAATAGTACGAAAAATATAGGTTTTGACCTCATTCCTATTCAAGTATACAAAATGTATGAAGATCAAGGAGGAGTATGTAACATATCTGGTCGCATGATTACCAGTAATACTGACAATAGGTTGAGACCTAAAGTAGGAAGACATCATTTCCGTGAAGAAAATTACATGAACTTATCAATTGATAGAATTGATTCGTCAGGTGACTATACAATAGATAATATTCAATTAGTGAGCTCTTGCATCAATTTCATGAAAAAAGATATGTGTCAAGATATATTCTTAAAGTTTTGTAAGGCAATAGCTAAAGCTCATCCTCAAGATATAGAATCCTAATAAAAATGAATAATAACCAAACTAATATAAAACTTAATATCTCTTAAATAAACAAGATGCCTTCTATAAGCGAAATACTTGAAAGAATAAGACTCACGAGAGGAGATCTTAATAATCTAACACCAGCTTTAGTTCTAGAAATATTCTTAGAACTTTCGATAGGGGATATTTCAATATTGTGTAGAGCAAGCAAGAAATTTAACGATGAATGTCTACGAGAATCATTATGGAAGACTAAGGTTTGGGCTGATTTTGGAGTGGATAAGAAATATGGAGAAACATGGAGAGAAACAGCAAAAAATATGTTCATAATTGGAATGATTAATTTGGGTAAACAGTGGTTTGACGGTAGAACATACAAACAAGTATTTGAAAAGGCATTGAACGAAGGAGAAGATGGAGCTAAATATTTACGTGATATTCAAGCTGATGCCATAATGAAAACTATGGATTACGATAGAGGTGATGCAGAATCCTTTTCTTTTTTTCCATATGAAGAATTCTCTGAAGATATTAGAGCATTTTTCACTGATGAAGAGTATAAAGAAGCAGATGAAACTATTGAATCCATGAAGATAATATTGAGTGAAGAATTTTCAATAATTGCTTCTGTTGCTGTCATATTATCAAAATCGTATCCAATGATACCTGGAGGACCTAGACTGGCATCAAATTTAGGTATTCATCAGAATCCTTCTTCGACTCTAACTTTTATTATATCAAAGGTAATTGATCCTATTCCATACATCATGCAAGCTTGTGCATATGTGAAAGATGATAAAAGTGAAGTTATCTATAAATTTTATTCACAATAATTATTGTGAATAAACTACTATTAAACTTAATACTTTCATTAAAAATGATCCAAATAGGAATGTCACTGATGTGACAAAACATGTCCTATAGGATCATCAATGATAAGCGATGGTATTACAGACTTTATAATGGTCCCAAACTTTATAATGGATTATTCGATTCATCACCACTCACTACATCGGGAATAGTAATATCACTGGAAGATAGCGACGGATATAGACTCTTTGCTTTATTCGATGATCACATTGAACTATTCAAATAC
>SDBT01012592.1_pt1 | contig 13593 bp, 12 predicted proteins | sample 2277101 | NCBI WGS metagenome assembly SDBT01 (sample SAMN10404973, study PRJNA504765) | marine sediment metagenome | isolation source: marine sediment core GS10_PC15, 103 cmbsf | place: Arctic Ocean: Southern Knipovich Ridge | collected 2010
TGGCTCGGAAACGCTCGTCCTGTCTGTCCATGGTTCACTCCTTGCTCTGAGTGTCTCTAGGTAAGAAAACAAGGGGATGTGGGGATAATAGGAGAGATTTGGAGATAAAACTCTTTATCCCCTACCTATCTCCTCATCCCCTTTTTCCCCTTGTTTGCGGAGGTCGTCTCGCGCCTTCAGCTTGGCGTCGATGAAATCTTGATGACGAACGTGTAGCAGCTTGGCAATTTTACGTATCAGGTACTCCTCGTGCTGCTCCAACTCGGAGTCGCTGAATGCAACCCGCCAGAGGAGCTCGATGATGCGCTTTTTTTGTGCGGAGGAGAAGCTTCGATCGATGAGATAGGTGAAATCATAAAGCGAAAGCGATTTGTCGACTTCCGTTTCGGCCAAGCGAACGAGCTCTTCCGTTTCCTCGGCGGTCACGTCGAACACCTGCTGGATGGCGTTTACGACCATCCGACGTTCCCGCTCCTCCACCTTGAAATCGGCTCGGGTCAGCTCGATCAGGAGCGCCGCGGTGGCCAACTGAAGCGCGTGCTCGGAAGAAGCGCTTTCGGGTTGGGCTATGGCAGGTTGAATGCTGGTTTCAAAAAATTGTTGAATGGCATTGAGCATATCTCAGTCTCGATTCCCCAAAGAACTAAATCATACTACACCCAAGTCAAAGCGGGCAGAGGTTGGGCGAGGCCGGCTGGCAGCTCACACCGCCGACGAGGCGGGCTGACTGCGATCGATCAGGGTAAGAACCAAAGCGCCGAGGCCCCAGAACACCACGCACCACGAGACGAGCATGCCGACATAAGGGAGCTCTACCACGACGTGGATGAAACCAAGTCCGAGCGCCAGTTGTCCCAGCGCCTGCCCCCGAGAGGTCGGTTGCCCGAGAATCTCCCTTCCCAGCCAGGATCCCACAAATACCTGGCCCCCATAAGCACCGGCGGCAAAGAGAAACAACGAGGCGAGGCCGACGGGAATTCCAACCAGCGTTGCACAGGTGATAAGCGACACCACCGGTACCACGACCAGGGCCGCCGCTCCGATGAGAATGGATATCCCGTACCGAACCGTCCTTTGGACCACGACGTCATAGGCGCGGGGCATCAACAGTAACGGGACGAGGCCGAATATGAAGGCCGCTGCCCATTTCAAGACGCGCTTCACGTAAGTTTTGGGCTTTGCATATTCCGGAGTTCTCTCGATGATCTCGATTTGCAGAGGGCTGGCAAACTTGGCTTCCGGAGCCACCTCGGGCTCCTCGGCTCCGTAGTAGTTGGCTTCACCGTGAATCTCCGTCGCCGGCCCGATGGACAGCCTCCTACCAGCCCAAAGGGCACTTCCACCAATTCTTGCGTTTACCGTACTAGTGCGTGCTGCGACCATGATGTCGCGTCCGGTGCGCCCGTCGAGATTCACCCGCGCCGCGCCCAGGGTCAGACTTCCCTTGACCACCGCATCTGAGGTGAGCTCCACGTTTTCCGCTCCCGAGGTGACGTTTCGTCCCACCCGGCCATTCAGGACCAGGAACTCACTCCCGCTACGTACGCTCCCGTCGACCTGCCCGTCAATATGCAGGCTCTGGCAGAATGCCAGTATGTCTCCTTTGATATGGCCGGTCACCGTGACCGTCTGGGCCACCGCAATGAGATCTCCGTCAATAGTGCCTTCTATGCGAACCGTCTCGGCGGAGACGATGAGATCGTTTTCTATGGTTCGATCTTGCGACAGGACATAGTTCCCAACGTCATATTCGATGACCGCCGCCTGCGCGGCGCCGGGAGCTAGAACCCAAAGCGCCAGGGCAATCATGGCCGACAAAGGCTTGGCCCGACGCCAGCTCCAGCGTGCCAGCGAAACGATCGCCAGAGTCGATAGGATCATCGCCGCGCCTTGTATCAGGTTTTGTCCCATGGTTGACCATCCTTCCCAGAGAACTGCTTTGAAGAGCAGCACCGTTAGCAGCGTTTCATGATCCACACCCACTGACTGGAGACGTCCCCACCAGGGGAGAAGAAACCAGCTCCAGAGTGTATAGAGGCCGGTCGCCGCGAGGCCCAGCACTGCCAGGAAAACCCAGGAGAGATCTTCGGGGACAGCCGATCGGAAGCGGGCCGGGAGCCTCTCGTCCGCCTCCTGGAGCGCTTCACGAAGGGCAACGGTTTCTTGCTCCAGTGCGCTCAAAAGATCGCGACAAGGTCTGCAGTCGTCGAGGTGCGCTTCGATCTCGGCGGCGCGGAAAGCGGGAGTCTCGCCATCCAGATAGCGGAGAACCTCCAGCTCCTCGTAGTGTCTCATCATGATTCTCGAGCGGCGGTCAGGACCCGGCGAAGCTTGCGACGGGCTCTGAGCAACGACACGCCAACGAAAGTCGACGTCACTCCGATAACCTCTGCGATTTCTTCATAGCTGAGCTCGGCGAAATACCGCAAGGTGACGACCAGGCGGTCCCGATCGCCGAGCTTCGCCAGAGCGACCCGGATTCCCTGGCTTGTCTCGCTGGCCAGCAGTTTTTCTTGGGGATCCGGATCGTCGCTCTCGACCGTCTCGCTTGCGATCTCGACCGTTTCAGTCTCCATCCGGCCACGACGCTTTCTCACCTCGTCCCAGCAATGGTTGGCGGCCACTCGATAAAGCCAAGTTCGAAACGGACGTTCGGCGTCGTATTGGTCGAGATGCATTTGAGCCTTCAAGAAAATCTCCGCGGTGGCATCCTCGGCATCTTCCCGGCTGGGAAGAATCCGTCGGCACAAGCGAAAAACCAGCGGGGCAAGCGTCTGATAAACATCGCCCCAGGCTTGGGAATCACCTTCCCGAGCCCGTTCAACCTTTGGTTCCAGGCTCGTTGGATTCATTGCCTTCACTTGTTGATACGATCGAGAAGCACGAATCTTACACCTTTTGATCCCCCGACTGGCGTCGGGGGATTGACGCCTAAGAGCGCTCTTTATTTCGGAAGTTTTATTAAGGGCGCATCGAGTTTACTTTCATTTTATGCGCCCGGAGAATTCCCCGGCTTCGCCGGGAAATTGATCTATTCATGCCTTAACGCCTCTATGGGGGGGAGTCTTGAGGCCCTGATAGCCGGAACCATTCCGAAGATGATGCCTACCGAAGCGGAAAATCCGAGGCCGAGAGCGAAGGACCACCAGGGAAGAGAGACCGGAAACTGGAAGGCGAAATGCACCGCCAGGCCGATGGAGCTTCCGAAGAGAACGCCGCAAATCCCACCTACCGAAGTCAGTACCACCGCTTCGATGAGGAATTGCCAGAGAATCTCCCGTCGTCTCGCCCCCACCGCTCTGCGAAGACCAATTTCGTGGGTGCGCTCGGTCACCGATATCGTCATGATGGCCATGACTCCAATGCCTCCGACGAGCAGCGCAATGGAAGAGATGACCACCAATGCTAGAAAAGTCGCCTGGGTGAGCTGATCCCAGACCTTGAGGGCTGCATCCTGGGTCACCAGATCGAAGTCATTGGCTTCATCCAGTCTCAGCCCATGGCGGATACGCATGATCCCTTCGACTTCCTTCAGCAGCCGATCCCTCGTTGCGTCCTCCCGGGGCACCACGGTGATCATGACATCTCGATGCACTCCTCCTGCGAACCGAATCGATCGGATGCCGAAATGGGTTTGGTACTTCGTATAAGGAATGACGGCGAAATCGTCTTGGCCGAGGTTGAATCCTCCCGGGCTGGGGCGCTCGTCCAACACCCCCACGACGGTGTAGGGCTGGGTTCCAATTCTTACTTTTTTGCCGAGCGGATCGGTATGGGGAAACAAGGACTGGTACGGGCTTTGGCCGAGTACCACCACCCCTCGCCGGTGCCGAACCTCGGTTGCGGTGAAAAAACGTCCGTCTTGCAGGGGCACAAAGCTGACGTCGGCGAAGGTCTCTGAGGCGCCGAGAATGGCGATCGGCTTGGTGCGTTCGCCCTGGTAGAAGATGCGCTCCAATTGTGAACCGCCGCCCCCAACCCAGACGTCCACCCAGCGAACCGAAGGGGCCTGGCGCTCGATTGCTCGAGCGTCCTCGATAGTCAAGTTGGGTCGCCGGATGAGCTCGGTGAACTCCTTGCCGGACATGAAGCTGACCCCGCTGAACTTGGCGACGTAGATGGTGCTCGGGCCGAGCTCCTGGATCAACGCCCGCAGTGATTGATCGAAGCCCCGTATGAGTGACGTCATCCCGACGATGGCGGTGATTCCGATGACGATGCCGACGATGGTGAGCACGGAGCGCAACTTGTTGGCGCGCAGAGTGTCGAGCGCCAGGAAGACAATCTCGGTGAACAGGCCGATGCGCATTATTCTCTTCTCAGGGCTTCGATGGGATCGAGCCGAGCGGCGCGCATGGCCGGGTAGATGCCGAAGAAGAGACCCACCAGGGCGGTCATGGTGATTCCCATGACGACCGACCACACTTGAACGTCTGCCGGAACCGGAGTGGTCCGCTCGATGGTCAGTGCCACTGCGAAGCCCAGCGCGGTGCCTACCACGCCTCCTGCGATGGAAAGGGTGACCGACTCCATCAGGACCTGCCAGATGATGTCCCGCCGGCGGGCCCCGAGAGCTTTTCGAAGCCCAATCTCCCGGGTGCGCTCGGTGACCACCATCAGCATGATGTTCATGATGACAATCCCGCCCACCACCAGGGACAAGGCCACCACGCCGATCAAAACGGCGAAGATGCCCGAGGTGGCCTGTCGCCAAATGCCGATGAGGGTTGCGGATGTAAACAGGCCGAAGTTATCTCGCTCCTTTGGTTTGAGCTTGCGATGGATACGGAGCGCCACCGTTGCATCTTCCATGGCTTGATCCAGAAGCTCGGGAGAGGTCGGTTTGACCATCAACGAAAGCGACCGCCGCGACCCGTAAATCTTTTGCAACACGCCGAGCGGTATCACCGCGAACTCGTCCTGCGATCGACCAAAGACGGTTCCCTTCTTCTCACTCACGCCGATGACCCGGAAGTGTATCCCTTCGATCTTGACGGTCTTCTGCAGAGGATTCTCCTCGACGAAAAGCCGATCGGCGGTGCCCCAGCCCAGTACCGTTACCGGTCGGCGTCGTCGGATTTCGGTGGGAGTGATGAGGCGTCCGCGCTCGGCTTCGTAAGTCTCGAACCTTAGATAGTCTTCACTGACGCCTTGAACCGTAGCCCTCTCTAGAACTTTTTCTCGATACCGGATCTCTCCGCGCTGCTCGACCCGGGCCATGATCGAATCGACCCGCGTGGAATAACGCCGAATTGCCCGAGCGTCCTCCATTGTGATGCGAGGATTGGTCCGACGTGCTTTTTCCTCCTCTTCCTCGTCTCGAATGATTCCCACTCGCTCGACCAGGAAGGCGTTGGCTCCCGCCTCGGAGACGATGACTTCGGTTACTTTGGTGTTCATTCCCTGAATCAGGGAGACCACCGCGATGATGGAGGCGACGGCGACGATGTTGCCGGCCACCGTCAGGAGAGATCGCAGCTTGGCCGACCAGATGGCGTCGAGGGCTAGCCAGATGGCTTCGAGAAATTGCGACATGTATCAAGAAGGATAAGGCATAAGATTCAACGCAGAGACGCGGAGACGCAGAGTTGGAAAGAACTCCTCTTCTCTGCGCCTTTGCGCCTCTGCGGTTGGTTCCTCTGATGCATCACATGCGACGCTATTTTTCAGGTTCTTCTATTTTCACCGTGTCGCCGTCGTTTAGCTCCCGGACCGAGCTGAAGGGCCCGGTGATGACCTCATCCCCCGCCTCGAAGCCGGAGAGCACCTCGAAATACCTCTCCCCGGCGATCCCCACCTCGATGGGGGTGAACTCCGCCAGCCGGCCTCGGACCACGAAAACCCCTTCTTCCTCCTCGCGCGTCCAACCGGGCGGGAGGTCGGTACCGCCTCCTCGTCCGTCGTCGTCTTCTCTATCGCGCACGATTTGACCCGTCTCATCCCGGGTGATTTCCCGCACGGTGAGGGCCTGGATCGGTACCGCCAGGGCCTGGACTCGCGTGGCGGTGGTGATGTCCGCGGTGGTCGAGAAGCCGGGGCGCGCTCCCGGTATTTCGTCCTCTAGAATCACCTCGACCGCGAAGTTGGTGGCTTGCTGGGTGGTTGCGGATACAGCCTGCATAGCGCTCGAGCCGATCTTGGTAACGATGCCCTTGAACTCCTGATCGGGAAAGGCGTCGATAACCACCTCGGCGGGTTGTCCGATCCGTACATCGACGATATCGGTCTCATCCACTTCGAGCTCCGCCTGAATGACCGACATGTCGGCGACGGTTATCAGCACCGTTCCCGGATTGTTCATGGTTCCCACCAACACCGTCTCGCCCTCTTCGATGTTGAGTCGGGTGATGAGTCCGTCCATGGGAGCTTCGATCGTTACTTTGCTGAGGGTGTATCGGGCGCTTCGAAGATTGGCGACCTCCTGCTTGAGACGTTGTTCTTGAGCCAGGACCTCGGTCTCACGTGCCTTGAGCTCGCTTTCGCGAACCTTGACCTCGCTCTCCGCCTGGTCGAGCAGTTCACGGGGCACCAGCTCGTCCTGAAAGAGCTCGCGCTTCCGTCTGGCGTTTTGTTGCGCAAGGTCCAAGTAGGCCCGTGCCGCTTCCACCGAGACCCTGGTTTCGTTTACCGACTCTCTCGCCGCATTCAAGCCGGCTTCACCGCGTTGAACGGCGCTGGCGTGGAGCTCAGGATCGATCTGCAGGAGAAATTGCCCCGCCTCGACCTGCTCGCCCTCTTCGACGGCCAGGCGGGTGACCCGTCCGATGGTATCGGCGCTGATGTTGACCGAGCGCTTGGGTTGGATCTTGCCGGATGCAGATACGACCGCCTCTAGATCGCGATGCTCAATGGCCTCTACTTGAACCGAGGGGCCTCGCTCTCGTTGAAAGTATAGACTCAAGACAACCACTGCGATGGCCACAACCGCGATGCCGGCGCCGATGACAATTTTTCTTTTGGGCACGCTCAAGAACCTCCGGTGAAGTTTACGGCTCGATGCTCTGGAGGTCCCTCAGGATCTCCGACGGGGTCCAATCGTTGCCGCGGTATAGCTTGAAAAGAGTTCCGCCCGGGCTCACCACCGCGGTTCTGAGCGAGTGCACGATTTGATCCCGATCGGGATAATAGGTGAGTCCGAAAAAACCGGTGATCGCTTGAATCTCCTCTTCGCTCCCGGTCGCCATCTCCCAGTGGTCGAAGGAGCCACCCTCATCGGATACATACCTTCGGCCGTACTCCTTCAAGACTTCCGGGGAATCGTACTGGTGGTCGAAGCTGACCGAAAGAAGGTGTGTTTTTTGATAAAGCTCCGGCTCGTCGCGCAGATTTTTCTCCAACTCCGCAAAGTGGCTCGTCATCCGCGGGCAGTATTCGGGCAGAGGGCAGCGGGTGTAGATGAATGTCAACACGAGTGCCTGGCCACGGTACTGAGCCATGTGAATGGGCCTGCCATCCTGGTTGACCAGAGAAAAGTCGGGTACGGACTGACCCGCTACGGGCTCTCCCGGTATGATCAGAGGGGGAGAGGCGGCAGAGTCTTCCTCTCGAGTCTTGCGGCTTATGACCAGGTCCTCAAGCCAAGACGCCTCGTCGGTCACCACCAGAGTGGCTTTCACCTGATCGCCGGGGGCAAGTGTTTCCAGGGCCCAGCTGTCTTTCACCGTAAAGGGCATGGTCATGGCATCCATGAACCCCACGATGTCATCGTGTGCAACGGTCACCCGGCGGGCTTGCCCATCGACCGCCACCACTTCGCCGGATAGCTCGTAGCGTTTGCCTGGAGACTCCTGCGATCGACAGGAAATCGTAATCAGCAGCAGGGCCGCTGCGAGAAATGGTGCCATGATCTTCGCCCGCATGCTCGGTCTGCTCGATTACCGGACCAGGTGGAGCTCGGTTTGACGGCGGAGAATCCACTCCATGGTGCCCTCGGCGGTCATGACGGCATCCTCTTCCAGTGCCATCCGCACCTCCTGGTTGTCCCACTCCGGAACTTCGGTGGTTGCATAAAGCTCAATGGAATGCCACACGTTCGGGATCAGTTCGACGTCGCCGCGGCCGGGCACGCCTTCTTGACGATCCCAGAGCCCAATGATGGTGCCTGCTCCATGCCCGTGATCGCCCACCGGATGGCAATAGATCCGGCCTTGGATTCCCTCGCGATGCATTTGAGCAAGAGAGGCAGCCAGGACCTGGTTCCCGGTGAGGCCGGGCTTCATGGTCTCGATGACGATGTCCTGCAACCGATTGCCGTTTCGAAGCGCTTTCTTCAGTCCCTCGGGGGCGTCGGTTTCTCCCTCTCGTAAAACGTAGCCCATATGTTGGGTGTCGGTGGCAAGCCCGGTAGCATAGATACCGAAGTCGGTGTGGAGCAGGTCGCCGCGCTGGATAATGACTTCACCCTCGAGAGTTTCTCCTTTGCGCTGCACACTGACCGAAGGCTGGAACCAGGAGTCCATCGCTCGGTCGTGCACCTGTTGTCTGAGCCACCAGACCACGTCGCTGTTGGTGGTTTTGCCGGGGGTGACGACCTGGTTGGAAAAAGCGGTGGAGATGAGTGCGTGCACGATCTTCATCATGTTTTGGTAATAGGGGAGCATCTCGGGAATGCGGATGGCGAGATAGTGGAGAGGCAGCAGCTCGGTTCGGACGAAGCGAGATGTCCATTTCGGCCCCAGGGCCTTTTCGACGAGCTCCAGCTCTCCCGCGGCGAGCCCGTTGGAGAAAGCATGGGTATGAGAGATGTCAATGGCTATCGTTTCGGGCCGGCGTTCTTCGACCACCTGTCGGAGCATGCGCCACTGGGCGTCCAGAAAAAGCTCTCTATCGGGCTTCGCCGGCTCACGAATGGACTGGAAAAGGCCTCCCTGGTTGCCTCCTCCCAACGACATCCGCTCTACACCCTTTGCACCTCCCCGGTCATAGAAGACGAAAACGGTGCGGCGGCGAGCAGCGAACTGGGTTGGCGAGACGAGAGCGCGAAAGATCGGGTCCTCGTTGTACTCGCTCATCGACACGATCCACATGTCCACCCGATTCTCCCGCATGAGTTTCGGCAGCACGGTATCCAGCCGCTTGGCCAGCCATCCCTGACGGATTTCAGCCTGCTCACGAAGCGAGGGCAAGCGGGGGATGTCATCACCAACTACTGTCGAGCCCCAAAAAAGCACACCTGCGAATAGGGCGAGACAGATCCTGAGTGGTTGGCGGATCGATTTCTGAGGCTTCATCCGTTTGCTCCTTATAATTCGCCGGCGTAAGCCGGCGGCGGATTGCGGGCGCATCGAGTCAAATTGCATTGCGCGCCCGTTTTAAGATCACTTCCTGTAAATTAAGTGCTCTAAGACGTCCCCTCCGGTGACCTTACCTAACTCCCAGGAGGGGACACTACCACAAGGTCTTTACTCCCGCACACCCGGCTGCTTGGTGAAAACAACAAGATTTCTTTCCTTTCGCATCGGCGCTGAGTATGATGACTCGGTGGAGGAGGGGACTAGCGTGAGTGGCAAGCGATTGCGGAAATGGAGATGGGCCTGGCTTTTATTGCTCGTTCTTGTTGGTGCCGGAGCCTTTTTGGTGGATCGCATATCCCTCACGTACCTTACCGGCCAGCGCCGGGTTCCCGGAAGAGATTTCTGGGGTGGTGAGGTCCGCTCCGGCGGATCCGTGCCCGGTTTCGCTTTCCTGGGTCGGACCGAGCCTTCCGAGAACTTGCTCGGGGTCAAGATCCTTCGACCTTTTGAATCGGGAAGGGAAATCGGCCTCGAGCCGGGTGACGTGATCCTTTCCGTTGACGGGAAACGGTTCCAGGATGGACGAGAGCTCCATCAATCGCTCATTCGTGACTATTCGGCCGGCGATGTCGTTTTGTTGAAGGTGGCCGCCGAAGGAGAAGAGCCTCGAGAGATCCGTCTCACCTTGAAACCTTTCATCCGAACCCCCGCCGATTTGGATCTTCCCTACCGTGATGTCGAAATCCACTCCGAGAGCGGCTTCACTCTCAGGGGGTGGTTCATACCTCCGCTGGAGCGTAGCGATGGGCGAGCCGGAGTGTTCGTTCACGGTGCCAAGTCCTCCCGGTTTCAGGCGCTGGAGCAGGGCGCGATGTACTGGCACCGGAGGGGGTACGGTCTGCTCACCATGGATTTGAGCGGTCGGGGAACGAGCGAAGGCGACTATGTAACCTACACCATGAACGAGCGCCGAGACGTTCAAAGCATGATCCGATGGCTGCGGGAGCAGAAGGATGTGAGCTCGGAGAAAGTGGTGGCCTTTGGCACTTCAAACGGTGCCGCCGCGGCTATATACGCTGCTGCAGCGGATGGGAAACTGGCCGGGCTGGCGCTTGACGCACCCTTTAGTGATCTCTGGAGGGCGGCGGGAGAGGAGCTTTCCTTGCAAGGGCGCAGCCCCCTTCTGCGTTATCCTTTGGCGCTGGCGGTTCGTCTGCGTGCCGGCGTCAATCTTGCCTCCATCCGCCCCAGCGAAGAAATCACCAAGGTACGGGCGCCGGTTTTGTTCATACACGGAGATGCAGACAGGCGGGTCCTCCCGTATCATTCGGAGATCATGGCCGAAGCACGGAGGCAAGCGGGCCTTCCTACCGAGCGATGGCTTCTGCCGGGCGGTGAGCACGGCTTCGATGCCTACCCGCCTCCGGGGATATTCTGGAGTCGGGTGCTCGACTTCTTCGACAGCGCCCTGGGAGGCGCCCCTGCCGAGTTGGCGATTTAGACGGGTGGATAGGGCGGGCTATTCGTCCTGGCGAGTCTGAAAAGCGCCAAATAGTTAATAATAAAAGCTTTATTTGAATTCTCCTATAAATAAAGTATCATGGAGATGTAAATTTTGAAGAAGTTGGGATTTTAAATGACCAATGCAATCGTAGAAAATCCGGATCGAATCTCATCTACTGAAATCGTTGTCGGTATTCCTTCTTATAACGAAGCGGACAGTATTGCTTATCCCACCGACGTTGCCAGCCGCGGTCTCGTCGAGTACTTCCGGGGTAGAGAATCCGTCATCATCAACGTGGACAACTATTCACCTGATGGCACCAAAGAGGTTTTTCTCAGCACTCCAACTCGAATACCAAAGATCTACATATCGACGCCCGAGGGCGTGCGGGGAAAGGGCAACAACTTTCGCAACCTTTTCGAAGCGGCGGTCGAGCTCGGTGCCAAGGCCGTCGTCGTCGTCGATGCCGATTTGACCAGCATTACACCGAGCTGGATTCTCTATTTGGGCGAGCCGTTGCTGGATGGAATCGACTACGTGGCGCCCATCTATGTCCGGCATAAATATGACGGCTCCATTACCAACCACATCGCTTATCCGATGCTGAGGACGCTCTTCGGATTGCGGGTACGTCAGCCCATCGGAGGAGACTTCGGCTTTTCGGGAAAGCTGGCTCGGGCATTCCTTTCTGAGAAGCTGTGGAATGATGCCATTGCTAACTTCGGAATCGACATCTGGATGACCACCATCGCCATTGCCCGCAATTTCAACGTTAGCCAAGCTTTTCTGGGCAGCCCGAAATCCCACAAGGCCAAGGATCCGGCCAAGCATCTAGGACCCATGTTCACTCAGGTTGTTTCCACTTTGTTCGATCTGGTGAACGATTTCGAGTACATATGGAAGGATACCTACCTGAGTCGGCCCAGCAGCATCTACGGCTTTGGGCTCGGGGTGGACGAAAAGCCCAGCGAGGTCGAGGTCGACACCGACATCTTGTTCGAAAGCTTCATGGGAGGATTCGACAAGTACGGCGCCATCTGGGAAAAAGTCATTCCCAAACCGGAGTTCATGGAGATCAACAAGTACCGGAAGGTCAAACAGAAAGGGCAGTTTTATTACCCGAGCGATCTTTGGGCAAGAATCCTGTTCAGTTTCGTGGTGGCCTATCGCCTCAATGGAGATATTGAACGTACCGAGATGATCGAGTCCATGATCCCTTTCTATCATTCGAGAATTCTGACTTATGTGAACAAGACCGAGGACTTCGCCACCAAGGATGCCGAGGAGTACCTCGAGAACATCAACCGGGTCTTCGAAAGGGAAAAGTACTACCTCATCGCCCGCTGGAATCAAGCTCGCAAGCGGCTTGGCTCCATGTTGATCTAGTAGTCCCCCTCGACCGCTCAATCGTTCTACAGCAAGGTTTCCTTATCGGTCAAACAGAGTGATTAAAGACTACCGGCCGATTGGTATTCCTATGACCGTGATATCGGCCTGCATCTTGGTGCTCGTCGCCTGGCAGGTAATCGGTCCGAGAACCGATTACACGCCGGTAACCGAGCTTTCGAGCCGGTTCATCGAGAAGGAGATCGAGCAGAAGGGGCTGCCTGCTCTTTCCATCGTTTTGGTGGACGATCAGGAGATCGTTTGGGCCAGAGGATTCGGGATGGCGGATCCGGCCGGGCGGATTCCGGCTACCGCCGAGACGGTGTATCGGGTGGGCTCGGTTTCCAAGCTTTTCACCGATATAGCGGTGATGCAGCTCGTGGAGCGAGGCGAGCTCGATCTAGACGCTACGGTGAGCCGATATCTTGCCGCTTTTCAGCCGGGAAATCCTTATGACTGGCAGATCACTTTGCGGCAATTGATGTCTCACCGGGCAGGGCTGGTCAGGATTCTGAACCTGGTTTTCGACGAAATCTCCCCTTCGAGGCAATCGCTTCTAGCGCCTTTCAAACATATCAGGTATAACAAAGGACCATGGAACTCAAAGATCTCCTGACCTCGGAAGGCCGGCGCAAGTTCCGCATCGAGCGGAAAACCAAGACCCTCCTGCACCGTTATGCTCAAAGCGACGCGCGAATGGAAGCGGCGGAGACACTGAAAGAGATTGGCACTCCGCAGGCCATTTACAGCCTCGCCCGGCGTTTCAGTGCCACGAGCGAGAACCTCGGTGTCGACCAGGAGGAAAAGCAATACATCCGCGATGTTCTCCTCGACTTCGGCGACAAAGCGATCGAGCCCGCCATTCGCTATATCCGGAACTATGATCGAGTGACCTGGGCCATTCAGGTGCTCGAGAAACTACAGCTCCAGGAGCAGTTGGTTTCCTTTCTTTTCGAGATTCTGCACGAGGGGGATCCGGTTTACATCCGAGGGGAAAAGGCGGTTCAGATTCTGAAAGCTCTGGAACGTCTAGAGGACCCGACGGTTGTCGAAGGCGTGATCCCCTGCCTCCGGAGTGCCGATGACACGGTGAGGTTCGCGGCGGTGGAGTGCCTGGAAAAAAAGGCGGACAAGCAGGCTCGCGAGCCGTTTCTGGAAGCACTAGTCAACCCGGAAGAAGACTCCGCCCGTGTACTTACCCGGATCGCCGAAGCCCTCGAGCGTTCGGGGTGGGAAGTAAAAGGCTTCCGGAAAAAAGTCGCAGAAGTTCTCCTCGAGGGATTCCGGGTCACTTCGAAGGGCAAGGTGACCCGCAGCTAACCGGCCGAAGCAGGCCTCATCCCGGGAACAACAGACCGGAGAGCTCGGAAAGTGACTCGATCCGGGGACAGTCCAGCTTGGATGGACTTTTCCCGGTGAGGGCGGTTATCCCATCTTTACGATCGACGAGCACGGCCGGCATGCCCACCC
>SDBT01012593.1_pt1 | contig 13592 bp, 13 predicted proteins | sample 2277101 | NCBI WGS metagenome assembly SDBT01 (sample SAMN10404973, study PRJNA504765) | marine sediment metagenome | isolation source: marine sediment core GS10_PC15, 103 cmbsf | place: Arctic Ocean: Southern Knipovich Ridge | collected 2010
TGATGATGTCAGGTCATTTAAGAGGGAAGATTAATGAGTATTGATGAAGACCGGATCATATGCAGGTGTGAAGAGGTAACTCTTGGAGAAATCAGAAAGGCGATAAGAGAGGGCGCCCGGGATTTAGACGCTGTAAAGAGGATGACAAGGGCGGGAATGGGGCTGTGCCAGAATAAAACATGCTATAATCTGATTGCGGGAATCATTCATGAAGAAACAGGACTGCCGCTCTCAGAGCTGAAGCCCTTTACCGCGAGGCCTCCGGTGAGACCGGTCCCGGTCAAGTGCTGGAGAAACATTAAAACTTAGTTTTTATTTAACAGGGAAAAGCTGAAACGGATTAATATGATGAGTGTTCAGAACTACCAGCTTATTTATGATTATCAGAATACAGACAGGGTTGATTCTCTGAGGAAGCGCGCTTTAGATACTAAACCCTTTGTTTGCATTGAAAGAGCCAGGTATTATACCGAATCATACAGGGAGACCGAGGGAAAGGACCCGTTGATAAGAAGAGCCCTGGCATTAAAGAACCTGCTCGAAAAAATGACAATCTATATAAATGAAGATGAATTGATAGTCGGTAATAATTCATCCGGCCCCCGCGGGTCCGTTGTGGCACCGGAGTACAGCTCAAACTGGCTGAAAAAGGAGCTGCATGACCCTGTAAAAGCTCCTGACAGGAGAAACCAGGACAGGCACATCGTATCGGATGAAGTGAAGAAGATGCTGAAAGGGGAGATTCTTCCCTACTGGTCCGGGAGGACGGTAGAAGACAGGGTAACAGGCCTGCTTCCAGAAGAAATCATCGAGCACGGCATTGCTTCACTGGGGAGGGTGGATACCACTCCGGTGGCCCCTGAGTGCTATCTGAGGAACGGCATCGGGCATGTGGTTGTCGACTACCCGAAACTGTTAAAAAAAGGTTTCAATGGCATTTCGTCTGAAGCCGAGAGCAAACTGAAAGAGCTTGACCTGTCGAGACCGGCAGATATCAGGAAAAGAACTTTTTACAGGTCCATCATCATAGTGTATAAAGCTGTAACTGAATGGATAGGGAGGTATTCTGTACTAGCAAAAGAAAAAGCATTGGAATGTAATGATAAAAAAAGGGCTGATGAGCTTCAGAGAATATCCCGGGACTGCTCATATATTTCTGAAAACCCTCCTGAAACATTCAGGCAGGCTGTTCAGGCCTGGTTTTTCGCACAGCTCATACTGTTCGGCCTTGAACAGAACTGCACAGCGGTGTCCCCCGGAAGATTTGATCAATATATGTATCCATTTTATCAAAGTGACTTACAAAATAACGTCATAACAGGAGAAAAAGCAGTTGAATTGATTCAATGCCTGTTTATCAAGTTATCGGAGATGAGTATATTGTGGGACTTTGACTCCTCTTCGTACTGGTCCGGGTTTTCAATGACCCTGTGCATGGTTGTGGGAGGTGTTGATGAGAACGGGAATGACGCGACAAATGAACTATCCTATTTGCTTATTGAAGCGGATAAGAATACAGGCCTGCTGCAGCCCGAGCTTGGTGTAAGGGTACATACTCAATCACCGGAAAAATTATTGTTTGAGGCGATGAAAGAGGTTAAAATCGGCCGGGGTAAACCCAAGTTTTTTATGGACAATGCCGCTGTTTCTATGATCCGGAATTCTGGTGTAAGCTTAAAAGAGGCCAGAAATTATTCAGTTGTAGGCTGTGTTGAATTAACTCCTTCGGGTAACACGACAGCTTACACAGGAGCAGTTTTTGTTAATATGGCTAAATGCCTGGAAATAGCCCTGAATGACGGTAAATGCTTTTTAACTGATAAATATATAGGTGTCAGAACAGGCACTCCGGATAATATGACGGACTATGAGAGTCTGGTATGCGCATTTAAAAAACAGCTTTCCTATGCCGTTAAAAACGCGGTGATAATCATGAATGCTGTAGTCGAGTCTCACGCCCTGTTATACCCGTGCCCCTTTACTTCAAGTTTAATAGGGGGGTGTATGGAATCGGGGCTGGACTTTACTGAAGGAGGCGCCGAGCATGATTTTGTCGGTGTTACAGGCGTGGGTTTACCGAATGTTGCCAATTCACTGATTGCCCTTAAAAAGGTCGTATATGAGCAAAACAGGCTGAACCTGAAGGAAATGGTCTCAATTTTGAAAAATAATTTTAATCGAAGTGAAACATTGAGACAGGAGCTGTGGAATAAGATTCCGAAATACGGGAATGATGATGATTTTGCAGATACAATTGCGAGGGAGATAGGGCAGTATTACTGTCGTGAAGTTGGCAGGTATAACGGTTCTTTTGGAATTAAATTCAGACCCGGGCTTTTCGCGGTTTCGATAAATGTACCTTTTGGTTTAACCACAGGAGCGACAGCAGAGGGAAGAAAATCCGGCCAGCCCCTGGCAGATGGAGGGTTATCTCCTGCTGCGGGGTCTGAGAAGGCAGGTATCTTAGGTGTAATAAAATCCGCGGCAAAGATAGATAATGTTCTGGCTACAAACGGCACGCTTTTAAATGTGAGGCTCAGCCCCTCAATTTTTGAAAAAGATGAAGATATCTTGAAACTGGTAGACCTGTTGAGGTCTTACAATGACCTCAATGGTTATCATATCCAGTTTAATGTGACTGACAGTGAAATACTGAGGAAAGCCCAGAAGGATCCCGATCAGTACAGGGGTATCATGATAAGAGTCGCCGGGTACAGCGCGTATTTCGTCGAGCTTAACCCGGAGGTCCAGGAAGACATTATATCAAGATCAATACATGCTAAAATCTGAAAATTGCCGGGATGAGGTTATTTATTTGATAAGCAACCCTGAGCTTCTATAAAAGGATAAAGAAATGACCGGAGATATTAAGGTAGGCTTGATTGGTGCCGGATACGCGGCTCATAGACGGGCCAGTGCGATCAGAGAGCTTGATAGTAAAAGATTGGTCATAAAGGGGGTCTATGATAAGAATACTGAACATTCATCTGAGTTTTCAAAGGAGTTTAATATCAATTCGTATACCTCTATTGAAGAAATGTGCATAGACAAAGGAATAAATACTGTATCAGTCGCGGTTCCAAATAAATATCATTATGAAATAGTAAAGTATGCCCTGGAGAACGGTAAAAATGTTTTATGTGAATACCCCCTTGTTCTTGATAAATATAAAAAGGGAGAAGAGCTTGTCCGCCTTGCCGGAAAGAAAGGCCTGTTTTTACATGTTGGCCAGACAATGAATTATGACGCTGATTATAAGCTGATCGAATCATATAGAAAAGATCTGGGCAGGCTGGTTGTGGGTTATAAGTATATGAGTTTCGGGACGCTCGGCTCATGGTTTGAGCTCGACGGGTTTAAAGGTAATTACAGTGGCCTGGGAAAGTGGTATGTGGATGATAATAAAGACGGAGGGTGGATAGTATCGGCGCACTATCATGGAATTCAACTGTTCAGAAACGTGTTTGGTGAAGTGAGCTCTGTATGCGCTTTTGACACGAGCGATAAGGATATCGCGGCAGCATCGGTGATACTCAACCATGAAAATAAAGCAAGTTCAACCATTCAGTGGGGTATGCCAATTTATGGAAAGGCATTTAATACAACGCTTGTGAGCGGGAGTAATGGATCAATAGAAGTGGATTGTGAAAGATTTCTTGTTCATACAGCAGAAATTAAAAAAGAAGGCAAGCTGACGCCGGTAAACACATTTATAGAGGACCTTCGCTCCCTTCTGGATGAATTGGATGGGAAAAAAGATATTAATAAAGAAAATCGGGACATGTTGAGAAATTTGAGGGTGGCTGTGTGCGCGGGGGAATCAGCAGCCAGAGGAAAAGAGATAAAAATCAGCCGGTAAAGAGACAGTAAAGTAAAGTTGTTCGTTAAAGTTTCGTGAAAGTAGAGGGACCCATTATATGCAGGATATCCTGCGGGAATTAGAAAAGGCGGTTAATGAGTTTGATAGAAAGGGTGTTGAGGGATTAACCAGAAAGGCGATCGAAGAGAAAGTCGACCCGGTTATTATATTTGGTAAACTGAAAGATACGATTACACGTGTAGGCGAGGCCTTTTCCAAAGGGGAGATTTTCCTTCCCCAGCTGGTTGGTGCTTCTGACGCAATGGAAGGCGGGATGCCTGTAATTATAGAAGAAATAAAAAAACAGGGAAAAAAGGTCAGGAGCCTTGGGACAGTGGCAATCGGCACTGTATTCGGGGATATCCACAGTATTGGCAAGACAATGGTGGCCACATTGCTGGCTGCTGATGGGTTTTTAATTAATGATCTTGGAATAAATGTTCCTGCTGAGAAATTTGTGGAAGTAGTTGAAGAGGGTGAGGCAGATGTGCTGGCTATGTCGGCTCTTTTAACTACTACCGCGCCCGAGCAGTATAAGGTAATTGAGATGTTAAAAGAGAGAAATCTCAGAGGTAGAGTAAAGGTGATTGTGGGAGGGGGCGCTATAACTCAGGAGTTTGCGGATGAGATTGGTGCTGATGGATATTCCGGCACGGCCCCTTCAGCGGGCGTTTTGTTAAAAAGACTGTTGAGATAATGCAATAGCCTGAACGTAACATAACGCGGACTGGCGCTGCTGTGATGCTGCAAATTAAGAGATTGCTGAGAAAGGAATGAGAATAACAGGAGGGTTTTATGCCTTTAAAAGGCTTTACTCGAAACATAAGGCCCCTTGATATATTAACTGAGGAACAGGTTGAAGCGGTACACAGAAGCACACTTGATGTGCTTGAGACAACCGGTATCCGATTCGAAAGTGAAAAGGCTCTTAATATTTTTAAAAAGAATGGCTGCAATGTGGATTTTGATGAGAAAAGAGTCCGGTTTCCGAGTTATATCGTTGAAGAGATGCTGCGAAGATGTCCAAGCAGCTTCACAATGAGGTCCAGAAATCCTGAGCATAATGTCAGAATAGGCGGAAATACACTCTATTTTTCAGACATGCCCGGCCAGGGAATTCTGGATTTAAAGACCTGGAAGGTCAGGAAAGCCACGGGGGAAGAGAACAGGCAGGCCCTCTGTGTTTTAGACGCACTCGAAAATTTTCACATTCTGTGTTCTTATACGCCGTATTTTGAAGTCGAGGGTGTATCACCTGCTATGTCGATTCCGGAGAGCGTGGCTGCAAAAATGAGATATTCAACGAAAGTACAGTGGACAGGTTATCAGAATGACTGTGAAATATACAATATAGAAATGGCAAAAATTACAGACCAGGATATTATGGGATTGTCTCTGCCGTCCGCCCCTCTAACGTACTACACAGATGCCTGTGAATCCGCTATCCGGTATGCTGAGGCCGGATTTCCTATTAATGTCGCGAGCGGCTGCATGATGGGAGGCACATCTCCTGCCACAATTGCGGGAACACTGGTCTCATTTGACGCGGAAGTTATCGGAGGAATTTGTCTAGCTCAAATGGTAAAACCCGGAACTAAAATAGTGATAGAAGATACGATACTGCCTATGGACATGAGGTCAGGCTCGCCTGTCTTCGGCAGCATCAAGACCTGCATGCATATTGCCGCGTTCAGCCAGGTCTGGAGGAGATATGAAGTACCAACGTTTGCCGATTCCGGATGGACTAATTCGAAAAAAATCGATTACCAGGATGGTTATGAAAAAGCAATAACCACTCTTGTCATAGCATTATCCGGATGTAATGTCGCGAATTTGAACGGCGGTGTATACGGTGAGCTTGCTTATCACCCCCTGCAGTCAATTCTTGATGATGATGTTGCAGGCATGGTGGGGGCTTTTATTGAAGGGTTTACCGTGGACGATGAAACACTTGCTGCCGGCTTAATTGAAGAGATCGGTCCTATACCCGGCTATTATTTAAACACTGCTCACACGAGAAAATATTTTGATAAAGAAGGTTTTATACCGAAGGCGGCTGACATGCTGACCTATCAGGAGTGGGAAGTTCAGGGGAAGAAAGACGCTCTAAAACTCGCGGAGGAAAGAATGGCTGAGATACTTCGTACCCACCGCTGTGAGCCGCTTCCGGAAGACCAGGACAGAGAAATTGAAAACATACTTAAAAAGGCGAGGGAGTTTTATAAAAATAAGCAGGGCCCGTAGATTTAACAAATAAGGGGGTTTTATGAAATTAAAGAATAAGGTCGCGGTAATCACAGGAGCTGCTACGGGGCTGGGGTTTGAAACCGCAAAACTGTTTTTTGAAGAGGGCGCCTCCATTGTGGGTGTTTACCATAAACAATTTGATGAGAAAAAGATAAATGATGCATTCGGCGGTGCGGATAATGTTTTTTATAAAAGAACAGATATTACCAGTTCAGGTGACGTAAAGGAGCTTGTCCTAGAAACTGAAAAAAGGTTTGGAAGGGTAGATATACTGGTGAATAATGCGGCGGTAGACACCATCGGCAATGTTGAAAACACAACGGAAGAAGAATTTAAAAGAATAATGGATGTTAATGTATATGGAATGTTCCTGTGCACAAAATATATGATCCCGCTCATGAAAACAAATGAGGCCGGAGGGTCGATAGTAAATGTTTCCTCCAGCATTGGATTGATGGGGATGGCCGATAGAATAGCTTATACTACATCAAAAGGGGCGGTTATCAATTTTACAAGAAGCATGGCAATGGATTATGCCGGGTTAAATATAAGGGTCAATGCTGTAGCTCCGGGGGCCATATGGACGGAGATGGTAACGGAATTCTTCAAAAAACATGCTTCCGAAGAGTTTAAGCAGGAAATATACAGGATGCACGCATTAAACAGATTCGCTGAGCCTTTAGAAATAGCGAAAGCGATACTGTTTCTGGCAGGTGATGATTCTTCCTATGCGACAGGAGCTATTTTCAGTGTAGATGGCGGTTATACCTGCGGAAAATAACCTGCATTGCGAGAAAGAATTTTTTAGAAAACCAGCAAAAGGAGGTGAATATTTTATTTTTTAATTTTTTTAAAAAAATCTATAAGGAGTTAGTTATGAAGAAAGGCAGATTAACATTATTTATTGTGATTTTATTGAGCTTGATATTAACTGTAACTTTTGTTTTTGCTAAGGGAGGAAAAGAAAAAGAAGAGGTAAAGGAAGAGGCTGTTGAAGAAGTTGAGCTTGGGCCCTTGCCCGGAGAACCGATGGATAAAATGGCAACCAGGATTTCGAAGGAACTGGCAAAGGGAAAAAAGATAGAACTGTATGTCCTTTTGTCCTGGGACGCGCCGGGTCAGGCACTGATCAAAGTTATACCGGAATGGGAAGATGCCACAGGGATTAAGGTTTTCACAGAACCGCTGTCCACGATTGAAATGTCACAAAAGGTAAACCTGGAGCTGGCTTCAGGTGATCCGGAATACGACATCATTCAGTATGACCGGTATATTCACAAACCTGTTCTCGAGAACCCTGGGGTTCTCAACCTGGATCCCTATATAGCGAAATATGATCCGGAATTCGACACCATGATACCGGGGCTGGAAGACTGGGGCATTGCCGATGACGGTACGCACAGGGCCATGCCTTTTTACTGGTGCAGTTATATCATGGTATATAGAGCAGACCTGATTAACGACCCGAAAGAAAAGGCCGCGTTCAGGAAAAAATACGGCTATGATTATGATATCGACAACCTCACATGGGATAAATCCTACAAAGATTTAGCCGAATTTTTCACACGGGATACTGACGGTGATGGTGAAATAGATTTCTGGGGTGACGCGGAGATGTTCGCTCCCTATGCTACCCTTGATACCGTTATGTCAAGATATCTAAACTACTGGGATCGTGATAAGATCTTTTTTGCGGACCCTGCTACGGGAAAGTCTACCATAAATGATGATGCAGGCTTCAGAGCGATTTCAGATTTGTATGATGTTCAGCGGAAAGGGCACATGGTTCCTGAAATCCTCACCACGGACTGGGCATCCATACTCGGTACGTTCAGCTCGGGGCGCAGCGCTACAGCTTTTCAGTACGCGCCGACGTGGTCGCCGATACAGGCTGGGTCATCCGAATTTAAGATCTCCGGTCCCGATAAGGTCGGGTTTGCCCATGTTCCCGGGATCGACGGGAAACCCAGGAGCACACAGGACTGCGGCTGGATATCGTTTATAACCGGAAACACCGATATACCGGATATAGCTTACCTGTTTACTGTCTGGGCTTCATCCGAAGAGATCGATAAAAAAATGAGTATGACCAGCCTTCACAACCCTATCAGGCTGGCTACCTATAAAGACCCTGAAGTTATCGCGGTAAATCCGACATTTGCGGCCCAGTTCGAATATGCAGAGAACCTGTATACAACGCCTGACCATTTGATCTATGAAGAAGAGATACTGATTATGTCAAACGCCATGGCAGCGCTTGTAAGCGGAGACATCGACGTAAGGCAGGCTCTCGATAGAGTTGTAAAAGAAACAGAAGCGAAATGGGCGGAGATAAAATAACCGGCAAGAATATAAGAATTATTTTATGGCCGGATGTTTATTTTTTCAGGGTCTGACTATTGTAAATAAAGTCAGACCCTGTATAATATAGGGAAAGTAAAACAATATGAAATTCAGGCAAAATGAAAAAAATATATGGAAATGGTTTGTTTTTCCAGCACTGTTCCTGGTTTTACTCGTTGGAATTGTTCCCCTCATTTATTCTCTATATATAAGCACCCATCAGTACAATATTGCGAAGGTACAGATACCGTTCAAGTTTGTCGGGTTGAAGAATTACGCAACAATATTTACAGACCCGTATGTCTGGCACTCATTTAAATTAACGATTATCTTTTCTGCGGCTTCTGTATCCCTGGAGCTTATTTTCGGTACTCTTATTGCCCTTTTGCTTATTAATGTTGTTAGAGGAAGAAATATTTATAGGTCATTATTTCTGATCCCGATGGTTATAACGCCCATTGCTGTTGGCCTTATGGGCAGGTATATATTCGATGATGCCGTCGGTATAGTAAACTGGTTTTTTAGACTATTGAATCTGCCAAGGATTATATGGTATGGTAATGTTAAAACCGCGCTTATTACAATGATAATTCTGGATGTATGGGAATGGTCCGCCTTTGTGTTTCTCATTATTCTTGCCGGTTTGATGGCAATTCCATCAGAGTACTATGAAGCTGCAAAGGTAGAAGGGGCCGGTTATTTCAGTACATTGTTCCGGATAACACTGCCTACCTTAAGAAATGTTTATCTGCTTGCTATGCTTGTGAGGATAATTGATACATTCAAAGAATTTGATAAAGTATATATCATGACAAAGGGCGGGCCGAACTTCGCGACTGATCTAATTACAGTAAGGAATTATACCATTGCATTTAAGGAGTTTAATATAGGGCTGGGGTCAACATTTTCGATAATAATCCTGATTGTTATGATCCTTCTGGGAACAGTTCTAATAAGGGTGATACAGAGAACGTACTGATTTTCAGTATTGAAAGGGGTAAACTTCATTGAAATATAGAAGCATCGTACAAATTCCCAAATTTACATTGATTTTTATATTACTGGCAATATTTTTAATCCCGATTGTTTTCCAGATAGTTTCAGGTTTCAAATCCCTTGGTACAATATATGATCCCGATCAGATCGTTTCATTAAAGAACCTTACAACTGAGGTCTGGGTTGATGCGGTAAAACATCAAAAATTTTTCCTTTACTTAAAGAATTCATTAATAGCCACCATTTCGGCAACAGCTGCTGTAATGGTTTTTTCGATCCCGGCAGCATACGGCCTTGCTAAATTGAAAATGGGTGAAAAAACAAGGAGGAATTTATCTTTTGAGTTTCTTGCCATGAGGATGCTTCCCGGGATTGCTGTAATAATCCCCATATTTGTTGTTTATAAAAAAATAGGCCTGCTGTACACCCTGCCCGGGATCATACTTATTTACATTGTTTTTAATATTCCGCTCGCTACATGGCTTTTAGAAGGGTTTTTTAAAGAAGTGCCGAATGAAATAACAGAAGCAGCAAGGATAGATGGCTGCAGTCCTGGAATGGAGCTTATTAAGATAATAGTTCCTCTTTCAGCTCCCGGCCTTCTCTCTATTACAATACTTACATTTATATTTATTTGGAATGAGTATATGTTTGCATCGGTGTTAACAACTTCTTCATGCAGGACACTTCCTGTCTGGGCGGCATATACTACCTATCAGCATTTCATTGTCAATTATTCCATGCTTGGAATTTCTTCAACAGTAATGATAGTACCTGTGATCATTTTTGCGATTCTGATGCAGAAATACCTCGTACGCGGATTGTCCTTCGGAGCAATAAAAGAATAGAAACTGAGTAAAAGTGTTTTTAAGAGATCTATTAAATGGAGTGTATAATGAGAATCGTTGGGCATCCGATACTTGACGATATTCAAAACCGGAAAGAAGTTACTATAATTGTTGATGGAAAAAAGATTGCAGCTTTTAAAGGTGAGCCGATTGCAGCTGCAATGTTTGCTGCAGGTATTAAGATTCACAAGATAACTTCTAAATATAATGAGCCAAGGGGCGTTTTCTGCAACCGGGGGAGGTGTACTGATTGTATAATGAAAGTTAACGGAATCCCTAATATTAGGACCTGTATAACGAAAGTTCAGGATGGAATGGTCATTGAAACGCTTGAAGGAACTGGCAGGTGGGGGTAATACAGTTGAACAATCAGCTTGTTGTCATTGGAGCGGGTCCTGCAGGTTTATCAGCTGCTATTGAAGCTGCGAGATATGGTGTTAAGGTTCTTGTCATTGATGAAAATGACAGACCAGGGGGACAGCTTTTCCTTCAGACACACAGGTTTTTCGGGTCACATAAGCACAGGGCTGGAGTTAGAGGATTTCAAATTGGGTATGATCTTTTAAGACTTACGGAAAAGTATAATGTAGGTATGCTCCTCAACACAGTTGTCTGGGGCATATATCCTGATATGAGGGTAGCTTATACTTCAGAAGAAAAAAAGAAGGATTATATTTTCGCAAAAAATATACTTATAACTACCGGTGCTTTGGAAAAAGCTCTTTATTTTAAAGGGTGGACAAAGCCGGGAATTATGGGTGCAGGTGCTGCACAATATATGATGAATATCAATCGTGTGCTTCCAGGGAAGAAGGTTCTCATGGTTGGAACAGGAAATGTAGGTCTTATCGTATCATATCAAATGATACAGGCAGGAGCGGAAATTGTTGGAGTTATAGATGCTCTTTCAAAAGTAGGAGGTTATCAAGTACATGCTGACAAGATCAGGAGACTAGGGGTACCTATTCTGACAAGCCATACGATAGTGGAGGCTCGTGGTAATCCAAATGTGGAAAGTGCGGTGATTACGAGAGTAGGAAAGGATGGAAATATCATCAAAGGGACAGAGATAGAAGCAGCATGTGACCTTATCTGCCTTGCAGTAGGTCTGAGACCGTTTAATGAACTATGCTGGGCTGCTAACTTAAAGATGAAGTACATTAAAGATCTTGGTGGTTTTATTCCTGTACATAATATAGATCTGGAAACATTAAAAAGCGGCGTATATGTTGCCGGTGATGTGTGCGGTACAGAGGAGGCTAATACTGCTATGGATGAAGGAAGGCTTGTTGGAGTTGTTGTTGCTCAGAAGTTGGGATATATAGAAGGGGGAGAAGCTAGAAAAATAAAAGATGAAATAAAAAATAGGTTAGAGGATCTTCGTATAGGAAGCTATGGGGAAATGAGAGCGATAGGGAAGAGGGAAATATTAAAATATTATTCGAATGGAGTTATTTAATGAATAATAAAGAATTGAGTGACAGGGGTTTAATTGTCTGTAGATGTGAAGAGGTTACTGAGGATGAGGTGAGAGAATCAATCCGGGCAGGCGCACGTACAGTTGACGGAGTAAAGAGGGCTACAAGGGCGGGTATGGGGTTGTGCCAGTCAAAGACCTGTTTTTTAAATATTGCCAGAATATTGAATGAAGAATGTGGTATACCGATGCAGGAGATTCGACCGATACGAATACGGATTCCAGTAAGACCAATTTCCGCTGGGGTGCTGTCAGAATAATTGAGGTTGTCACACAACCTCATATTAAGCTGTCCCATACGTACAGAATAAAAATTTGATGCTATATATTATACAGGCACGTAGTACCACTTACGATATCTAAATAGCTATTATTTATGTTAAGGGACAGCCTGAATTGACGTTTTTTAGAAAACAATCCACTCTGTGAGCATGATTTGAATATTCCTCATGCATTTGATGTAATAATAATCGGTGGCGGGATAAGTGGTTGTGCAACTGCTTATTATCTTGCAAAAGCCGGATTTGATGTTGTAGTGGTGGAGCAGCGTTCAATTTCATCAGGAGCATCAGGGAGGATGGGGTCATGCCTGACTCAGCTTGATGGAAGGGAAATGACCATTGAAAGAGTCCGCAAACGTCTCCCTTTTGTTCGTGCAGATATAGAACTGCTTCGCGGATTAAATGATGAGCTGGGAAGAGATATAGAGTTTCAGCAATTTGGCAGTATTGACCTCTCATCAGGTGAAGAGGAGAGTGAAGAGCTGAAGAACCTGGTGGAGATTCAGAAAGCCGGGGGTGATGATGCAACAGAGTTCTTCGATAAATATATAATCAAAGAAAAATATCCCTTTCTCGCAGAAAATATATTGTTTGACAGTAAATTCTGCAGGATAGATGGAAGTGTAAATCCGATAAAGATGTGCTGGGCATTCGCTCTAACTGCTAATGAGAGGTATAAAACGCAGCTTATTACTCAAACAAGGGTAGAAGAAATTATTTTCAGAGGCGGTAAAGCTGTTGGAGTCAGGACAAATAATGGTGAGATTATGGCCAATTCCTGGGTGATCAACTGCACAAACGCCTGGTCACCTCAGATCGCACCTGAGATTACAGTTTTCCCCGTACTCAACGTAGTATCTGTAACAGAGAAGGTACCCCTTATCCCGATACCAACGTGGGAATATACTTATAATGGATATTATTGTTATGGAACCTCACAAAAAAATGGGAGTCTCATTATAGGAGGACATCCAACATATGAACCTGAAACAGACCAGGAGCGATTTGAAGAGTCAGCTGCTTTTGAGGACCTTGAACGTTTGGCTTCAGTGTTCATTTTTTTATATCCGTCACTCAAAGGCGTTTCTTTCCTCCGTATCTGGGCAGGGACTTTTGCAATGACACCTGACCGTTTACCCTATATCGGACCAATGCCGGGTTATGATAATTATTTTGTCAATACAGGATATTCGAATGGAATTGGATACTGTATAATCGGTGCAAAACTGACTTCCGAATATATTCTTAATAATGGTGTAACATCCATTCCAATTGATCTTTTCCGGCCAGACAGATTTACCGGCATGAAGTTTGAAATGCCTAAAAGATACAGTTATAAATTCTTGGAGAAATGCATTGGGGAGTGGAATTTATGAACGTTGTTAATAAAATATTTTCTTTACTAAAAGGAGTAAAAGATGGAAAAATTAAAAGCAGCTTACGTATCGTTTGGCACCCAGTTTTATGTGCCTGAGAGACTGAAGGAAATCAGCGCCGGGGCGGAAAAGCAGTTAACTGATAACGGCATTGAGCTTGTCCGC
>SDBT01012595.1_pt1 | contig 13591 bp, 13 predicted proteins | sample 2277101 | NCBI WGS metagenome assembly SDBT01 (sample SAMN10404973, study PRJNA504765) | marine sediment metagenome | isolation source: marine sediment core GS10_PC15, 103 cmbsf | place: Arctic Ocean: Southern Knipovich Ridge | collected 2010
AGCGTAAAGAGGCGGAAGAGTTTATAGGGAATTATGGAAAAGATTCCGGAAGTATAAAAACCTTTATACAAACAATCCTCGCAAGGGTTAAAGGGGGTGACAGGTTCCTGGAAATGCTGTCAAAAGATTATTTGAAAGATTTCCAGGATTAATGACATTTACAGTGCGCCAGGTACTTTTCCCGGTTATTAAAATATGATATTTAGACATTGAGATTGACATAAGAGCCTACGCATAAAGTTAATAAATTGCTGTTAGGGGGGTTCTAGATGTCTATTAAGGATACGTTAAAAACACAAGCAATAACAATAGGTGCAAAAACAGTACTTAAGATTATGTCAAGTATTTCTGAAGAAAAGTGGATGAAGCTTGTAAATCCCATTCTCGCGAGGCAGCCTGTTCCTGAGGGCGGGTTGATGGTCGAACTGATACTGCGGAGATTCCACAAGGTGTTCCCGACTCTTTCAAAGGGGGTTAAAGAGAAGTTCATTAAGAACTTCATTGTTAAACCTTTTACGGTTTACGAACCGCGCCGTAAAGCTTTTTTGCAGAAAAGGGTTATGATGCTCTTTCTCTCCTGGTAATAAGCCCTACCATGAAGTGTAATTTGCGATGCTACGGCTGTTATGCCGGTGACTACAAAAAAGGTGAAGATCTGGATTTTGAGATAGTTAACAGAGTGATCAATGAAGCAAAAGACATGGGCATTTTCTTTTTTGTAATCTCGGGGGGAGAGCCGAACACGTGGCCCTACCTTATTGAGATGCTTGAAACCCATTCCGATGCTATGTTCCAGATTTATACAAACGGCACTCTGATCGATGATAAAACGGCCGATGAATTTGCCAGGCTCGGCAATGCTATTCCCTGTATAAGTGTGGAGGGGTTCGAGAAAGAAACCGATGACAGACGCGGCGAAGGGACCTTCAGGAAAATATCTGATGCAATGGACAGGTTGAGGGAAAGAGGGGTTATTTTCGGTTTCTCAGCGACAGCAACAAGAGAAAACAACGAATTTATCGTGAGCGATGAGTTTCTGGATTATTACAATGACAAGGGGGTTTTTATCGGCTGGTATTTTAATTATATACCTATCGGAAAAAAACCTGACCTTGATTTAATGCCGACCCCGGAGCAGAGAAATTATCGGAGAAAACGGATAATTGAAGTCCGGGATACAAAAAGAATGGTTGTAGCGGATTTCTGGAATGATGGTGTATTAACAGACGGATGCCTTGCAGGGGGGCACGCGTATCTGCACATTATTTCAACCGGTGATGTTGAGCCTTGTGTTTTTTGCCACTTTGCGGCCGACAACATAAAGGAAAAAAGTCTCGAGGAAGTTCTTGAATCTCCCTTTTTCAAAGCATTCAGGAATAAAAGACCGTACAATGAAAATTTATTGATGCCCTGTACGATAATCGACAACCCGCAAATATTGAGAGACGCTGTGAAAGAGGGGGGGCTCACACCCGACACACAAAGGTTCGGAGTCCATAATTACGACTCTCGCACCGGGCCTGGATGAGTACGCCAGGAAGTATGGAGAAATAGCCGGTAAGGCCTGGAGAGAAGAGTACGAAGATAATTGCTGCAAAGAGCATCTCGGTCTTTGCGTAAGCCCTGTTTTACGGCGCCGTATCCAGATACTCTGACGACCCCAATGTCAAAAACATCCCCCACAAACCCCCCGAGCTCCCCCCACATTGCCTGGGTTTTGTACCGATTTAGACTTGTCAGGAAAAAGAACCGGGAGCTAATCGGTAAAGGCGCATTAAGTAGATTTTTTTTTCTCCGATATTAGAACAAAGACAATTTTCAGGGAAAAAACATTACGGGGAATAAAATGGGTTTTAAAAAGCGGATGATCTGTATATTATTTATTCTAATATTTTCCGCACTTGTACCCCTTTCTCTCCATCCAGGGACTTATGACCTGAATGTGATAGATACTCCCAAAACACATACGTCATACAAAGGAGATCTGAGGTTTGACTTTACCATGTATGACCGAGGCGGCATCCTGGGGAGCGCGGTGCTCGCAATTACGGATTTCGCGTTTTTAGGTGTATACTTCGACATCGGACAGGTGATAGGCAGTGAGCCTATGGAGTGGAACCAGCCCGGGGTTCTCGCGAGATTTCTTGTATCAGACGGAAGCACTTTTCTCCCGCAGATCGCAATAGGGTATTCCTATTTTATGAGAGGAGAGATCAATAAAGTAAAAGGTGTTACCGTAAACGGACTTTACGTTGTCGGGTCTTCATCATTTTTTCTTGTCGGAAATGAGCAGAGTTTTACTTACGGAATAAGGTATCCTATTATACCTCTCTCCTATTCAATGCCGGAACACATGTCAGTATTTATTGGAGTCGACATGGAGTTCAGTCCGGTATTCGGGATGAAGGGGGAAATCGAAAATGTCAAGTTTTCGACGGAGTGGTGGTACAATGCTTATTATAACTTTGCCTTTGATTTCAATATTGTGGATATGATAAATATGTCTGTTGAATTCAAGTATTCGCCCTCTATTAATACTCTGATAAGGCTTTTACGGATCGGATACACAACACAGTTTTAGATCAGAGTCCCCTTCTTGCAGGCCAACCCGCTATTTTTCAATAGTATTGCATTTGAAAGAGATTGGGGGTATAATTAATTCCGGGTGGCAACTTCGGGCTTGCCCGATATCGTCGTATTTCCCGAATCAGCCGGTGTTGACCGGCATAGTCACCAGGAACTAACTAGTTATAGGTGAAAAAAACTGACCAATTAGGCGGATGGAACATACAAACCAAAGAATAGCCTCTATTTTCGAAAATATTCCTTCTGATGACCTGCCCGAAGCGATCTTTATTTTCAACAAGAACTCGGTAGACAAGAATTTTTTTTATGTCACAGGTCTGTTCAACGGTGTTTTTGAAAACTGCGGTGTTCTTTGCTGCAGGGATGGTCTTATATATCTCTTTACGACATTGCTCGAGGAAGAAGCTGCAAGATCGCTCGACGGAAATGCCGAGATAATCGTTTATAAAGATAAAAAAGAGAGGGCAAAAGGGCTGCAGAAGGTATTATCTAAATTCAGGAAGATCGGTATTTGCTTCAACAGCATATCATATACTTTTTACCTTTATCTTGAGCAGACTTTCCCTGATATTGAGTGGGTCGATGTCGGAAAAGCCTTTAAGATATCGAGGATGATCAAGTCAACGGATGAGATCGAAAAGATCCGGAAAGCTGCAGACATCGCGAGCGCCGTAGCGGACGATATTCCCGGTTTTTTTAAGGAGGGAATGACGGAGCTCGATCTGGCAGCAGAAATAGATTACCGTGTGAAAAAAACCGGTGCTCAAAAAGTGGCTTTTAGCACCATAGCCGCGTTCGGGAAAAATACGAGCATGCCTCATTACTGCGGGGCGGATGTTCCGTTGAGGGATGGAAATGTTGTGCTTGTTGACTTCGGCGCGGAATATATGGGATATGTTTCTGATATATCGCGTACATATTTTACCGGAAAACCGGAAAAAAAGGCCTTCGATATTTTCGATACGGTGCTGGCTGCACAGAGCCGGGCGTTCGAGCTGATAAAAGCGGGCATTTCTGCCGATTATGTCGAGAGGGAAGCCCGCAACGAGATAGACCGGAAAGAATTATTCAGAGGCAAATTTATCCACGGTCTTGGCCACAGTATCGGTCTGGACGTCCATGATGACGGTTATCCTGACGCTGATTTTAAAAAAAAGTTTAAGGAAAATATGGTTCTTACCGTCGAGCCCGGTATATACCTCCCCGGTTTGTACGGCATCAGGATCGAGGATGATATTGTTGTAAAAAAAGACGGATGCGAGATCATCACGACCGCACAAAAAGAGCCCATTACCTATGAGATACAGTAACACGGAAAAGCTGTCCAATTACTTTGACCTTTTCATTTTGTTTATTGAGCTTGATATCTTTATCTGGGTTTTATTCGAGTTAAGCTATGTGTTCAGACCGATCGTGTACGAAGTCGGAAGAATATTAGTAATAATATATATCCTCGAAATCATAGTTCAGTTTTTTTTCAGCCCGTCTCCCAAAGCTTATTTAAAAAAATGCTGGCACCTGTTCGTTTCTGCCGCGGTCCTATTCCTTCTTTTTAACAGAATCAGCGCTGTTGATACATCACACAGGTTTATATTTATCTACTCGAAGCTGTTTTTGGTGTCAGTGGAGTTTATCCTTTTCGCAAAGTTTTTATTACAGGCAAAGCGGATCAGAGAAATATACAAATCTTTTAAGGTAAATCCCGCGCAGATCATCGTGCTGAGTTTTGCGGGTATCATCCTGATCGGCTCTTTTATGCTCTACCTCCCGTATGCCAGAAACGGGGAAGAAGATATGCGTTATATCGACGCTCTTTTTACATCCACGTCCGCCGTGACCGTGACGGGTCTTGTTGTCGTGGATACAGGTACCGCGTTTTCACGGGTGGGTCAGGTTTTCCTCATTTTGCTCATACAAACCGGCGGGCTGGGTATTATGACGATCGCCGCTTTTATTCAGGTGTCACTGGGTAGTGAGATGAGCCTGTACGGCCGGTATTCCACCGCCGCGCTGCTGGACGAGACAAACTTAAAAAACCTGTATACAATTATTAAATTTATCGTATTGATAACATTTTCAATAGAGATAGTCGGCGTATTTCTGCTTCTTCCGCATTTTTTATCCGTTACGGGAAGCTGGTTCGAGGCTTTTTTTTATTCTTTGTTCCATTCAGTATCCGCTTTTTGTAATGCGGGGTTTTCTCTTTATTCGGAGAGTTTTACAGGCGCAAAGTCAAGTGTATGGGCTAACTTCGTGCTCATAATCCTGGTTGTGTCCGGCGGTATCGGGTTTACGGTTCTTCGTAACATTGTTCGAAGGGTGGTGAGAGGCACAAAAGAGAGGATGCTTGTTCAGACAAGGATAGTCCTGATCACGACATTGTTCCTTCTGATTTTTGGAGCAGTTATTTTTTATCTTTTTGAACGGGATGATATCCTCTCGGGTTACAGGCCCTATGAAAAGCTCCTGGCGTCCCTTTTCCAATCAGTAACAGTACGCACTGCGGGGTTTAACACTGTTGATATTTCAGATCTCAGAGTCAGGACCCTGTTCATGTTGAGCACATTAATGTTCATCGGCGCGTCACCCGGTTCTACCGGCGGGGGGATCAAAACGACGACGTTTTTCATATTGATCTTAACTATCTTTACTATACTAAAAGACGAGAGGTTTAACACTATATATAAAAGAAGGATTCCCTTTCAGGTAGTCAACAGGGCGATCGCCATACTTGTGAGTGCCGTAGGGTTTGTCATTTTCGGGGGATTAATGCTTGGCTTTTCAGAAAAGTTCCCCTTTACTCAAATATTGTTCGAAACAGTGTCAGCTTTTGGGACGGTTGGGCTGTCCACCGGTATTACACCCTTGTTAAGTGATTTCGGTAAGGTTATCTTAATGTTATCCATGTTTGTCGGACGCATAGGTCCGCTGACCCTGGTGCTTGCCATCAGAAATACACAAAGCACAAGACTTATCACCTACCCCGAAGAGAGGGTGATGGTCGGTTAGGCCGGGAGGGTTGAAATGAAACAGTTTGCGGTTTTCGGGCTCGGTGTTTTTGGGATTTCAATAGCGAAAAATCTTATGAAAGAGGGTATGGAAGTCGTTGTATTCGACAGAGATATAAAAAATATAGAGGCAATAAAAAACGATGTCACTCAAGCGGCTGTACTGGACAGCTCGAAGGAAGAGGCGCTGCATGCTATAGATATTGGCCGGGTAGACTGCGCGATAGTCGCAATAGGGGACGATATGGAGTCGAGTATCCTGACGGCGCTGTTTTTAAAGAAATGCGAAGTGCCGAAGATAATCGCCCGAGCCAACACCCAGGCCCACAGGCGGATACTCTCCCTTATCGGTGTAGATGAAATCCTATCCCCGGAAGAAGAAATGGGAATGAGGCTGGCAAAAAGGCTCAGCTCGGCTCATATTCTTCATCACATTGACATATCGGAGGAGCACACCATAGCGGAGGTCATTATTGCCGAACGGTTTATAGGGAAAACTCTTCTGGAGATGAATCTGAGGTCGAAATTCGGTGTGAACATAGTAGGCATAAAGAAAAAGATCCCGGATGTAACAGAGGACGGTGAAAATGTCTTTCTTGAGAAATATATTGACTTCCCATCCCCCGACGATATTTTTGAAGCGAACGATGTTCTCGTTATGGTGGGAACCGAAAGAGCGATTTCTGACGTGGAAAAGTTTATCGAGCGGGAGTGATAAATATACCGGTGTCCCAGGAGTAATAAATGAAAGTGTCTTTTACTTTATTTATGCGCGCGTACAGTTTTTTCGCCGTTCTATTTTTTCTTTTGGGCGCAGTTGCGCTCATCATCGGGGGCCCCGCGCTCATTGAGAGTTATGAGTTGAAAGACCCCGCCCTGATGTCTGCCGCTATGATCTTTCGCCTTGTGGTGATCATTTTTTTCGGGGCGGGCTTTGTCGCGAGCTCTTTCATTTTCCTTGTGAAAAGAACAACAGGGTTCAACGCTTATAAAAGGATCATTGAAAGGCTCACGAGCGAGGGCAGTATGAGCTTTAATTTAAACGTGACGTTTCCTGAAAAGGACGAGTTTGGAAACCTGGGCTACTGGCTCAACAAATTCATTGAACAGATGAGGGTGTTCGATAAAATAAAAGTTGAACGTTTGAGGGCGTCCCAGCAGAAAATAGCTGCATTGTCGGAAGCGGGTGAAAGAGCGCTTGTAGTTTTATCGGAAGAGATGAAAATTATATACACAAACTCGCATTTCATAAAACTGTTAAATATCGGTGAAAAAAATGTCATCGGGCTGCCGGTCGTGTCAGTGGTCCAGAATGATCAGCTTGTTAAGGCGCTGGATGGACTAAAGGAAAAACCGAAAGATCAGGTCCTAAACGACCTGAAGATCAAGTCAGGGGAAATTACATACAAGACTGCAATTACCATAGTTCCGATAATAAACAGCGATGTCCGGCTGATGGAAACAATGATCATTTTTGATTATATTCAGAAAAAAGTACTGTCGATATAGAAATGGAAGGGAAATTCCGGCTGACAAACATGCGAATGCCTTTTTTTAAATATATCGTATCCATCTTTATTTTTTTCCTCCCGCAGTTAGTGGTTCCGCAAGTAGTGTACCCGCAAACTGAGTTTATAGGAAGATCAGAAATAAAGTATCTGAAGTGGGGAGGGTTGAAAAACGGGTGGGGTGACCTCTACATGCTGGATAACGCAAAGATCGAAAAAGGCCCCCTGGGCAGGCTCGACATACTATTGGATGACAACAGCCTGATTGAGGATGATAATACAGATATCATTCTCCATTTTGACAGGATCGAGAAAGATAAGATCTTTTTCACATCTGAAAGATATGAGACCGGCCCGATGGATATATTCCCGTCGGAAAATATTCAGAAGTTCGGAGGCCGTTCAGCCGGGTTTTTATACCATTATAATTCGATCAGGATAAAACCGCTTGCCTCGATTGTTTTTATAAAAGGAAAATCAGTTCAAAGCTTTGCGATCGATTTTTACCTCTATCCGACCTCGACCTATGATGAAGATACTGTTTTTTCCTGGCGTGTACCGGTTGTGGAAATGGGGGGGGAGTACACAGGCATAAAAGCCTACTTTAAAAACGGTAAACTTGTCTGGCTTTTTGAAAATGTTTTCAAGAACAGGGACAAAGGTTTTGAGGAAATGATACTCGAGGAAAGAATTGAAACACCCATAAATGAATGGCATCATCACGCGCTGTATTATGATTCTCAGAATGGTCTTTTGACTCTTTACTTCGATGGAAAAGAGAACAACCTGGAATGGATAACATCAAACAGGAGGGAAAGCGGCTCCATACTTGCGGGCGAGTTTTCACGCTATCTTGCGGTCCCCATTACCATCGGTGAAAGTTTTCTTGGATACATGGATGAGTTCAGGATATCAAGAGGTTTTCCGGGGTTTATTATAAAAGATTACAGGGAGCAGGGAGCGATAAAGAGCGGCGTTATAGAGCTGAGTCACAAAGGTACAAGAGTGGTAAAATTGAGCTGGGACAGTATAGAGGAAAAGGGAACTGCCGTAAGAATGTTTTGCCGAATATCAGATAGTTTCTTTTTCCCCGGAGACGGAGAATCTTCAAACCTCTACGATGAAACTTATTTGTCATCAGGAGAAGCATCCGGGGGGGGAGCCGGCGGTCCCCGCTGGTTTCAGGTAAAAAACGGCGATGAGATCAGTGAAAACCTTACCGGAAAATACCTTCAATGGCGGGCACACCTTTATGGGACAAACGGCATATACACACCTTATCTCCTATCACTGGAGATGATGCTTGAACTTGATCTCCCTCCTCAGGTTCCAGTCCTGCTGAAAGTCAATCCTGTTGATGGAGGAGTGAAGCTGGTATGGGCTAAAAATAAAGAAAGTGATATCCGGGGATACAGGATATACTATGGCGAGTCTTCAAAATTCTATTTTGGAACAGGTTCTGATGTGGGTGATTCACCTGTTTTTGCGGGTGATGTAAACAGTACAATTCTGAGAGGCCTGGAAAACGAGAAAGTATATTTTTTCAGCATAACCGCTGTTGACAGTACCGGCCAGGAAAGCGGATTCAGCAGGGAAATGATCGCCCGCCCCTCGGCTGTATATATTAGTGATTAGCGTCAGGTTGTCCGGCGGGGTCAATCCGCCTGCGGTTTATATATGATTTCCAGGGAGGGGACGACAATTGGCTGTAATTGAAAGAGACGATCAGACAAAAAGCTTCCTGAAAAGTCTCGGTTTTCCCGATCTGAATATTCATCATTCGGTCAATCATTATGATTTTACAAAAAGCGGCAGGAGGATACTGGTAATAGGCCCGATGGGTTCCGGAAAGACGGAATTTTCAGCGCGCATATACAGAGATTCGCAGATTGCACTCAAAAAATCAGAAAAACTCAGGGAGCTTACAACCAATGCGGGGGCGGACAGGAGGATAGTTTTTTATATACGTTCGAAAATAGACAAAAAAAGGTTTAAAGATTATCCTGAGGACGCCCTCGCTTACAGAGGAGGGTACGTAAGACTGGGGAAAAATATTGCCGGCATCGCGGACTCCTTCGAGCTCGAAAAAGTCATGGAAACAAACAGAGATGCAGGCACGTGGGTTATTGATGAAGCCGGTTTTTTTGATGAGAGGATCGTCTATGTTATCCTCCAGTACTCACAAAAATATAATTATAATTTCATATTCCCCATGCTGATCCTGAATTTTAGAAAGGATATTTTCAACAGGACATCGCGCCTGCTAACGGAGATCGCCACAGATGTGTTCCCACTTACCGCTTACTGCGAGCACCCCGACTGCATAGTTGATTCCTATTACACATACAGGTATTATATTGTTGATGGAGTCGAATGCCCGGCGCTCTATTTTGACCCGCTGATCATTGTGGGAGGTGATAAAATTACAGCCGACCCGAAGATACCCAATTATTCGACACGCTGCGACGGACACCACAATCTTCCGGGGAAGGAGTACACATTTTTAATATTAAAATCGCTCGGGGAGATGGCGTTCAATGGAAATATAAAACCGATCTTAAAGGAGCTGAAGAACATAAAATATGATATCGAGAGATCCGAGATCTACGGTCATTTCGAAAACAGGTTTATTAAAACCGATGACCCGTTGCCGGTCATGATGAATGCTTTGAAGACCGCGTGTATAGCTGAAAAAGCGCTGCTGTACCTGTTCTCGGAGGAGAATGTGCTGAGCCTGGAGCAGATGAGATACCTCGCTAAAGAAATAGACGGCGATATGGATTATATAAATGAAAGACTTGTAGAGAACAGGCGGATTAAAATTTGATATATTTCTGAGTAGTTCCCGGTGCAACTCCGGGTCTCCCGGCTTAAAGTCGGGTAAGCCCGAAGTTGCACCATCTCACTAAATTGAGCCGTTTCACCGCGACTAATCACAAGGTTACTTATATTGATGAATAGCATAGATCGTTCACCAAGAACTAATTATCTGAAGGTGAAAGGGGTGAAAAAATGAAAAAATCGCGGGGAATAGCCCGGCGAACAAGATCGCGGGAAATTTTCGGGTTTATGATGTTCGATTTTGCCAACTCGTCATACACGACCGTAATTATTACAGCTGTGTTCAATGTTTACTTTGTCCAGGTTGTCGTGAACCAGGCTAACAGGGGGGAGCTTCTGTGGTCGATAACCTTGTCGATCTCCTATGCAATCGTGGTCGTATTAGGTCCCATTTTCGGTGCTCTCGCGGACTATTCCGGTACAAAAAAACGTTTTTTATTTTTCACTTATTTGTTGTGTGTTGTTTTTACCGGTCTTTTATTTTTCATAAAACCCGGTTATATTGTCCCTGCCATTGTATTTATCGTGCTCTCCAATGTCGGGTACGCTGCGAGTGAAAACTTTGTGTCGAGTTTTCTGCCGGACATAGCAAGCGGATATGACATGGCTCGAATTTCCGGGTACGCATGGGCTTTCGGGTACGTCGGAGGGCTTCTTTCGCTCGGGATCTGTCTTGTTATAATAACATTTTATCACCCGGCTGGGGCCGAAACCAGCTTTCTGCCTATCAGACTGAGCAATCTAGTTACAGCGCTCTTTTTCGGGGTTGCGGCGATACCCACCTTCATGTGGGTAAAGGAACGAAAGGCAAGAATGAAGATACCGGCAGGAGAGAACATATTCTCTGTCTCTTTTAAAAGGCTTGCCGTAACGTTAAAAAATATCCGCGAGTTCAAAGAACTGGTAAAATTTCTGATTTCTTTCCTGTTTTTTTACTCAGGTATCGCTGTGGTGATTTCTTTCGCGGCTGTTTACGCGCAGAAAGAGCTTGGCTTCGACACAGGTATGACAGTGCTTCTCGTCATTGTTGTAAACATTACTGCTTCTGTGGGGGCTTTTATTTTCGGCTTTATTGCAGGCAAAATAGGGGCAAAAAAGACCATTTTAGTGACTTTGATAATATGGATAGTCACGGTGAGCATCGCTTACGTTGTGAGGAGTAAACAATGGTTCTGGCTCGTGGCCAATCTTGCGGGTATCGCTATGGGCGCCAGCCAGTCATCGGCCCGCGCGCTTGTAGGTCTTTTTTCACCCCCCTCTAAAAGCGCCGAATTCTTTGGATTCTGGGGATTTGCCGGTAAATTATCCGCGATTCTCGGATTATTGTCATTCGGCATAATGTCTTACCTGTTCAAGTCGAACCGCATTGCTATAACATCCACAATCGTCTATTTTATCATCGGGTTTATAATCCTGATCTTTGTAAACGAGGAAAAGGGGAGAAGCGCGGCAGTAAACTATGTTGATAATATGTAACGCGCGTATTATTGTAATAAATAGTTCTTGAAAACAATTAGTATTTTCAAATTAACGAAGTGTTCTTAAGATTAGTCGCGGTGAAACGGTTATATAAAGTGATTTGGTGCCACTACGGGCAAGCCCGGAGTGGCACCAGGAACTAAATGACTGATAAACGATTTTACAACAGGCTGTGTTATGTTTTTACCATTAAAAGATGAAAACCCGACCAAAACATTTCCTTATATGACTATTCTTCTTATTGCGTGCAGCACATTTGTTTTTTTTATTGAGCTGGCAATGGGACAGTACAGGGGCTACATCGTGGCGAAGTTCGGCATGATCCCTTTTGAGATAACCCATGGGGTCGATTTAAATCCCGAAGTCGCACTTGGACCCTATATCACACTGCTGACTTCACTGTTTTTGCACGGATCATTCCTTCATCTCATCGGGAACATGTGGTTTTTATGGATTTTCGGCAACAATATCGAAGATGTGGTCGGCCATTATAAATTCATCGCGTTCTATATACTGGGAGGGTTTGCCGCCTCTTTCCTGCAGATCGCTGTTTCCACGTCTTCGACAGTGCCGGTGATCGGTGCGAGCGGCGCGGTGTCAGCTGTTCTCGGCGCTTATATTTTAAAGTTTCCGAAGGCGCGAGTCAAAACGCTCATGTTCCTGTTTATATTCGTTACCGTGATAAATGTCCCGGCCGCCGCTTTTATAGGGATATGGTTTTTTATGCAGCTTCTGTCTTCCGTGCTAAGGTCCGGGAGCAATGTGGCGTGGTTCGCTCATATAGGGGGGTTCATATTCGGCCTTCTGGCGATAAGTCTTTTTCAAAAAAAGGAAAGAAACCGGAAGTACAGGATTTATTGATGCGGATCAGCAACATCATACCGGTCACGTCCCTCGGCTTTTTGAGCATTCTGTCAGTTGTCTTTATCAGCGGGTGTTCTTTTCACAATTCTTCGATCTCAGGGAAAGTTATCATAACGGCAGGGGGAATGCAGATGCTTAACGCAAAAGATATTTCCCTGAATCCGGATACAATTAGTTCCGGTTGGGTTTTTTAATTGAAGATTATCAATTAAATAAAAATGCGGCTGAACCGGAATTTGTCCCCGATGAAGTAATTGTCAAATACAAGCCCGGTGTAAACCAGGCGCTCATGGAAAAGAGCGTGTCCGGGAGCGGTTATTTTATCGCAAAGTGTGATAATAACGGCCCAGGTGGTGATGCAACCCTAATCAAGTTGACCGGGTCAGAAAAAAGCGCCGTGTCAGTCAATATCATAAAAGAACGGACACTAATGGCTATTGACCGGTTAAACAGTCTGGCTTTAGTTGAATATGCTGAACCCAACTATATATACAGGGTACAGTTTACACCTAACGATGAATATTACAGCAGACAGTGGCATCTGCCTCTGACAAAAATCGACAGAGTTTGGGACGACGATTCATTGACGCTGCTAAACGATCTGTCTTCTGTCACGGTAGCTGTTATTGACACATGAATTGTGCGGTACAGCACAGTGTACCCGGACCTGACTGGAATATTCAGGGATGAGTATGATTTTATATCTGATCCTGATAAGTCGCTGGATGGAGATGGGCCCGATAATGACGCGTCAGATACCGGATCGAGTTATCACGGCACTCATCTGTCCGGAATCATTGAATCAGCATATGATGAAGGTGTCACCTTCGTAGCGGCATCCGGAAATGAAACAACGAGTGCCCCTTTTTATCCGGCTGCCAATCCGCTGATATCGCCATCATTGATAAGGGACATTCTCCTCAATACAGCAGCGACCTGGGGGGACCCGGGTTGAAAGTCCAGGTGAGCATGAACACGGGCGAATTTAAAAGTAGGGCGTCCCATTTCGCGTTTATATTGATAACCGATTCTACCGGTTATACAGTACCGGTAAATGTTGTTTACAAATATGTAGGCGATGTATATATAGTAGCCTGGCACCTTTCATCGTTCCCTTCCTCTCTTCCTGTCGCGAAGGACTCTCCTGAAATTGCGGCTATTGCGGTTACTGATCATGAAAAGGGGTACAGGTACAAACTGGAAGGTCTTGGGCCGGGAAAATATGTTGTCGGGGCCAGTACTGACAGGGATAAAGATAATTACATATTCGAGACGCTGGAGGAAATCTTCGGGTTTTTTCCGGAC
>SDBT01012596.1_pt1 | contig 13591 bp, 11 predicted proteins | sample 2277101 | NCBI WGS metagenome assembly SDBT01 (sample SAMN10404973, study PRJNA504765) | marine sediment metagenome | isolation source: marine sediment core GS10_PC15, 103 cmbsf | place: Arctic Ocean: Southern Knipovich Ridge | collected 2010
ATGTTAGGGCTTGTTAACATTATTACGGGAAAGAAAGCTTAAGAGGTAAGACATATGGAAACACTAAACGTTTTACTTATGGGCTTCATATCTGTCGTCCTGATCAACAACCTTGTTTTCACTAAGTTTCTCGGTATCTGTCCTTTCCTCGGTGTATCGGGCAGAATCGATATGGCCTTCGGTATGGGTTTGGCGGTGACGTTTGTTGTGACTCTCAGCGGCACGTTGACCTGGATGATTGACAACTGGATACTGATGAAATATGGCCTGGAAGTTACTCGATATGTCTGTTTCATATTGGTTATTGCAGGTGCTGTCCAGTTGGTTGAGATGTACCTGAGAAAGTTCTTCCCATCACTGTATGAGAGCTTCGGTATATTTCTGCCGTTGATTACGACAAATTGTGCAATCCTGGGATTGTGCTTGTTCTTGAACCTTTGGGAGATAGATAGCCTTATTGAGGCGGTCGTTCGCAGTTTCGGCGCCGGGATCGGTTTTACGATGGCGATTTGTATAATGGCTGGTATCCGCGAAAATCTGAATCTCGCCGACGTCCCCGTCTGTCTTAAAGGCGCACCAATTACACTGATTACGGCCGGGCTGCTCACGCTGGCCTTCATGGGTTTTGCAGGAATGATTAGATGATCTTAGCAGGTGTATTAGAATTATGGAGTAGTGCATGGCCTGCCGGCCTGACAATGCTTAGCCTGGGCAGCGGTTTTGCACTTGTGCTTTTGATCGCAAGCGTGAAGCTCAAAGTCGAGGTCGATCCGAAAGTCGAGGAAATTCACCAGGCGTTACCTAATCTGGATTGTGGGGCCTGCGGTTTTGCAGGTTGCGGTCAGTATGCGAAAGCTGTCATAGAAGATCCTGAACTGTTAGGCAACTGTGCGCCCGGCGGACCGGAAACGTCGGCGAAAATCGCTGAGATATTGAATCTGCAGGTCAGCGAATCAGGGCCGCAGCAAAGTCCGATTGTGCACTGCCGTGCTCTCACCGCCAACAAAACCGTGAATGGCAACTATCCGGGTATACCAAGCTGCACCGCCGCCAACGCTTTGGCCAATGTGCAGGCTTGTGTGTTTGGCTGTCTCGGCCTCGGCGATTGCACCGGGGCTTGTAAGTTCGATGCTCTGTGCATTGTTGACGACCTGGCCACCGTTGACTACGAAAAATGCACCGGCTGCACAGCTTGCTCGAAGGCTTGCCCCCGAAATCTGATCGAGATGGTGCCTTTCAGTCTTGAAAATATGATGACAGTCGCCTGCAGCAGTAAAGAGACCGGCAAAAGCACGAGATCGATTTGCAAAGTTGGCTGTATCGGCTGCGGCATCTGTGCCAAACAGTCCGACCTGTTCAAAGTCGAAGAAAACCTGGCCAGGTGTGATTACGTAAAATACGAAACAACCGAAAAAGAAGAAACCGCCATGAACAAATGCCCCACCAAAGTAATCATCTACCGCGGTAAAACCGCTCCCGAACCGCTCATGCCCGGCAAAAAAACAACTGCAGCGACAAAAGCATAGATCGGATAACCGAGAATTTATGTTCCCGGGTCGGCACTTTTTATGTACTTTTCAGCACCCCCGGTTTTTATTATCTCGTACTTTGGCTCGGGGATTATCAGAATTGCTTCAGTATTTGGCAGCTTCTCGATCAAAGTAAGGCCCTTTTCGGCGCCCATTACACTCACCGAGGTCGCGAGCGCATCGGCATCGGTTGCATTGTCCGCAATGATAGTGACGCTTGAAAGACCTTCGGCACTGGTTCCGGTCCTGCGGTCCATAATATGGCTGTAGCGTTTGCCTTCGATGAAGACAAACTGTTGATAATCGCCGCTTGTGGCTACCGCTGCATTTGTTATTTTTAGTACCATCAGAAGCCCTCCTCCTTCGATGCCCTCGATAGCGGAGTTTGGGTCCTGCAATCCAATTAACCAATGGTCTTTACCTTCCGGCGGTAAACCGAAGCATCGAACATCGCCGCCGATATCGACCATTGCCCCGATTGCTCCACAGCTCTGCGCTGCTTCAATTGCCTTGTCAATGGCATAACCTTTGGCTATACCGCCCAGATCCAGGAGCATGCCGTTTTCGGAGAATTGCACGGTCTTGTTTTCATTGTCGAGTTTCAGCTTTTCAAAACCTACCTTCGACCTGGCCTGGGCGATTTGTTCCTCGCTGGGTGCCACTTTGCTTTCTTTCGCTTTACGGAACAGAGCGACGAGCGGCCCGACGGTAATATCAAAAGCGCCGCCGGTCATTTCACTGAATTCGACACTTCTTTGCAGGACTTCGTATGTGGACTCGCTGAGACGGACAGCTCTTTCGCCTGCCTCTCTGTTGGCCCGGCTGATTTCCGAATCGCTTTTATAATCGCTCATTAATTCGTCAACCTTGCGAATTTCCTCCAGAGCGGCCCGGACACATTTCTTTGCGGTGCCTGAATCTTCCGCTACGGCGACTACATGGACGAAAGTGCCCATAATCATTTGATGGCCGCTATCGGCATCGGCCCGGTCCTTGCCGGCACAAGAAAAAAACAACACCGCGGCCAGAAGAAGACAAACGAGTATGACCATGGTACGACTAAATATTCTGTTCATAGATAACCTTTCTGCAAACAGGAATTGATAATTGATAATCCGGCGAGAATCAATAGAAATTAGTCGATAATCAGTCTATAATACCGTTATGTGTAAAAAGAAAGTGGTAATATTAACTGAACAGGTTGAGCGGGCCTTTCTGCCGTTCGTTCGCAAGCCCGGCAGATACATTGGTGGCGAAATAAACCAGATAAAGAAGGACCTGCCGAAATGTGAGCTGACAATCGCGTTGTGCTTTCCCGATATTTACGAAGTGGGAATGTCTCATACGGGCCTTGCGATTATTTACGATTGCCTGAACAAAATCGACGGAATTGCCGCCGAGCGAGTCTTTGCGCCCTGGCTCGATGCTGAGAAGGTGCTGCGAGAGAAGAAGATACCCTTGTACAGTCTGGAATCCAAAGCATCGTTAAAGAGTTTCGATATCGTCGGCTTTAGCCTGACCAGCGAGTTGTGCTATACCAATGTGCTCAATATGCTCGACCTTGGGGGCATCAAAATCCGCAGCCGTGACAGAGGCGAGGACGAGCCGTTGATTATCGTCGGCGGGGGAATGTCCAACTGTTGTGAACCCGTCGCAGAGTTTATTGATCTGTTCTTGTTAGGTGATGGCGAAGAGGCTGTAGTCGAGCTGGCTGAGCTGGTCAGGGCCCAAAAGAAAATCGGCGCAGCTAAAAAAGAAATTCTTTCTTCTATTGCCAAAAAATTCGACTGGGCTTATGTCCCCGCGTTTCATGCCGGCCAAAGGCTGCGAAACGCCGTCGTGGAAGATTTTGACAATACTCCTGTGCCGCTTGCGCCCATAGTCCCGTTTGTGCAGGCCGTTCATGAAAGGGTCAGCATTGAAATTATGCGAGGCTGTCCGGGCCGATGCAGATTTTGCCAGGCGAGCTTTTGCAGAAGGCCTATTCGCTATCGCAGCGTCGAAAGGATTATTGATATCGCAAAGGCCTGCTACTATTCAACGGGATTCGATACGATCAGCCTGCTGAGTCTATCGAGCGCCGATTATCCGAATCTCGAAGAATTGGTCGCCGGCCTGCATGCTTATTTCCATGACAAGCACGTCGGCCTCTCGCTGCCGAGTCTGCGTGTTGATCGGCAGTTGAAGATGCTGCCCAGGCTGTTGACTTCGGTTAGAAAGGGCGGCCTGACAATCGCCGTAGAAGCGGCCAGCGAAAAATTAAGGCAGATTATCAACAAACCTCTGAAAGATGAGGATTTATTCGCTGCGGTCGAGGCGGCGTACCGGGCCGGCTGGCAGAGACTGAAGCTCTACTTTATGGTCGGCCTGCCCGGCGAGACTGAGGAGGATGTCAGGCGCATTGTGGAGCTATCGTTCCAATTGGCAAAGCTGCGAAAAAGAGTTGACGGCAAAACTGGCCAGATCAATGCTGCTGTGAGCTGGTTCGTTCCCAAGCCGCACACGCCGTTCGGCCTGCTCGGCCAAAAACCGAAATCGTATTTCGAGCAGGCAAAAAAATTAATCATCGAGGAGAAAACAAAGCTCCGCGCGAAGTTCCTGCAGTTCAAGTTCCACTATATAAACCGCAGCGTGTTGGAATCGGCAATCGGACGCGGCGACAGACGCCTGTGCGACGTTATAGAAGCCGCCTGGCAGGCCGGCGCAAAATTCGATTTGTGGGACGAATGTTTCGACTACGAGCTTTGGCAAAAAGCCTTCGAGAAGTCCGGCATAGACGTAGAAACCGCCGCACAAAAACAATTTAATCCGGAAGATACCCTACCCTGGGAACACCTCGGCGGCCCGGACAAAAAGTATCTGCTCAGTCATTTGGACAACGCAAATAATATATCTTGTATTTTGTGAAGTGTTTATCGCATTAGGTGACTTGTGAGTTGTGTCTTGAAGTATGGTTAACTACTTTCAACTTGAATCATGATATCGATGCCTTTGATTTCTTCGTTGTTAGTTCATCTGAGAGGTAAATAGTTTGATCTGCCCTAAATGTAAGACGTCACTGAGCCCGACTCGGGTCGCCGAAGGATCGCTATGGAAATGTGAAGCGTGCGCGGGCGTAGCGGCAAATGTGGCAGTGCTGCGAGAGCATTTGAAGGATGACACTGTCAGGAAACTCTGGCTCGAAGCAATTACAGCAAGCACTCAGTCGGATAGAAAGTGCCCTTGTTGCGTAAAGATGCTCAAGGAATTTACGGTCAGCAGAGACAATCAGCAGATCCATCTTGATTTGTGCAGGACGTGTCAATTGATGTGGTTTGACAAGGATGAGCTTGAGGCGTTTCCGAGAGCCAAAAAGCTGCCTAGTCCGGATATGGATGAGAATCTTGCGCTTGCTAAAATTGGGCTTGAAGCTGAGCTTGAGAACGAGCAAAGCTCGGCCGAGAATATAATCGCCCAGGTCATGGATATACTATTTCTGATTCTTCGTTTATTCCTGTAGCGATTGAGGATGTAAAATGAAGCAATTATACGTAACCGACAGAGATAAATGGCGAGAATGGCTTTCTGAGAATCATGTCGCCAAAGTCGGAATATGGCTCGTTTTCTACAAGAAAGAGACATCCAGGCCGACGATTGCTTATGAAGCTGCCGTTGAAGAAGCACTATGTTTCGGGTGGATAGACAGTATCATCAAGAAAATTGACGCCGCGAAGTATGTCCGGAAGTTTACGCCGCGATCGGATAAAAGCAAATGGTCGCAGCTTAATAAGAAGCGAGCCAATAAAATGATAAGGCAAGGGCGGATGACCGAGGTCGGGCTGGCGAAGATTAAGGCGGCGAAGAAAACAGGTCTCTGGGATAAAGATCCCCGGCCACAAATATCATTCGATATCCCGCCGGAGTTCGCCAAGGCGCTGGCTCGTAATAAAAAGGCGAAAGAGTACTTCAGTAAGCTTGCACCATCTTATCGAAAGCACTATATTGGCTGGATTACCGTTGCAAAAAGGCCGGAAACAAAAAAGCGAAGAATCGATGAATCAATAGCCCTGTTGGAAAAGGGTAAAAAACTCGGATTGAAATAGTCAGTCAGCAGTTGCCTGATCGTTAAGTTAAGTTCAATGTACCGTAAATTAAGTTTTCGGATTTGCGACTCGGCCGATGAATAAAATGCTGCCCGAAAGGTTGTCGCGGATCAAAAATAGAAACGGATGGTTCGCGCGAAAAACCGGTATCGGGGCCGGTCCAATCGATGTAAGCCTCATCACTACTCCTGTTGCCGCTGCTGCTTCTGTGCCTTCCTCGTTGACCTCAACATAAGCCTTGTGGATGACCGCCGAGATGAAGAGATCTCTTTTACCGTTTATCCCGGAAAAATCTGCGTCCGAGGAAAACGCATCTTTCATTCCCATCGATTTAAGCACGGAAGCCAGACTAAACTGGCTTGTCATCTTAAACTTCGGCACGAAAACCACGACTTCAAGTTTGTGAATTTTGGGCAGCCATTGTGTAAGATTGTCCGGCGTGAGTGTTTTCTCGAATTCGTCCAGAGCATCAAATTGTTTTGGAAGCAGAATAACCATCGATAGTTCTTCATCCACATAGGGTAGTTCAAGCACCTGGAATGTATCTGTTTCCATATAGCCGAACTCTGCTTTCTGGTTCATCGTTGCAACGTCAATCTTTTGGCCGTCGGCAAGAGTAAAAGGTGAGTCCATAGTCCTGTTTTCTTTGAATTGTCTCGCCCAGTTGCCCTTAAAGTAAATGGCGTTTGTCAGAACCAGCCTGGTCATTGAATCCAGAACGCCTTCACTGATAAGATTCTTGATCTTGTCATTGGTCTTTTTTTCCACCCAGGCATTGATAGTTTTGCGTGCGGTTTCCGCGGCTGTTATAAAATCTACTTCGTTGAGCTGTCCGTCATAGCTGGTTTTAATAAGCTCCGGAAATTCCTGAAGAAATCCGTAATCCTTCTGGCCCCAAAGGGCATTAGCGACAGTTAATGTATAACCTCCTTTCCGGCCTCTGTTGTTCAGATCTTTTATAATATTTCCGAATGCCAAAGCGAATTGCTGTTTGTCCGGCAAGGAATTCGATGATGAATCCGTCCTTCGATTCACAGAAATAGGAAAATGCAGCACTCCGGCCATTTGCGATTCTGTTTTATTACGTGCTCCGGCATGAGCCATTGCCAGGGCTGTTGAGATACTATAGGGTGAGAAAAACAGATTTCCTTTCGTGCTTTGTAATTTCGCGAAAAGCTCCAGAGCAAACTTGTTATTTCCATCCACGATGTTTTTTTTGTTCATATTTTCTTTCGCCATCGGATTATCCATCGCTAATGAGTGGGCCGAAACCATTATTAGCATCGCTAAAACTAAAATTTGTTTAATAGTCTTCATATCTATTGCCCTCGAAAAATCTACTAAAAAGTGTTGTAAATAACGACAAACCGCCCTTTTTTGGGCAAAACTATGTTTTTTGGGTATTACCTATTTTCAATTGTTGACAATGAAACGATTTTATTGTATTATAGCTATTGGCTTTAGGCTGTGAAAAGTCATTTTTTTAAGAGGAAAGCCATGAGTTCTGAAAATGACAGTTTCTTACGGCGATTCAAATGGCATGTAGTGATTATTTGTATCGCATTAGTGATTGTGTTAGTAATGACTCTTTTTACCAACATCTTCCAGAATTACCAAACCGATTTACTACGCCAACGCGTATTGTTGCTGGCCGTTTTAGTTATCTTGTGTGCGCTTCTGGCAATGCTCTCAAGAGTATTCAAGATAATCGATACCCTTCGAGATAACAGTGTTAAACTTGAGGAAGTTACAATCGCCCTGGAAAAGATCGGCTCAGGGCTGGCGCAAATTAATCATAGCACACGCGTAAGCGAAACAGCCAAGGCGATCGCATTCCGTGATGCGGACAGGCAGTCTTTGCGGGAGGCCGTATTTGATAAGCTACAGCAGCAGGAATTTAGTGCCGCAGAAGAAATAATTAATGAAATTGCTAAACGGCCGGAATACAAGGAACTTGCTGAGCAACTAAGAATACAGACTGATCGCTACCATGATGCAACCGACCATGAACGGCTAAATCAGGTCATGGCGCATATAAATAAGTTGATCGACGATTGTCAGTGGGGCAGGGCCAGCGCCCAGATCGAAGGGCTGATTAAGGCTCATCCGGATAATGAGCAGGCAAAAGCGATGAGACAAATTCTCCTTGATAAGAAGCAAGAGCGTAAAAGGATACTGCTTGCCGCTTGGGATGATGCTATACAAAGCCAGGAGACAGATCGCAGCCTGGACATTCTTAAAGAGCTTGACCAGTATCTTACTCCAAATGAAGGATTAGCCCTTCAGGAAGCGGCAAGAGATGCATTCCGCACCAAACTTCACAACTTAGGTGTGCAATTTGCCATCGCCGTCAGCGAAAAAAGATGGGTCGGCGCGCTCGATGTCGGGCAGAATATTATTGCGGATTTTCCAAATAGTAAAATGTCTGAAGAAATCCGTGGCAAGCTGGATGTCCTTAAAAAGAACGTCCAAATGCAAAATAGTTGATACTCTGATATTCCACTGCCGTTTTCAGCATAGAAGAGTGGTAAAATAGGCCATATACAAAGGCTGCATTTTGCTTCCCTACTCTTTCATAAAGTCATAGTCCGAAAATAATCCTCTTATATCCCATTAATAATAATATTATGTCTTGACTGCGAATTAATATATTGATAAATATTAAGTGATCGTACACATGAGTCTAAAATACAAGAACAGCTTTAGTGCAATGGTTTCATTAACGAAGCCGAAAGACTCAGAAGTGTAGAGAAGTGTTTGAAATAGGAAATTTCAAGTAGTTATGATGGGAAGGAGTCCAGGGTCATGGTCAAAGGAGTGAAGAGGAAGAGCATCTACGATAAAATTGGGTGGACAGGATTGTTAAATGTTGTCTGGAATTCAATGCCTTATCCATTGAGATTTGTTGCTCTGCCGTATGGTTTACGTATCTATAGAGATTTTCTCAAGGGGAGTGCAAATCTGCATCAATTGGTAGGTATGCACTCCAGTGAATACATGTCTTCTAAATTGTTCCGACTTTTAAGGCCAAGATACCATAGGGTGAAATGTGTGCTTAAAACTTATGGAATAGATGCCTGACCACGAGAGCGCATTCGAATTCTGTCGCAGTGGAATGTGATGGTATCGTTTTACGTTCAATTTCGCCGATTTACCAGCCGACCCTGCCGGAATTGGCTTTGATTGGCTTTGTTTTCTTGCAGCCTGAAAGCCTGGAAATCCTCATAATATCCTTTCACATAAACACTTACGCCAATTTTACCCTCCCGTAAATTGGCTTTGTTTTTTCAAATGAGCCACGAATTAACACCAAGAAATTGTCAATAACCGCGGATTTCGCTGATTACGCGGAAGAAAAGAAAAAATCGTAAATCGCAAGTCGTAAATCATAAATGGCAAAGTTCTCCATTCACTACTCACTAATATAGTTATATGTATATCATAATCATCTGTTCGTTCTGCGTCAAAAAAAATCTAAGAAATCTCCGTGACTCACCGCTTTCCTATTTGTAACAGAGGGTACAGAGAACGCAGATAAACAGGATTCCTTGAAGAAAATGTAACAAACGCATTAAATCTTCCATGAATTTTCTCTTTTCTGAGTTTTTTTTGAAGAAAATCGCCTATTTTCTAAGAAAAATATGCCTATTTTGGCGTAAAAATGGGCAAAACAGCAAAATTACGTAGTCACCACAATTGACACGTTTGTAATAAATCGAATATTGTAATAATTAAGTGTTCACTATCTTAGGCCCCTGCTCTCTTCAGACTTCCATTCCTCCTTCGGGCGGGGGCTTTTTACTTGTACCGCCGTTATAAGGCCTTAATTCGTACATCCCTGCGAATACTCATGCTTCTGAAATACGAATTCAAAACCAGAAAAAGCCTTCGATAATTGTCTTCTGCTGACCAGCTTGTATCCATGGATATTGATAGTAAAGCAATCTCTTTACTAAAAAACTTGAATTTCATACCCATTATACTATTCCTGCAAAAAATTGTTATTTCATAAGACTTTACATTAGCAGAATTAAGAATCGGTTCGCCGATAATAATTCGTAATAAACGTTACAGACGGAAAAATCGTTACATTTAGCATTCATGGTGGCACTTAACGGTAGAATTTAACGATTAGTTCTCCAAGGATGGAGGTTGTATAGTGTATTTAGCATGCACTATCGCTCAAGCCCCTGTTTTAACAGTCCCTCTCCTCCATGAAACAGGGGCTTTTTTCTTTTAAAATTACGTAGTCACCACAATAGATTTCCTCCTCATCAATCTGATATAATATACATAGTGTTCACTATCTTATAGCTCCTGCTTTCTTCAGACTTCCTTCCCTCCAAAAGCAGGGGCTCTTTTAAAAGGCCCCAATCCACAACCAAAGGCGGCACCAAAATCCAGCTTCTGCGCCATCGACCGACCACTCTTTTTCTACCCCTTTAGTATTAGACAGGGCTACGAAATTGGCTTTGTTTGGCTTTGAATTGGCTTTGTTTTTTCGTGCCCCGCAGGGCGGTTTATTACCATAACTTCCCTTCGTATAAGGATATACGCCAATTTTGCCCGCCGGCAAATTGGCTTTGTTTTTTCAAATTGGGCTCTACTAAATGCCGTTGTTTCGGATTTCGAGCTTCGAACTTCGGATTTCCGGCTAACGGCCGGCTTTGTTTTTGTTTTTTCAAATACCTTTTCGCAATACGCATCACGCAGTACTCAATACGATAAAATTGGCTTTGTTTTTTCATTAACCGCCGAGAGCGCAAAGAGCGCTGAGAAGTAATATATTGATTGTATTTCTTTTTACTCTGCGAACTCGGCGTTCTCCGCGGTAAAATTCATATTGGCTTTGTTTGGCTTTGTTTATCGATGCCGAAAACCGCCCAAAACATCAAATACTCCATAAACCCTTGCCATTACTTAATTAATACTATTTTGCCCATATTAACATTGGCTTTGTTTTTTCAACTAAGCCCTTCAACTTGTTTCGGATTTCGTGTTTCGTGCTTCGAATTTCCGGCCAAAGGCCGGTAAATTGGCTTTGTTTTTTCAAATAGGGTTCTATTAGACACAGATTTACACCGATTAAATTGATTCTTGTGTTTATAAAAGATTTTTACCCTTTTACATCAATATTTCACAATTCTAACCTCGCCATCCTGTTATCCTGTCTTCTGTTTTCTGTATTCTATATTCAATTTGTTTGGTATTATACTAAATTAAATATCAAAGTCAAGTGAATTCTGGGAAGATCTCCGTGACTCGCCGTTCAATGCCTGTTTCTCGATGCTTGATACTTTTTTATCCTTTTTGTCTTGAAAAACCGACGAAATAGTGTAGATTATTCATTAACAAGCGACAAAAGGCGGAAGTAAAGACGCGAGTTTACAGATCGCCAGATGGATTTTTTTAAGAAATTCCACTGGAGAGCTTTAATTCCCCCGGCTATGGCGTGGTATATTGCCCGTATTATAGGAGAACAGCGATGCCAGAAGACACGACACTCAGGATTCACCAGAATGCCTCCGTTGACGGGAAATACCCCATCCAGCTTACATTGAAGCGTCCCGGCAAGCCCGAACTCGAAGCCGAGGCCACAATTGAGTTCGCCCTGGCTCCGCAGGAGCAAGCAGACCTCCGCTGGTATCTCGAAGACTACCTCCAGCGGGCCGAATCCGTCGAAAAAGTCCAAGTCGAGCAAATCGAGAGCCTCATGAAGGAGCGCGGCGTCGAACTTTACGAAAAGATACTGGAGGGAAGCCGCGATGTTCGACGCCTCTTTGATCGAGTGTTGGACAAACTCGCCGATCTGCGCATCGAAATTGCCACCGGAGTTGCTGAAGCCGCGTCCATTCCGTGGGAACTCATGCGCGAGCCCGAGTCAGATTCACCCATTGCTCTCCGAGTCAAATCCTTCGTCCGCGTCCAATCGAATCCCACCATCGGCTTCGTCGAGGTACCGGAGGCTGAGGACGGGCGCGTACGTCTGCTCTACGTCGTCTGCCGTCCCGGCGGAACTGACGACGTCGGCCTCCGCGCCGTAGCTAACCGTCTCCTTCAGGATCTCGGCGAAGACCTTGCGCGCTTTGACATCACGGCCCTACGTCCTCCCACATTCGAGCAACTCCAGAAAGAACTCACTGACGCCAAGGAAGCCGGTCACCCTTACCACATCGTCCACTTTGACGGGCACGGCATCTACGCCGATTTGAGCAAATCAAAGCTTGCCGACTGGGTCGGAGCCTTATCCAGCATCGCGCTTGGAGGCCAGAAGTCCGGAAAACACGGCTACCTCCTCTTCGAGCACCTCGGCAGCGATGAAAAAGTACGTCCCATTCCCGGCGACGAACTCGGCAAGCTCCTCCACGACACTGGCGTGCCTGTACTTGTCCTCAACGCTTGCCAGTCGGCCATGCATGAGGCAGTAGAGAAGCCGAAGCAGGCCGACACGGTCCATGATGAAGTCCGCGCTATTGGATCTCTGGCACAGGCCGTCATCGACCAAGGCATCCCCGCCGTGCTCGGAATGCGTTACAGTGTCTTCGTCGTCACCGCCGCGCAATACATTGGGCAACTATATTCGGCTTTAGCTAAAGGCCGCGGCTTCGGGCAGGCCGCCACTGAAGGAAGGAAGCACCTCTATCTCAATCCAGACCGTTGGATCGGCCTGAAGCCCCGGCCCCTACAGGACTGGTTCGTCCCCGTCGTTTACGAGGCCATGCCCCTGCTGCTGCTTCCCGCCGACAAGCCTCTCCAGCTCGGCGAGCAGACGGAACTGGATCCCATTCAACGCAATACGTCACTGCTACGTTATGTGCCGGACACCGGCTTTATCGGGCGGGACGAAACACTTCTCATGCTCGACCGCGCTTTTGACGATCACCCCATCGTCCTGCTGCACGCTTACGCCGGACAGGGCAAGACCACCACCGCCGTCGAGTTCGCCCGCTGGTACGCGCAGACCGGAGGCCTCGGCCCACAACCCTTGGTTGTGGTCACTTCATTTGAGCATCCTGTAACACTGGACCAGGCGCTGAATGATCTTGTTGAGACTCAAATGGAGGACGAGCAACCGCTGCTTTCCCTGCTGGCGTCGCAAGACAAGGATTGGCTGACAATGAACAAACCGCGCAAAAAACGCTCAGAGGCAGCCAAGCTCCTCCGGCAGGTTCCTGTCCTCTGGATATGGGACAACGTCGAGCCGGTCGCCGGTTTCCCGGAAGGCATGGAATCCCAATGGTCACCGGAGGAACAGCGGGACCTCGCGGACTTCCTCAAGCAAGTCAAGCTGGATAAGGCGACGAAGGTCAAAATCCTGCTGACCTCCCGTCGGGACGAGCATAAGTGGCTCGGTGGAATTCCGCATCGCGTGCAGATGCCGCGCATGTCGTCTGCCGACGCCGCCGATCTCGCTCTTCGGTTGGGAGAGGAGAGGAAACTGACGCGCAGCGAGATTGCCGAGTGGCAACCGTTGCTCGACTACTGCGCGGGTAATCCCCTTACGCTGCGCGTCATCGCCGGTCAGGCAGTAAAAGAAAACCGAGGAAAAAAGACGAGATAAAGGATTTCGTCGAAGAGATTCGATCTGGCGAAATGAACATCCACGATGTGGACGAAGCCCAAGGCCGGGACAAATCGCTCGGCGCCTCGCTCGACTACGGCTTCCGGAACGCCTTCCAAGAGGAAGAACTGCCCATCATTGCCCTGCTCCACCTCTTCCAAGGCACTGTGGATGTCGATGCGCTGGTCTTTATGGGTGAATGTGACCACGCCCTACCAGAAGTAAAGGGCAAGACGAAGGAACACCTTACTGGCCTGCTGGAGCGGGCTAAAGACACCGGCCTGCTGACGCAGATTGGTCCGTCGTACTTCACGATCCACCCGGCGCTGCCCTGGTTCCTGCGCCAGCTCTTCGCCCGGCACTACGACGGGCAGGACGGCCGCTCCAGCGCCGAAGCCGCGCTGCGCGCCTGGGTCGAG
>SDBT01012597.1_pt1 | contig 13590 bp, 9 predicted proteins | sample 2277101 | NCBI WGS metagenome assembly SDBT01 (sample SAMN10404973, study PRJNA504765) | marine sediment metagenome | isolation source: marine sediment core GS10_PC15, 103 cmbsf | place: Arctic Ocean: Southern Knipovich Ridge | collected 2010
ACTTGCCCAATTCCAAGGGTGATGCACCCTTGGCTACACTACTGGACCCCTCCGAGGTCCCCTGAACGCAGCAATCAGCGGTAATTGACAGGCCCGCTTCTTCTCCAGGCCCAGCGTCAGTATCTTTCCCAGCCCGTTCATTCCTGCACCTTGTCTATTTCCCGTGAAGTATATCCGGCGCCGGCGCTCAATCAAGCTGTTTCAATCAGGGAGCTTGATTATGGGCACGGGTGGTGTAGGGTGAGGGTGCCAGAATTACGTTGGGAGCACACATATGAAACCTAAATATCAGAGGTCATTTCTGCTAAGATGGTGGATTGATGGATTCCGGAGCATGCTTCATCTATCAACGACCATTGCCGCTGACGCAATTCCATTCTTGTGCGTGTTCCTTCCCTTGTACACTTTTTATCCGCGCAACCTTTTGGTATCAGCGGGTGTGGCTTTATTTCTTACACTGCCGATTGCTGGCTTGGCTTACTGCTGGAGTCTTCCCTGGATTTGGCGTGATAAGACGACGATTCTGAAAGAATTCGGGCCTTCTTTGCGTCCTTCAAAGCATGTAACGCCAAACCGTCTAGACGTGTGGTTGAAATGGTGGAAACGCGGCGGAATGGTGTTGCTGCAACTGATAATAATGACGTTTGGGTGGTCCATAATGACCTTTCCCCTGAGGGGTATCATCCCGAGCGGGCTTTTTCGTTTTCTTGTGGGTCTGCTTATTGCCCCGCCGATACTCGGCAAAGCCTATTTGGAGACTATCCGTATGATATTGACCAGAGACGAGTTGGCCGGTCTTTATAAGCAAGATGAAACACCGGACCAGCAAAGCTCGAAGAACAGCTCTTCAGATGAGTCAACTCATTCAGCCAAAAACTGAAGCACGATTCCCACCTATTCTCATCAATCATATCTTCGTAAAGCGCCAATTCGCTGGCACGTGGATTTAATCACGCGGCTTGGGCAGAATCCAGTTGTTCTTGGCGCAGGCTCCCTCGATGTCCTTGGCCTTAACGCCTATGACTTTGCCGTTAGCAAGCCCGACGTTGATGTAATTGTCAAGACTGACCGGCTTACTGTAAAGGATGATGGTTCTATCGGGCTCCTTAATGGAATCCAGCTTCAAGCCGTTGCCAACATATACGTAATCATGTCTGCCTGCCTTAATCTCTGCGGCTATCTCGCGCGGGAGATACGCTGTGGGCAGGTCTAAAAAGTCATCGGGATAAGCCTCGTAGTCCTCTTGATAGAGGCACAAACCTACCACGACGCACTTCATATTGTTCATGGCCGCAGTCTGACGGGCATAAGGCAATGCTATTGGCACCACAAAGATTCGCAGGCTGAGCCAGAACGCGACCCCGAGATAGCCGAGCACGAGGCCGCTTGTGGCGCGGCCGCTTCCATGCAACCGACCCTTGTTTCTGCTAATCTTGACCAAGGCGATGTGGCCTAAAATCACCGCCGCAATCGAGGGGAAGAACGGGATAAATCCGAACAGTGCGCAGATTAGGCGGCCACCGGCCAGAGCGCTGCTCCGCGGCGGCCCGTTCGTACTTTGGGCTCGGTAATCGTTCATGGTTTCAATCTCCTTTGATGTTCAGCTTCGCTTTGAGCCAATGGGACGACGCAAAAGACCATTTTCCGTACCACCACCTGTCGTTCCATTTTCTCGGTAATTGCCAGGCCCGCTTCTTCTCCAGGCCCAGCGTCAGTATTTTTCCCAGCCGGTTCATTTGCATTTCTTCACTTTGCAGAACGGACGTTGGCAATGGCCGTGACCTTCCGAAGCCCGCGGTAGCGGGCGCCGTAGAATTAGCGCGGGGTGAAACCCCGGGTCACGGCCGCCCCGCCTTATTCCTGAGCCCCGGAAGGGGCGATGCAGGGCGTTTTCAAACTTCGGTTCCAAGCTTATTTGCTGCGCCCCGCCGGGGCTTGGGAGATTATTTTGGGCTCTTGTTCCCGGGGCTGCGCCCCGCGCTAATTCTGCTTCCGCCTCTCCGAGGCTCCGCACTGCAAGCCCTGCCACCCACAGCACCGGCAATACGGCCAGCAGCGGTAATTGCCAGGCCCGCTTCTTTTCCAGGCCCAGCGTCAGTATCTTTGTCCCGACTCCGTCGGGATTCATTTCTGCACCTTTTCTATTTCTCTGCAAGTATATCCGGTGCCGGCGCTGAGTCAAGTGTGTTTCAATAGGGAGCTTGATATTGGGCGCACAAACAGCAAGAATCTGACGACGTTGCTGGCTTTCGCGAGGGATACGGGTAAATTTCTGAGTGTTTACGGTGAGCGCGAAAACAATATGTTGGACTCCATGACATGAAGACCGAGGAGCAAACGAATCCTGGTGGCGGTCGCCAGATGCCGCACGTGGTGCTTTTTATTTGCGACCAGCTTCGGGCCGATGCCTTAGGTTTCATGGGGAATGAGCAGGTTAGCACGCCATGCCTGGATCGATTGGCGCGCCAGGGAGTGGTGTTTGAGAATATGTTTGTGCAAACCCCTGTTTGCATGGGGAGCCGGGCGTGCTTGTTGACCGGACGGTACCTCCGAAGCATCCGGATGGGCGGGGGAAGTCCTGTTCTTGACCCGCGTGAGATTACGCTTGCGGAAACGCTGCAGCGGGCCGGCTATCGAACCGGGATGTTTGGGAAACTGCATCTTACCCCTCAACAGTACACATATAAGCAACTGAAGTCCGACCGGCCCATCGCTGATGCAGCCCCTTTTCTCGAGGCCGCAGGTTTGCCTCCGATGCCGGCAGATCCACTGAAGAAAAATTACGGTTTTCAGGATGTTGTGGGCTATGAGGACGGTTTGTGGGGTGAGTACAAGGAATGGCTGCAGGCACGCGATGCCAAGCTTGCCGCGATGCTCCCTGAATGGGGCATGTCGAAATGGGCCGGCTGGCATATCGACTCGGAGGCTAATGCTGCCCTCAACGATGTGGGACCCACGATCATTCCGCCGGATCTTCACCCCTCGACGTTTATCGCTGAATCAGCGGCGCGCCATTTCACTGAGAATCATAGCGACCACGCTTGTTTTCTGCACGTATCTTTCGTCGATCCACACCACCCGTTCGATCCGCCGGAAGATATCCTGCGCAATTACAGTCCGGCCGACATGCCGTTGCCCAAGTATTCCGATACCGGCGATCTGGTCTGGCCCGACTCCATCAGGGAACGCCGTACTGACTTCGGCTCAGTAACCCCGGCACTTACCCGGAAAACGATTGCCTGCTATTACGCCATGATCGAGATGGTTGATCGGTCTATCGCGAAGGTAATCGAGGCGGTCGAGGCTGCGGGCGAGATGGAGAATACCATCTTCGTCTTTATTGCCGATCATGGCGAATTCCTCGGCGATTACGGGCTTTTCCGGAAAGGCGCTTTCCATTACGACTGCCTCCTGCGGGTGCCATGCTTGATGTGCTGGAACGGCAGCCCCATCGCCCCAGGCCGGCGACTCACAGGACTTTGCCAGGAGATTGACGTCGCCCCAACGCTGTTGGGCCTGTTGGGACTTCCGCAAACTCCCGGAATTCAGGGGATCGACCTGTCAACCGCCCTCTTGAACGACGGGGATGTCGGCAGGCCATGGACATATACGGAGAGCTATCTGGCGCTCTGGGGGCCATACGTGGACTGCTGGACGGTTCGGACCGAAACGGCCAAATTGAACTACTATCCAAGGGATAGACGGGGACACCTGTTCGACCTTGCTTCAGACCCCGGCGAGCGGCGCGACCTGTATTCATCGGCTGGCCACAGAGAGCTCCGAGACGATATGCTGGCAACTCTGATCGAGTCCGTGCACAGCCAAGCCGACCCTCTCCCACGTATGATCAGCCAGTTCTAACCCGCGTATTTCACGCTGAAACCGTGAAATATGCGGGCCAGCTTGACTTCTACCTTGGGTTTTTCGCTTTGCGCGTGCTGCGCAAACCGTCCAGAAAGCAAAACAGCCACAGGCCGTAATGTCTTCACTGTTTCCTCGCCAATCCCGGCGTCAGTATCTTTTGTTCCGACTCCGTCGGAATTCATTCTTTCTTGCCCTGCTTACCTTCTGCGTCCAGTTCCCTCCTAGTTTTTGCGCCGTGCTTGCGGAGGAGGTCTTCCGTTTTAGTTGTCCTTCCCCAATCCAGAGGCGTGCTACCATACCTGTTCTTGGCATTGACCTCGGCTCCGGCTTCAATCAGCGCCTTGGCTGCCTCGGTTTGGCCCCCCAGTGTCGCCCAGTGCAGCGGCGTACCGCCAGCCCATAAGCCAGATGCTGCTTTAACATTGACCTTTGCCCCGGCCTCAAGTAGAATCTTGACCACCCCGGTATGGCCGTACAATGCCGCCACATGCAGCGGCGTACCGCCAGCCCATAAGCCAGATGCTGCTTTAACATTGACCTTTGCCCCGGCCCTAAGCAGAATCTTGACCACCTCGATTCCGCCCTCATATGCCGCCCAGTGCAGCGGCATCCGGCCATCCTCGTCCTTGGTGTTGACGTTGGCGCCGGCCTTGAGCAGCACCTTGGCCGCCTCAGATGCCGCCGTGTGCAACGGCGTCATGCCCCACTTGTTCTTGATATTGACCTTGGCCCCGGCCGCAATCAGCAGCTTGGCCGTTTCGGTTCTGCCCCTGGATGCCGCGAAGCCCAGCGGTGTGTTGCTAACGTTGTCCTTGGCATTGACGTTGACGCCGGCCCTAATCAGCCACTTGACAGCCTCGGTCTGGTCCCCCATTGCTGCGTTGTGCAGCGGCGTCCAACCGCTCAAGTCCCAGGCGCTGAGACTGCCGGGACGACTCCAACAAACATAGGTCAGGATTCTTTTCTTGCCGGCTTTGACACATTCGTATACGTTAAAGACCCCGGCAATGTACCAGTTCACGCATAGCAACATCGCCAGCAGAAGCAGACCGTATCCCAGTTTCATCCGCCGGTTCATGGTAATTGCCAGGCCTTCCTGCCTGAGCTTTTCCCATATCTCGCATCCCGCACTGATCAGAAAGCTGATGGCGCCCACGAGAAAGAAGCCCGGCAGCCCGTAAAAGAAGAATCTCAGCATTTCCGGGAACGACGTATTTGGAAGGAGTTCTAGCCAATCGTTGAAATTTTCCAATTCCGAACACCGCATCGCGACCAGCGGACCAATGCAAAGCGCGAAGGCAAGCCCACGAATCAAGTGCTGCTTCCAGCCTGTGAACCGACTGCCAATCAACAGCCAGCCCACGAGGTACGCCAAAGAGAAACCGGCTATCAGTAAAGGTAGCAGAAGAGGTGATTCAAGATAGACTACAAGACGCGCCGTGACTCCGACCAGCAGCACCAGGCCTGACATCCACACGACCAGTTTCATGCCCCACCGGCGGTTATGCGCCTTGTACTGATACAGCCCGAACAGCGTCAGGCCCAGATACAGCGACATCAGTATGCCCGCGAGGATTTTCATTCTTCACCTTTTCTATTTCTCTGCAAGTATATCCGGCGCCGGCGCTGAATCAAGTTTTTCAATGTGGCGCTTGATATTGGGCGGGGGTGGGGTAGTTTAGTTTTGGCGGGAAAATGGTGAAAGGGTTGGTATTTCTATTTGCGAGTGTATCATAGCTGGCAATACAACAGGAGGGCCGAAGAATGCGCGGCAAACGGTTCAGGCTCATTAAACCATTGGCTTGTCCCACAAAGTCATTCCGATGCTCCCACACGAACCCACCCACACACTCACATACAGTTCGAGCAAGGTTCACCTTGATTGAGCTGCTGGTGGTGATTGCGATCATCGCGATCCTGGCGGCCATGCTGCTGCCGGTGCTACAACGCAGTAAACAGCACGCTCATTCGGCGGTCTGTATCAACAATCAGCGAAACCTGTTCCATGCGACGGTGATGTTCAGCTTGGATCGTGACGGGTGGATACCCCACGTGTGGGGTTCCGATGGTTGGGGGTTGTTTATGAACCCGGGGCAGGCGTGGCTGGCGAACTACGGGGATTGGGACACAATTTGGCAGGGCTCGACTGTCCACAACGCCCGAAAAGGTTCGATCGCCGGGGGTACGCTGGCGCCTTATCTGGGCCTTGACAATGAGGTAGAGGCCGGCAACTGGACGGCACTGAGCTATTCGCATTGGCCGCACGGCGCGGGTTACTGGGGGCCGTGGAACCTTCCCAAACGGGTTATGAACTGCCCGGCGATCCGTCCCCAGGACTATCTTATGGGAGCCCCCTACACCAATCCCGGTCCGGCCACGAAGTACGCGGATCATTTCGCCAGCTATGGACTTAACCAGTGCATCGCGGGGACGCCGAACGAGGGTGGCGGCCTGCAGTATCAGCACAAGTTCAGCGGGATCAAAGCGCCGGCGGAGATATATCTGCTTGGAGACAAACCGCACCACCTGGAAGAATGGGGTTGGCTCTATGCCGGCTGGGGCAACCTGTGGATTCCCATCCACATGTCCGCGTCGGCGTACAACGAGACCCGGCGTCACATCGCCTCGGTATTCACTTACGTGGATGGTCACGCCGAAAGCGTGGACTGGGCGGAATGGCCGGGTGCCTATGAATATTTTCCATGGTCAAACACGTCCGCGCAATGAAAGTCGAAAAGTGAATCCTGTCCATCCTGCATCCTGCATCATGTTGGTGCTGTCGGTATTCTGGGTACTTCCGGGTTTGGCGCAGGAACCCCGGGGCGCCGGGGCTCTGTCGCCAATGCGACCAGCGTTTGGGGCGGGTGACATTGACTGGCAGAACACCGCGGAGTTTCCGGCCAACCCCAACGTCAAAGGCTTTGCGGGGTCGCGCGAGGATCAGATCCTGCGCTGCATCGGGGTGCGTCATCCGGGCGCTTCTCACGGCAGTTGGACAGCGGGCCAGCCGAAAGAAGAGGAAAAGGCTAAACCCAAGTACTGCCGGCTCGCCCTGAAAAAAACGGTGCGGATTGGCACCATCGTTCAAGGTTCGTGGGGTGACCACCGCCGGCCGTTTGCCAGGGCCCGGATTGCGATCCTGAAGCCTGACGCCCCATTTCCCGGCGATGTCTACAACAACGAGCACTGGGAAGAGTTGAAGGCGGTGATCCCGATTCGCGGCGCCAGCGTGTTTGTGCTTCCCGTCAACGCCGGCACGCGAGCGGTTCGACTCACTTCACCCATCTCCGCCACCCGCTTCTTTGCCGGCCGGCTCGTGGACCTCGGCGCCAACGCACTGGTATTTGTGAGTGCCGGCAGTGACCAGAAATTGTTGCGGGGCCAGAACTGGGAAGCCCGGCTCAAGCAGCCAATTGGCCCGGAGGCGCCGCAGTGGCTGATGTATACCTGGGAGCAGCCGGAGTCTGTGCGTGGAGTCGTGCTGTATCAGCCGATGTTCAGCAGCTACGAGGTCCAGGTCTACACGGGGGAAGTGGACGTTGACCTGCTGACCGCACCCCCGCGCGCGTGGCAACGCATTGCCCACCGCCAGGTTCAGCCGCCGTGGCGCTGGGCCTTCAGCCACGTGGTCGACTTTGGCAAGGAGATCCGGACGTGTGCGGTCCGCATCCGCATCAGCCGTCCGTTCGTTAGGGAGAATAGCGACATCACCCACTGGTTCGGGGGCAAGGGCCAGGTCTGCACTCAGGCCAGCTTGGTGGTCTTGAAAGACCTGCGGGATGGCGAGGTTAAACGGCCGACGGCCAAGCCCCTGGCCGAATTGCACCCGCCGATTCCGATCCGCTTCAAGCTCGAGCACCCGGGCTATGTCACCCTCGTGCTCGAGGATTTGCAGGGCAAACGGGTCAAGAACCTGGTGAGCGATACGTTGTTTCCGGCGGGAGACAACGTTTTCTGGTGGGACGGTATGGACGAGAGCAACTGGAAAAACGTCCATATCCACATGGTGGCCATGTACTACGAAATCCGGGGCAACTTGGTGCGGCCCGGCGCCTATAAGGTCCGCGGGCTGTGGCGCAAGCCGATCTCCTTGCGTTATGAGTTTCCCGTATACAGCGGCGGCAACCGCCCGGCGTGGCCGACGGCCAGCCGGAAAGGTGCGTGGCTGGCCGATCACACGCCGCCAAGCGCGGCGCTGGCCTTGCCCGGGAAAAAGCCGCAGATGCTGCTGAGTTGTTTTGTTGCCGAAGCCGGGGAAGGCCTGGTCTGGACCGACCTGAGCGGGAAACGGGTCTATGGACTGCGCGGCATTGGCGGCGGTGGCGGCTGGTGGGGCGCGGATTACCTGGCCCGGGACGATGGGGATAAGGCTATCTCCGGCATCTACGCCTATAATGGCGGCTGTTGGAAAGATTATCTGGAGTTATGGGCCATGGGACCCAATCGCAAGCTGTTCACTCACAAATTCAACGATGCCAAAAAGGCGGGCATGGGCGGGCTGGCGGTGCGTAATGGCATCCTTTTTGCCAGCCTTCCGAAAATGGATCAACTGCTGATTGTCGACGGCAAGTCCGGCAAACAAGTCACCATGCTGCCGCTGAAGAATCCGCGCGGACTGTACTTCGACTCGCAGGGACGGTTGCTGGCATTGTCCGAAAAAAAACTGTTGCGCTTCAGCTTAGCGGCGGTCACCAAGGACCTGAAATTGCCGGAACCGGAGCTGTTGGTTGCCACCGGCTTGGAGGACCCCCAGGGGCTGACGATTGACGATGACGGCAATATCTACGTCAGTGATTGGGGCAAGAGTAACCAGGTGAAAGTCTACCAGCCTGACGGCACGTTCATTCGGGCGATTGGCAAAGGCGGCGAGCAAAAGGTGGGACCATATGACGAGACCCAGATGCTGCGTCCCAAGGGCATTGCCATCTCAGCAGACAATCATTTGTGGATTGCCGAGAACCATGATAACCCGAAACGGGTCAGTATCTGGAAATTGGCCGGCAGTTTCGTCAAAGCCATGTACGGCCCGCACTGGTATGGTGGCGGCGGCAACCTCGATCCGCTGGACAAGACCCGGTTCTACATTGCCCGCAGCGGCGGCATGGAGTTCAAGCTCGATTGGGAAAAGGGCGCCAACAAGCTCGCGCACATCTACTACATTCCCGGCAAGACCGGCGCGACTATGCCGGGCGGCGGCGCCTGGCATGCCGCGCCTCAGGTTCCGGTCTATATCAATGGCCGGCAGTACATGAGCAACTGTTACGTTGCCGGGCCGACCAACGGCGAGGGGGCGGTGAGCATCTGGCTGATGCGCGACGGGGCCGCCGTGCCGGTCGCATCGCTTGGAAATACCTCGTCCTGGACCGAACTGCATGCTGAGAAATTCAAGGACCGTCGGCCGCAGGGAATCAATCTGGGGAACGCCACCTACCTTTGGTGTGATCTCAACGGCGATGGCCAAGTGCAGCCAAATGAAGTATCATTCAAAAACCAGCCCGTGGGATCAGTCTGTCTGCAGCGCGACCTGTCCATCACGACATCCCTCGCAGCGCACTACCAAGTTCTCCGCTACACCGATAAAGGGGTTCCGGTTTATGATCTTGCGCAGGGCAAAACGCTGGTTCCGGGCGCGCGCGTCGCCAACACCAGCGGCGGCGGCCAGGTGATTGCCGGGCGGGATGGCTGGACCGTGACGACATTCCCCTTGGCGCCGTATCCCAATGGCAGCATGTTGACCGGCGCCCTGAACGGCAGGCCGATGTGGGGTTATCCATGCGAGTTTCTGGGCTTGCACAATTCCATGTCCTCACCCATCCCGCAATCTCCGGGGCATGTAATCGGGACCACCCGCTTACTGGGGCCAACCGTCACGCCCAAAGGTACTGAAGAAGAGGTCTGGGCGATCAATGGCAACATGGGCGTTATCTATCTGTTTACGACTGACGGGCTGCACGTCGGCACCCTGTTCAAGGATTGCCGGGTGGCGCCCGGGTGGCCGGAAAAAGGCCAGCGCAACATGTTGCTGAACCATCTCAGCCTCCGGCAGGAATGCTTTTTCCCGACCATCAATCAACTCGATGATGGCAGCATATATCTGGTGGTCGGGCAGCCCACGTCCAATCTTGTTCGGGTCGAGGGGTTGGACAGCATTCGTCGTCTGCCGGCATGGGAACTGCAGGTTAGCGCTGAGCAGTTGAAACAAGCCGCGGACCATTTTACTGGTCTTGAGGCTCAACGCCTCAGCAAGTCCGGTGTTCAAACCTTAACTGTCAGCATTCGTGAACAGGCGCCCATTGTGGACGGGAAGCTGGATGAATGGCCGGCGGCTTACTTCGTCTCGCTGGATAAGGACACGCAGGCCGCGGTGGCCGTAACTGCCGACCGGCTCTACGCGGCCTACAAAACCCACGACGGGAACCTGCTGAACAATGCCGGCGGCATCTGGCAGCAGCTTTTCAAAACGGGCGGGGCCCTGGACCTGATGCTGGGCGTCAATCCCGACGCCGAGCCTAAGCGTCAGGAACCGGTGGCGGGTGACTTGCGGCTGCTGGTGACGAAGGTGAAAGGCATCCCGAAAGCGGTGCTGTATCGTGCCGTGGTTCCGGGCGGGAAAGAACCGGTTTCTTTCCGTTCCTGGCACGTGCTTACCCTGGACAGCGTCGAGGATCTCAGTGCCGCGCTCAAGGTCGCCCAGCAGGGCGGGAATTATGAGTTCTCGTTTCCGTTGGCAAAGCTGGGACTTAGCCCGGCAAAGGGAATGGTGATCCGCGGCGACATCGGCGTCTTACGCGCCGCCGGCGCCAAGACCATTCGCCGACTGTACTGGCACAACAAAGCCACCGGCATTGTCAGTGACGTCCCCAGTGAGGCGAAGTTGACCCCCGGCCTGTGGGGCCGCTGGCGCTTCCTTGGCGCCTATCCCAGACCTAAAGGCAAAGTGCTTTACGACACCACGACGACCCCGACGCCGGCAGAATTAAAACCGAACCTGGTGCATATTGTGCAATGGGTTCGACGCCGTTATCCAAAGCCCAAGCTCCTTAGCAGACTGGGCGCCAGGCAGCAACAGGGACGCTGTGTCGTGTATCTGCAGATGACCGATGAATTTCAGCACAAGTCGCTTGATTTCCGTAAGGACTTTGCCAGGACTATCTTCGGCATGTGGGCCAGGCAGTGCGTGCGGCGGAACAAACTCTACAGTAAACGCTACGCACACGTGGTCCTCGTGGACAAGAACCGCAAGATCGTTGGCGGCTTCAATCCGGAGACCGGCGTCCTCCGCTGGCTGGGCAAATAACCTGGTTCATTTTGCCCGGTCGAACAGAACGGGAATCCTTGCCTAAACTCTCTATCCCTTTCATTCACACCTTTCCCCCGCCAGAATCCCAAGAATTCTCGCACTGCTTCAGCCAGCGCGTGCGACTTTTCGAAAATACCTACGGACGTGTGCAACAGTTTGATGAAATCTCATCGCGGCGCCAAGTATTCCTGGCATTCAAGGCAAGAAGAAAGACAAGGGCGCCGTCGCGAAAGGCGGTCTGACCAAACGGAGCGTGGCCGTGCTGAACGGCCGTCTGGAATTATTGCCGGGTTGCTTGCATATCTTCAATCAAGCGGTATGTTTCATGGTGTCCGAAGGTCATATTGAAATTAAAAACCAGGATAGGGGCAGGAAGGTGAAGACGAGAACGATTCTGCTGGCAGGCATAATTCTGGTCCTGGTTATTCTGTTGTCTGCTGCTTCTTGGTCGGCTCCTCCCGATAATCCCGGCAGGCCTATACGGGTAGGAGTATACGAGAATCGACCGAAAATATTCACCGACGAGGAAGGCAATATTGCTGGATTGTATGCCGATATTCTGAACCACATTGCCTCAAAAGAAGGATGGGAATTGAAGTATGTTCACGGCAACTGGGCTGAAGGATTGGAAAGAGTCGAAAAGAACGAAATAGACATAATGGTGGACGTGGCGCTTTCGGAGGCAAGAAAGAAGATATACGACTTCAATAATGAAACAATCTTAGTAAACTGGGCCGCGATTTATGCCAGGAAGGATCTGAAAATCGAATCCTTCTTTGATTTAGAAGGCAGAAAAGTGACCGCTATGGCAAGGGGGATTCATTATTCAGGTCCGCTGGGGATCATGAACCTTCTCAGGTCTTTTGAGATAGAAGCCGAGTTTATCCCGGTTGAAGTTTATGGCGACGTTTTTGTACTACTGAACAAAGGAGAAGCCGATGCCGGGGTTGTGAACCGGATTTTCGGAATTACGAATGCACGTAACTACCCTAATATCAAACCTACGAATATAGTTTTTAATCCTATAGAACTCAGATTTGCGCTGACCAAGAACGGTTCCCTTAACTCTTACTTAATCGAAAGACTTGATTTTCGGTTAAAGGAATTAAAGGAGGATAAAGACAGCATCTATTACGAATCAATAAGAAAACATTTAAAGGGCGTTACTGAAGAAGTTGAGATCTTTCCTGGATGGGCAAAGCAGACCTTAGTTATTATTGGCGGCTTGGCCGTCTTTTTCCTTGGATTCAGCATAATCCTGAAAAAGCAGGTTAAAGCAAGGACTGCTGAATTAGGCAGAGCAAATAGGGAACTTCAAGACGACATCCAGGAACGAAAGAAGGCACAGGAGGAGTTGAGAAAGGCCAGGGACGAGCTCGAACAGCGGGTCGCGGAACGGACCGCGGAATTGGCCAGGGCCAAAGACAGGGCCGAAGCGGCGGACCGGATCAAGTCCACCTTCCTGGCCACCATGTCTCATGAATTGCGCACCCCGCTCAACTCGATCATCGGCTTCACCGGCATCGTGCTGCAGGGCTTGGCCGGGCCATTGAACGAGGAACAGACCAAGCAGCTCAACATGGTGCGCGACAGCAGCCGCCATCTACTCAACCTGATCAATGACGTGCTTGATATTTCCAAAATCGAAGCCGGCCAATTGGAAGTCGTTCCCGCGCCATTTGACATGCGGGAGGCAATCGAGAAAGTGGCGCAGACAGTAACTCCTTTGGCCGAGAAGAAGAAACTGACGCTCATTACCGAAGTGGCGCCGGAAGTGGGCCAGATTACCAGTGACCGGCGACGGGTCGAGCAGATCATCCTCAACCTGGTCAATAATGCCTTGAAGTTCAGCGAAAAGGGCGGGGTGCGCGTGGAATGCCTGGTACAGGATGGCCGGCTGGTGACGCGGGTCGTGGACACAGGCATCGGCATCAAGCCTGAAAACATCGACAAGTTGTTCAAGGCCTTCCACCAACTCGATACGGGCCTGGCCCGCCAGCAGGAAGGCACGGGCCTGGGATTATCTATCTGCAAGAAACTGGTACAAATGCTGGGTGGCGACATCCAGGCCGAAAGCGAATGGGGTGCAGGCAGCACTTTTTCTTTCACGCTGCCGCTGGAGACAGGAGGATAAGATGAAACGCCGAATCCTGATCATCGAGGATAACGAGCAGAATCTTTACCTGGTAACGTTCATCCTGGAGAAGAACGGGTATGAAGTTATTCAGGCCCGGGATGGGCCCAAAGGGATTGAGTTGGCAGTGCAGGTGGAACCGACGCTGATTCTCTTGGACATCCAGTTGCCGGGCATGGACGGCTACGCGGTAGCACGGGAACTAAGGAACAACCCGGACCTCGCTGAGATTCCTATTGTTGCTGCGACCTCCTACGCCATGCCTGGAGACCGGGAGAAGGCGCTCGCCGCC
>SDBT01012598.1_pt1 | contig 13589 bp, 10 predicted proteins | sample 2277101 | NCBI WGS metagenome assembly SDBT01 (sample SAMN10404973, study PRJNA504765) | marine sediment metagenome | isolation source: marine sediment core GS10_PC15, 103 cmbsf | place: Arctic Ocean: Southern Knipovich Ridge | collected 2010
TTTATTGCCCCGGCAAAACCACCGACCAGATACTGAAAATCTTCTCCTCGCTTGCTGAGAAAGGCAATAATGTTTTAGCCACCAGGGCCGAAGAGACACTCTTTGAGGAACTGGCTAAAACAAAAAAATTCCCCCGGCTCCGGTACGAAAAATTGGCAAAAGCGATTGTCCTCGAGCAGAAAAAGCTCACAAGCTCCAAAAGCACCATTCCCATTGTTACCGCTGGAACCGCCGACCTACCCGTTGCCGAAGAAGCAAAAGTTACCGCCGAGATTATGGGCCAGCGTACAGAGTTGATTTGTGATGTCGGAGTGGCCGGCCTGCACAGATTGCTCGGACATACACAGAAACTCCAGAACGCCAACGTCATCATCGTTGTAGCCGGAATGGAAGGTGCGTTGCCCAGTGTCGTAGCCGGCCTGGTTAGCTGTCCCGTAATCGCTGTCCCCACCAGCATCGGCTCCGGTGCCAGCTTCGGAGGAATCTCCGCCCTTTTGACAATGCTCAACAGTTGTGCGGCCGGTGTTACTGTTGTCAACATCGACAACGGCTTCGGTGCGGCTGTTACCGCCAGCCTGATAAACAGAAAAATAGAGCAGAAAAATAATTAAAGAAAACATGCGCATAATAAAAGATATCCCCAAACTAAAACCGAGAGAAGCTGACGCTCACAAGGGTGATTTCGGCAGGGTTTGTATAATAGCAGGCTCGGTTGGTATGAGCGGGGCCGCCGCCATCGCAGGCAGAGCCGCATTACGGGCCGGCGCAGGTCTTGTCCGAGTGGCAACGCCAAAAAGTGTCTTACCAATAGTTGCATCAATAGAGCCGTCCTTCACCACCATCGCCCTGCCCGAAGACAACACCGGACGAATATCCGCAAAGGCAATCAATTCCATACTCGATACCGTCAGCCAGAATGATTGCCTCGCATTTGGCCCCGGTATTGGTATCAGTCCCTCCCTGCGCTCGGTTCTTCAGACCCTCATCCAACAAGAGAAACTTCGCCTGCTTATAGATGCCGATGGGCTAAATAATCTTTCAATGATAAAGAGCTGGCCCGCAAAACTAAAAGCAAAGCTCATCTTGACACCTCATCCCGGCGAAATGAACAGATTATGGTCTGCACTTTTTAGAGAACAGCTGCCAACCGACCGCCGACAGCAGGCTGCACACCTGGCCGACAGCACCAAAACCGTCGTCGTCTTGAAAGGAGCACAGACAGTCGTTACCGACGGTCAGAAAATTTACGTCAATAAAACCGGTAATCCCGGAATGGCAACAGCCGGCTCAGGCGACGTCTTGACCGGAACTATAATTGCACTTATAGGACAGAAGTTGACAGACCTCGATGCCGCAGTCCTCGGAGTCTACATCCACGGTTTAGCAGGTGACATCGCAGCAAAAAAAACAGGCCAGGTAAGCTTGATGGCAACCGATATAATTGAATCATTACCTGAAGCTTTCTTGAAAGACAAATGATTGCCTTTGCCTTAAATTAACAAGGAACTGCCTCGGCAGCTCGATGAATCCCAACAGTATTGTCTCATTTTTCTCGAAGCGGAACATGGTTGCTGAGAACCGCCGTTTTTCAGATAAAAGAATTGCAAAAGGACGCATCTTTAGCGATTTTTACTACTATTAGGCCCCTATCATCGCCCGCCCATAACGATATATTATTCAAGAAAATTACCCTAAAAGGCCGAAAGCAGGAGTAATTGTCAGGCAATTTGTAACAAGGGCTAAAGATGGAAACAATCACAAAAGAATCAATTTCACAGCAAGCCAGGCCGACTTCGCAATTTAAAAGGTCGCTTCTGCCTATCGACCAATATACAGCCCAGGAGAGAGTTTCCAGAAACCTCGTTGAGGAATGTGGCCGGATCGGAATTCTCCAGATAAGAAAACACAAAGGCAAAACATATGTTGTCGATGTCCCTATTGCCTCTTACCCTTACGCCTTTGAAACTACCGAAGAACCCACACAGCTAATTGAGCAGACTATCCCCGACAGCTCCAAACGCACTTGGCAGATTGCCACAGCTCTTTCCATCGCATTTATATTTGCAGCCCTCTTTGCCAATTTCTGGTTCTATATGGACCGGCAAAGCAAACTTGACAGACTTAACCACGCATATGCAAGCATTAAAACGGTATCTGGCAACTTCACACAAGCCAAACAAAAAGCCGAAACCATCCAGAACAAGCTGGAAAAATCAACAGCCAAACTTGCACGTCTCCAAAACGAACTGGGCAAAGCAGGAACCGAGCTAAAAACCGTTCGAAAGGAACTCACCCAAGCCAGGCAGAACCTCGAAAACATACAGCAGCGCAACGCCGAGGCGGCATTTCTGCTCGACGGACAAATTCAAAACTAACGTCTTGATTCATCGAACAAACCAAAACCATTCGGCCCCCACCTAGTTTTTTCAGTTCGACCCCTCCCCCCTCTCCTATATACGCTGTACGAAATACTACGATGCCTGTTGGCCAAAGATTTGGCTTTTATACTCTCTCAGGAATTTTAGCCACTTTTTCCAGGCCTTGTTGTAAATCTCACCGCATACCAGAAAACCGTCGTTATGGCTGCCAAAAATCTCGACAAATTCTTTCGGCTCATTCGCTGCTTCATACAGCTCAAGACCAAACTCGTACGGCACAACCTCATCGTTTTTGCTGTGAATTATCATCACCGGACAATGAACGCTTTTGACGTACTCGATTGTCTTGTAACTGAATCTCGCAAACCAGCGCACCGGCATATAGGGGTAAAATCTCCTGCCAATGTCAACGTAAGATGTAAAAGTGCTCTCAATAATCAAAGCTCTCGCCTTGACCTCACTTGCCAGTTGTGCCGCTATACTTCCCCCTAAAGACCTGCCGAAGATAATAATATCATCCCCCTGCATCTTCTTTTCTTCGGTCAGCCACTTGTATGCAGCCCCGGCATCCAGATATGTCCCCTCCTCGCTGGGCTTACCCTCACTCTCGCCGTAGCCGCGATAGTCAAAAATAAAGCAGTTCAATCCCAGATTATGAAAAATATTTATACTGTCCAAACGATGAAACATATTCCCGCCGTTACCGTGGCAGAACAGAACCACAAGCTCAGAATCCTCCGCAGGGATATACCAGCCGCTCAGTTGCAAACCGTCGCCGCTCTTGAAACATACTTGTTCAAAATCCAGCCCTAATTCGCCCGGAGTACAAGGAACTTCACGTACCGGGCCGTACAAAAACGTTGGCTGCATAAAGTACAGTACCAGCCCCAAACCCAGATAAGCGATAAACAACACCCCAGCGATAGATATCAGCATCGCTCTCATACCTTCAATCTGCACCAATGCATCAGTTCTACAACCGGCAAGTCAACCAAACACAAAGTTGACGCAAATTTAAACGTCGAATCTTTTCTGCTGACCCCAGTTGGTCACATAACCTTGGCTGTATTTTAATTTGCCCGAGTGTATAAAACAAGCTGCAATTTCAATATGCCAAAAGAAGAAAAAACCACAACAGTCAAGGATAGGCTCTAAGAGAGGTGTTCTTTTGCGAATTGTTGTGCGGCGCAGTGGAGAAGCGTACGGCAGTTCTTGAGTGCGTAATCGAGGGACATATCATCTTTGCGGCAGGCAATAGCGGTAGTAATTCCAAGCTTTTGATACTCATCCGGAGACACGGCAACCTGACCTGCTACCACGGCCAGACGCGTACGTGATTCGCAGGCCATTTTTGCAATTCCGGAGACAACTTTTCCCCGGAGAGACTGCTCGTCGAAGCAGCCTTCACCGGTAATAATCCAGTCGGCTGATTGCAGTTCAACCCAAAGCTTGCTGCGGGAAATTAGCGTTTCTATACCGGATACGACGGTGGCCTCCATAAAGGCCACAGCCCCTGCGGTCAATCCACCTGCTGCTCCTGCGCCTGCAACGTTGTTGATATCGCGATGAAGCTGTTTCCGGACAATGGCCGCCAGGTACAAAAGGCCTTTTTCGAGTCGTTCTGCCATCTCAGGGGTTGCACCTTTTTGAGGGCCGTAAACCTTGGCTGCGCCATACTCGCCGCAGAGAGGGTTGTCAACATCGCAGAGAACTTCTACCGGAGGTATGCTAAACTTCTTCGGTTTGACTATTTTTGTGATTTTCTCAAGACCTGCGCCACCAAGCGGGATTGGATTGCCTTCTTCGTCAAGGAACTGCCAGCCTAACGCTGTTGCAGCGCCGAGGCCGCCATCGACCGTTGCGCTGCCGCCCACAGCTAACAGAATTTTGCACGCGCCGTATTCCAGCGCAGCTTTAATAAGTTGGCCGGTCCCGTAAGTGGTTGTCTTCAGGGGGTTCATCTGCTCTTCGGAAAGCAGCTCAAGTCCACTGGCCGAAGCCATCTCCACAAGGGCTGTCTTATCATCGCCAAACCAGGCGAACCCGGCCTCAACCTGCATATCAGGAAGAGGGCCCATTACCCTCTGACGAATCCATTGGCCGTTAGCCGCTCTAATCATTGCCCTTGCCGTGCCTTCACCTCCGTCGGCCATGGGAGCGATATCGAAAATGATTTCAGGGGAGAATCTCATCATTCCCCTGCAGAGCGCATCTGCCACCTGGCGGGCACTCAGACAATCTTTAAATGCATCGGGTGCTATTAAAACAATCATAGTGTTTGATAAGAGATGAGCATTAAAATTAATATAATCGCAGCAGATTGGAATATTTTAAATACTTTAATCCACCAACAAAAATACATACTTATCATGTCCACTGGATTGCTTGCTCTTCTCGCCTCACTGCCCATAGCGGCCATATTTGTTCTTATGGTGGGATTCCGGTGGCCAGCAACCAGGGCCATGCCTGTAGCTTTTGTCATTGCACTTCTTCTGGCGCTGACCGTCTGGAAGACACCTGCAAACTGGATCGTTGCCTCAACGTTGAATGGCCTGGTTATCGCCTTCAAAATCCTGTTTATCGTATTTGGGGCACTACTGGTTCTCTTTACCATGAGGGAGAGCGGGGCCATTGAAGCCATCAACAGGGGTTTTAAAAACATCTCTTCTGATAAACGGGTACAGGCCATCATCATTGCATGGCTCTTTGGTGGATTTATCGAAGGATCGGCAGGTTTCGGAACCCCTGCTGCGCTGGCTGCTCCCCTGTTGCTTTCATTGGGTTTCCCGGCTCTGGCAGCAGTCATGGTGGCACTCATTGCCAATGTAACCCCGGTATCATTCGGGGCAGTAGGGACACCCACTCTGATCGGGATACAATCCTCTCTCGACATTCCATCCGTGCACCAGGCCATTACCGAATCGGGGCTGACCTATGCAGAATATATCCGGCAGATCGGTATCTGGACGGCTGCACAGCACGCCATCCCCGGACTGATCCTTCCCCTGATCATGGTTGCCATGATGACCCGGTTTTTCGGAGAAAAAAGAAGCATACGGGAGGGACTGGCCATATGGCCCTATGCCCTGTTCGCAGGATTTTGTTTTGTGGCACCTTATACGCTGGTGGCTGTATTCCTGGGTCCTGAATTTCCCAGCCTGCTGGGCGGATTGATTGGACTGGCCATTCTGATCCCGGCCACCCAGGCCGGTTTTCTGGTCCCTAAAAAAACCTGGGATTTTCCGGAAAAGAGTTCATGGGATAAAACCTGGGTGGGTTCCATAACCATGGAAAGCAAATCGGCCACCGGCAAAGTCTCCATATTTAAAGCCTGGATCCCCTATGTGATCATTGGATTGCTGCTGGTCCTGACCCGGGTCAGGGCCCTGCCTTTCGGGGATTGGGTGAAATCAGCCAGCATTGGTTATTCCGATCTATTCGGAACCACTGTGAGTGGCACCATAGATCCCCTTTACAATCCTGGGATCATGCCATTTATCCTGGTGGCATTTCTGTGCATACCCCTGTTTGGCATGAAAGGGAGGCAGGTGGGAGCAGCCTGGGGAGAAGCCATAAAACGAATAAAGAATCCGCTCATTGCCCTGGTTTTTGCCGTACCCATGGTGCGGATCATGATGCAATCGGGAAACAATCCGGATGAAATTATGGGGATGCCTATTGCTATGGCTGCTGCCATGACCAGCATATTCCAGGGTGCATGGCCACTGGTGGATGCATTCATCGGAGCCCTTGGATCCTTTATGGCAGGATCCAATACCGTGTCCAATATGTTGTTCTCCCTGTTTCAGTTTTCCATTGCCGATCAGCTGGGTATTTCCACCATACTGATCGTTAGCCTGCAAAATATCGGAGGAGCCATGGGAAATATGATCTGCGTACATAATGTCATTGCAGCATGCGCAACAGTGGGGCTTGTGGGTGCGGAAGGGCTCCTGATCAAACGGAACCTGATCCCCATGGCTATTGTGGGATTGATTGTCGGAGTAATCGGATTGATCCTGGTTTATACCGTCGGAAATGGAATGATGTAAACTGTGAACGAGCGTGAAAATGATATGCAATCCATATCCATCTCATCCACTCCTCTCCGGCCTGACTGAGGCCCTCAGGAATGAGGCGGGTCAGGTTCAATGCCTCGAAGGGCTATCCGGTTCTTCCAGGTCGGCCCTGATCCACGCCTGTCTGAGTGAACTCAAAGGTCCGCACCTGATCCTGTTCCATGATAAGGAGGAAGCAGCTTATTTTTATACCGATCTGGTCACCCTGGATGGCACCCCCGACCGAACCCTCTTTTTTCCCTCTTCCTATAAAAGGTCTGTCCAGTACCAACAAACCGATGAGGCCAACATCATTACCAGGACGCAGACCCTGAAGCACCTGTCTGAACGCAGGGTTGCAAGTTTCATCATCTCCTATCCGGAAGCACTGGTCGAATCGGTGGTGAGCCGCCGGCAACTGGAAAACACCACTCTCGAGGTGAGAAAGGGTGAGAAAATTGACATGGACTTTCTTGAAGAAGTGCTGCAAACCTATGATTTTCAATTGGTTGATTTTGTATATGAACCGGGTCAGTTTTCTATCAGGGGAGGGATTGTGGATGTGTTCTCCTATGCTTCGAGTCACCCCTGCCGCATCGATTTTTTCGACGATGAGGTAGATTCAATACGCATATTCGATATCGATACACAGCGTTCCCTGGAAACTGTCAAAAAGGTGAACATCATTCCCAACATCCAGTGGGAAACTGAGATGGGAGAAAAACGGATCTCTTTTCTTGAGTACATACCAGCAAGCACAACACTGTGGATCGATAATCCTGATCTGATAACTGATCGCATACAATCACTGTATGAAAGGACACAGCTGGGTTCAGATTCAGAAGATAAGATCGACAAAACTAAATTCCTGAAATCGGGTGACCAGATCTCGGGCCAGATGGTCCGGTTCCGTAAAGTGGTTTTCGGAATAGCTCCTAAAGACAAGGAACATAAAACATGGATATTCAGTACCTCTCCTCAACCTGCCTTTCATAAGAATTTTGAGCTGCTTACCTCCCATATGAAGGAGCACAGTGCAAAGGGTTATACCAATTATATTCTCTCAGAAAATGAGAAGCAACTGGAGCGCCTGAAAGCCATATTTGATGAGATCGATCCCGAACTGCAATACCAGACCATATCCCATACTGTCCATGAGGGCTATATGGATCATGACCTGAAATTATCTTTCTATACCGACCACCAGATCTTTGAACGCTACCACAAGTTCAGGTTCCATGACCGGTTCAGCAAAAAGGAATCGATTTCGGCGAAGGAGCTGACCGGGCTCAATCCCGGCGATTATGTGGTCCATGTAGATCATGGGATCGGAATATTCGGGGGACTTGAAAAGATCGATGTCAACGGAAAAATACAGGAAGCCATCAAGCTGGTTTACAAAGACAAAGATGTTCTTTATGTAAACATCCATTCTTTGCATCGCATCTCTAAATACAGGGGGAAAGAGAGCGGTCCTCCAAAGATCTATAAGCTGGGGACAGGTGCCTGGCAGAAGCTGAAGAGCAACACAAAGAAGAAGGTTCAGGATATCGCCAGGGAACTGATCATGCTTTACGCCAGGAGGAAAAATCAGAAAGGATTTGCCTTTTCATCAGATACCTACCTGCAACATGAACTTGAATCCTCGTTTATCTATGAAGACACTCCCGACCAGCTAAAAGCAACGGCCGATGTGAAGGCAGGAATGGAAGCCGGGTTCCCAATGGACCGGCTTATTTGCGGGGATGTGGGATTTGGGAAAACCGAGGTGGCCATACGGGCTGCATTCAAAGCGGTCACCGACAGCAAACAGGTGGCCGTGCTGGTTCCCACAACCATACTGGCTTTTCAGCACCAGAACACCTTCAAAGAACGGTTGAAGGATTTTCCATGCACCGTGGATTATCTGAGCAGGTTCAGAAGTAATTCCGAGCAGAAGCGCATCATAGAGAAACTGAAGGATGGAAGTATTGATATTATTATCGGAACGCACAAACTGGTGGGTAAAGAGGTGATTTTCAAAGACCTTGGATTGCTGATCATTGATGAGGAGCAGAAATTCGGTGTGAGTGTTAAGGAGAAACTGAAGCAAATGAAACTGAATGTGGACACGCTGACCCTCACAGCAACACCCATTCCCCGCACCTTGCAGTTCTCCCTGATGGGATCGCGGGACCTCTCCATTATCAATACGCCTCCTCCAAACCGCCATCCCATCATTACCGAACTACATACCTTCAATGAGGATATCATCAGGGAGGCCATTGAGTATGAAGTGAGCCGCAGCGGTCAGGTCTTTCTGATCCACAACCGGATACAAAACATCATGGAGATCAAGAAAATTGTGGACCGGTTGCTGCCGGGGATCCGGTCGGTTGTGGCACATGGTCAGATGGAGGGAAAGAAGCTGGAATCGGTTATACTCGACTTTATGCAGGGAGATTATGACGTTCTGATCGCCACCTCCATCGTTGAATCGGGATTGGATATTCCAAATGCAAACACAATAATTATCAACAATGGACACAACTTTGGATTAAGCGACCTGCACCAGCTAAGGGGACGGGTAGGCCGGTCCAATAAAAAAGCATTTTGTTACATTTTTGCACCCCCCTTCACCCTGCTTTCAACCGAGGCCCGAAGAAGGCTGAAGGCCATTGAAGAATTTTCAGCCCTTGGGAGCGGATTTAACATCGCCCTGCAGGACCTCGATATCAGGGGTGCCGGTAACCTTCTGGGTGCGGAACAGAGCGGTTTCATTGCAGATATCGGGTTTGATACCTACAACAGGATCCTGAATGAGGCCATCATGGAACTAAAAGAAACTGAATTCAGCGGCCTTTATGACACACCCCCCGAATCTGCCACCGGAGAGATCGGGTTCCTGACTGACTGTCATATAGATACCGACCTTGAATTGTTGTTCCCGGACAGTTATATTTCCAACATCAGTGAACGGGTGGAACTTTACAGAAAACTGGATGTCATCCGCGATGAATCGTCACTGGAGGAATTCCGTGGAATGCTGACCGACAGGTTTGGTCCGCTGCCACCTCCATCAGAGGAATTATTGAAGGTAGTTCAGCTTCGATGGCTTGCCCAGCGCAATGGTGTTGAAAAAATTATATTGAAAAAAAGCATGCTGATCACGTATTTTGTAAATAATCCGGAATCACCATTCTACAGTTCACAAAAGTTCAGGGAGGTGATCGGGAACATCCAGGCTCATCCGGGAATATTCCGAATGCGGGAAGAGCAGGAGAAGCTAAGCCTGCGAAGTGATCTGGTAAACTCTGTACATGATGCATATCAAATATTACTGAAACTAAATAACGATAGCGCAAATGAACCTCGTTCTTGACCTGGGAAACAGTTATGGGAAAATCGCAGTATGCGAAGGCAGCAGCGTCATTGAATCTGCCGGTTATGACAGAATAACCAGCAAAGAGATCGCCTATTTTCATGCACGTTACGAAGGATTGGAAGGAGCCATAATTTCTTCCGTCGTAAACTACTCCAGGGAAATCATCGATTACCTGGGCAACCTTTACAATACCTGCATAGAACTTGACCATGCCACACCAATTCCTTTGATCAACAATTATCGAACACCCGACACCCTGGGTTACGACCGAATAGCAGCAGCAGTAGGGGCATATACTATTTACCCGGGCAAAACCGTTCTGGTGATAGATGCCGGAACGGCCATTACCTATGATATTGTCACCTCGGAGGGTGTATTTGTGGGTGGAAACATCTCCACGGGTCTGGATATACGGTTTAAGTCACTGAATAAATACACCAACCGTCTGCCACACCTGGAGCGGCCTGAAGAAAAGCCCAAGCTCGTGGGGAGCAGTACCAGGGAGGCAATTCAATCTGGCATCGTAAACGGATTGTTGTTTGAAATGGATGGATTCATTGACGCCATCAGTCAGAACTACCCGAAATTACAGGTGGTCCTGACCGGGGGGGATGCAAAATACTTTGAAGGAAAGTTAAAAAGTAGTTTCTTTGTGGACTTGAATCTGAACCTGATCGGACTTAACAGCATACTGGAACACAATGCATCTGAGAAAAGATAGATTACTGCCTGTTATTTTTTTTATCATCCTGTTTGTCACCATACCACTTTACAGCCAGTTCAATACCTATTCGCCCTATACGCGTTTTGCGCTGGGCGACCTGGCCAAAAATGGATTCGCACAAAATCAGGCCATGGGTGGCACCGGGATTGCCATCCATGAAGGCAACAGGATCAATACCCTGAACCCTGCCTCTTTCTCGGCCCTTGACAGCACTTCGGTCTATTTTGATTTTGGAGCCAATTCCTTTCATAACCAGTACAAAACGAACCTATCTTCAAACAGCTGGTGGAACATGAACCTTCACCACGTAGCCTTTGCATCTTCCATGGGAAAGCACATGGGTTTTTCAGCAGGGATCGTACCGTACAGCAGCATTGGCTACAGCATCAAACAGGAATATGACGATTTCACAGTCGGGGAAGCCATGGATACATATTATAAAGGGGACGGGGGCATCATGAATTTTTACATGGGTACCTCGGCAAAAGTCTTTGACAAGATTTCGGTGGGCGTTACCATGAATTACCTGATGGGAAGGCTCACCAGGGAACGATCCATTGAATTCCCGGTAAGTCCCAGCTATTCAAACGTATCATCCCTTGAGAATTTTGACCTCAGGAAGGCGGTGTTCAGTTTTGGAATGCAATATAAGGAGGTCATTAAGGATAAGTTTTTCTTCACCCTGGGTGGTGTATATGACCTGGCAGCCAATGTGGATACAAAGATCGAGTACAATGTGGTGAACAACATTTATCCTTTCGACCCGGTTGCCTTGAATGATTCTGTAACAGTTTATCCGAGATTCCCCCTTGGCCAGGATACTACCATCAGGAGTTTTACCCTTCCGCAGAAGGTCGGTCTGGGGATTGCGCTGGGAATTCCCAACAAACTGACCATTGCAGGCGATTATTATATGCAGGACTGGACAGGAGCCATTTCCGGCGAAAATTATGCCACCACCAATGCCACCTCCATGCATTTCGGCGTTGAGTATACGCCTGATGCTGAAGCCCTTCGGGGTTATCTCAAACTCATGACGTACCGCGTGGGCGGGTATTACTCCAACTACTATCTCCAGGTGAATGATTACCAGCTGAAGGACTATGGCATAACTTTTGGACTGGGTATACCGGTGAAGACGATGAGGTCAAGCATAAATGTGGCTTTCACACTGGGTACCAGGGGTACTACCGATTACAATTTAGTGGAAGAAAATTATGGAATTATTACATTTAATGTAACTTTGCACGATCTGTGGTTTCGGAAAAGGAGATTTGATTAAACCTGGAAAATTATTGAATGGTATGAAAACAAAAGCCCTCAAATCAGTATTACTGGCAGCATTATCCCTTTTGTTTGTCCTACCTGTGATTTCACAAAAAGGAGTTGAGGACGGATCAAAATACGGGAAAGGCAAGGACAGCATCAACTGCATAAAAAACCTTTCGCTTTACAAGGAGTTTTTCAAACATAACAACTATAAAGATGCCATAGATCCCTGGCGCAATGTCTTTAGTGAATGTCCTGCCTCCAGTGAAAAGATGTATGTGGAGGGGGTCACCATGTACCGCAAGTTAATTGAGTCCGCCCCTACTGCAGAGCACAAGGATGAACTGATTGACACCATGATGCTCATCTACGACCGGCGCATTGAGTACTTCAGAGGTAGAACAGGAAGCATACTGGGCCGGAAGGGTATCGATCTGCTGCGTTATCGCAGGTCTGATATCGGGTCTGTGAATGAAGCTTACGGCTACCTCAAAGAGAGCATTGAACGGGAAAAGAGCAAGTCCAGGGATGCGGTGATGATTACCTTTATTTCAGCAAGTATTACGCTGAACAAAGCAATTAAAATCGATGATAACCAGGTGATTGACGATTATTTTATGGTTACAGCCATCATCGATAAATTACTGGGGAAAAGCTCCCGGTGGGTACGCGCCAAGGCAAACATCGACGATAACATGCTCAAGAGCGGACTGCTTACCTGTGAGGCCCTGAATGGTTATTTTGAGCCTCAGTATCAGGCCGGTCAGGAAAACAAGGAATTTCTCCAAAAGGTAATTACTTTCTACACAGCCACCGGATGTGACAGGGCCGATTTGTATGTGGCAGCCTCTGAGAAAATGTACGAAATTGAACCAGGCCCTGTGTCTGCTCACAACCTGGCCATTCTTTTCATTGCAAAGAATGATTTCCGGAAAGCCACACTTTATTTAAAGGAAGCGGTGCAAGATGCCAATGTGGATAATGAAACAAAGGCAGAATGGTATTATGAACTCGCTATTATTAGCAGTGCCAGCAAAGATTATTGTGACGCCATCAGGTATGCACGTGAAGCGGTTGGATTGAAGAGTAATTATGGGAAAGCATACATCACAATGGGAGATGCAATCATTGCCTCCCGTGATAACCTGGGCGATGACTTTGAAAAACGCACCGCATTCTGGGTGGCAGCAGACAAGTACGCCAAAGCAAAATCCGTGGATCCCAGTGTGGCGGCAGATGCCACTAAGAAGTTGAACGATTATGCCGGTCAGTATCCCAACCATGAAGAGGTGTTCTTCAGAGATATGAAGAATGGCGATTCTTACCAGGTGAAGGGTTGTATCAATGAATACACCACCGTAAGATCCAGGAAATAGCAGCCTAACGCCGGTATGCCTAAAAAAACAGAGGCCGTCTCATCAGGGATGGCCCTTTTTCTTGCTCCAGATTCTCAAACCTCGTTTTCAAGTATCTCCGGAATAAGAACCAAAGTTCTAAACCCTTGAGGATGTGTTTGAAAAGCAACATGGGATTTTTGCGAAGCAACAACCACGTTGCGTTAAAATACATGCGAAAGGAATAGCCTTTTTTCTATCTCCGGGATAAGAACCAAAGTTCTAAACCCTTGAGGATGTGTTTGAAAAGCAACATGGGATTTTTGCGAAGCAATAACCACGTTGCGTTAAAATACATGCGAAAGGAATAGCTTTTTTCTATCTTTGCAGATATGATCCAGTCGTTTAGAAATATTGCATTTCCCTTTTTTATCCTGTTTCTTTTCTCAACAGGATGTGAAA
>SDBT01012599.1_pt1 | contig 13589 bp, 15 predicted proteins | sample 2277101 | NCBI WGS metagenome assembly SDBT01 (sample SAMN10404973, study PRJNA504765) | marine sediment metagenome | isolation source: marine sediment core GS10_PC15, 103 cmbsf | place: Arctic Ocean: Southern Knipovich Ridge | collected 2010
TTGTGGGAGACCCTTGCCTTCTGAGATCGCGGCCCTGATTGTGGCGATAGCTTGATCATATACCGCTATCATTGAATTCATGCTGTCTCTTGCGCCTTCGTAAAGCTTCCGTTGTTCCTTAACTTTTGTCTGGCTATGAATTCCGTGTAATTGGTGTACTCCATTGCTTAGCGGTTCTTTTGAAAAACTCAAAATGGTAGCCATCTGAGACAAGTTCACAGCGTCCTTTACAGACGACACGTTTTGCAGCAACAGACGATCGTACCACGCTCTCATTAAATGGTGTTCTATAATCTCTACTGCAAGCCCTATCTGACATGTCTGGAACTCGCCCTCTGCTTTAGGGGCCAGTGCTCGCAAGTCTGTTGCAATATAGTCCAGAGTGTTGATGTGTATTGTCAGATCCGGCGTGATCTGTTCCAAGCCTTTTTCCGCCAGACTATATTGCTCCGCGCTACATTGTGAATACAAAATTCCTGGGATACCTATGATCACCAGCAAGAGCATTACAAATAATGTCTTTTTCACGGTGTACCACTCCTGTCCTTTATGACGTTATGACGTTCCTAATATTCGGGATGTCCCATGTCAACACGCGACCCCGTTTCCATTAACGACTAACCCAGATGCCCCCACTTCAGCCCACATGAGCTAAGAGCACACCTGACCCCTTTATGACACCATTTGTTAAAAGTGTAGGTCTGACTCCGATGTAAGTCTAGAACATCATTATCTTGCAGTCAGGCTATTGAATTGCCGATGGGGCCTTTATGGGTTGGCCCATTCAAGAGTCCGGATCAGGTCTTTGAAGTAATTCCACCTGTTCGTAAGGAACTGATAACGCCCGGCGACAATTCCAGGCGCAATGCAAAGCTGATCTGCCAAATGAATAATCTCACCTCTGGAACGAATCCGGTGGATGGCATCGTTATATTTCGAAGGAATTAGGGATTCAGCGGCGAAATTGTTCGCCCTTTTCTCTCGCGGGTCGTGCTGGCTGCCGTCATTGATCAGTAAGTCCTTCTTGCTGTCGTTTAAGACGTGACCTGCCTCGTGGAAAAAAGAGAACCAAAATTTATCTTCACCTTTTCCTCGCAAGCAAAGAAGAATCATCGCCTTATGCGGCGTCAGCCACTTCGTAGCTCCATTCCAGGGAACCTTTTTCATCTCCCTCACCAGGGCAATGGCGACCCCGGATTCCGCACAGAGCCGTTTCATCTCCGGTGCAAATACCCTGGCAGATTCACGGGTCAGACGGAGAATATTCTCCAGGGCCTCTTTAAAAAGTGATTTTTTGAAGGGCTGGCAGTCTGTTGCGAGGGCCTGTAATTCACCCTGTCTTATCCATGCCGAAGCGGGTCCTGGCTTGGACTCAAAGCATGGAGAACGACGCGCAGCCACGGCCGGTTCCAGCCATAGGCGACGCCATGCCTCAACGCTGCTGACGGCATAGAATTTGAGTACCTCACGCAACAGTGAAACCTTGTTTTGGGTATTGGGAATGGCCCCCCTCTTGACCAACTCCTGGACCGGGATTTCTTTCAGCCAGGCAAGGTCCGCCTTCAACCTTTTTAGTTCATCAATTCTGACAAGCTGTTCGCGATACTGGGCCTCAAGATTATTCCACAAAGTGGCTGGCACACCCGTGACAAGTTCGAACCTGCTTGCGGTATCGTAAGTTATGGGCTGTTCCCCTTTGAAGATCCGGTTTAGAGATTGCACTGTCAGATTTGTGCGCTTAGCCAGCTCTTTCTGGTTCATGCCAAGCGACTTCATCGTTTCCCGCAGGGTTTCACCGGGAGGAATGGCGTAATCCGGCTCAAAACCGTATCTTCTTTTGGCAGTAACCATGGTAGCCTCCTCAATGAGTGTCGACAATTGCTATAATCTCGATTTCTGTTACCTGCGTCCGGTCCAGACCGCCATCTTCTCCGATGGGAACCGGATTGTTGGCAGGTATAAACAACAGACGGAATGGGTGTTCCAGATCCACGGACAGTTGACCCTTGCGATTCCCTTTCAGTTCATGGCAACGTGCCGGAGGCAAGTGTGAGATGTCGGCAAGGGTCTCTGCGGCTTTAAGCTCCATCATCCGTTGTTGAAGCCTACGCGCCATTTTTGGACCCAGCTTCTTTTGCGCCACCGCATTTTTCGAGCAAAGTTTCTGAATGGCGCTTGTCTTAAAGGATATATCCATCACATCTTCCTGTCAACATAATTATTAACATGATATGTTAATAATTACAAAAGAACGGGGCCAGGTCTTCATTCGCGACAGAATCTAATGAAGAGTGAAGACCTGACCCCCATGTTCTACTTTAGTGAACTACTTGAGGAGTTGGCGTTCCCTTTTGTATGACCCCACTCTTTTCTAGAGCACCCATGATCCGCTGGAGCTTGTTAAATAGTTCCAAAGCAGCATTTGGAGTGAGGACGAGACGACATGCCGGGTATTGTCGCAAAGTTGGAGGTTCTGGTGGCTTCGGCTCGTCCATCCGACAAACGCAAAATTCAATTCTCATGGTTTGAGCATCAAAAGTAATCCCCCTGACGGAGTCTGCAAATGTTTCGAAAACGTCTTCCCTGTCTACGTAACGTGTCTTAGGACCGGACTGCTTCGACATGGATTCCCCTTTCTGTGACCTTTTGTGATCACTGATGCTGAAGTGTGGCCTTGGAAAAACGGGAGCTGCTCATTCCTTGAAACCTAACTTTGATATAGCGGGCCTAAATGCCCGATTTGTAGGAATAGACGCCGTTCTTCAGTTCTAAAGTTAACGCTACGCAATCAGCAGATAGAAGGAATGAACTTTAAATGTCAAGTACGGCCCCTAAATTTCACCCTCGCCATCTATTACTTTCTTAGATCACCAATTTCCGGGCCAAAAACGTTGCTCTAAGGCCCCTCAGAACCCTGTTCTTATGCCTTTTTGACTGTCATCTCATATACTTGCCATGGCCCGACCCCAATTCGTACCCCTGCACCATGCATATAACGTTGCGGATCACAGGCCGCGAGTTTCGAGCGGTCCTTGTGAATCCGTCTTGTTGTATGACATTAGAAAAAAACTCCCATTACTGGTTTTTTCATATTTTCTGTACATTTAAACCAATCACTTATAGGAATTCTTTCATCGATTAAAAGGCCCTCCTCAGTAAAAGCAATTGAAGACAACTCGGAATTCACTCCTAAATGCTCTCCAGATGCGTATAGCACTCCAGCTACGAACTTAATCAACAATTTATGAAATTCGATACGGCTTTCTAAGGTGTTTTGTGGAAAGTTAATACCCATTTCTTTCAATGAATTCGAATATGCCTTTATGCTTTCAAAAAGTTTTGCATAATGAGGAATATAGCCATTCCTTAAATGGCAAAAAAAGGCAGGATCACTGAGCATTGTTTGATAATGTTTTTCTTCCCAACTCTGGTCTTCTGGATAGTCATGATAGAGTCTCGGTTCATGTGGTGGCTCATTTGCATGCCCGCAATGAATATGCCATAATCTAGGCAAACCATTTCTATAGCCAGCAACATGAATGCCAAATACAAGCTCATTCCAAGGTTTTTTTTCTTGTTCCAGTTCAATTTTAAGCGAATTAGATAATCTTTGGGATAAATCATCTATATCGTGGTTTTTCTCGAAATAGTTTATAAAATCATTAACCCACATATCTAATTGCCTGCCACCTACCATAGCATTTCCCCATAAAGCGAAACCAATATTTACCTTTGGATTATAATGAATTTTTGATGCACCGCTACTATAACTCATTGAATCATCATGTTTAAATGATACGGCTGAGTCACCAACCATTGTGATTCCATTTTTTGTGATCTCGCTTACTACTAAAGTCATAACATCGTCTCCCCTTTTATTCATACAACGTCAAAGCTTACGAACCATGTTCAAGTCAATATATACAATGCATCGGAGCAGGTGATCACCACTTTCTACCGCTGTTGCATGATACCGATCTTCCCAATAAGCTCCAGTTCGATCCTTCCTCTGGTTGAACTCCTGCCCCGTTCGGCCAGCTACGAGTTGAATGGCTCTCGGAATCACTTCCCGAGAGCCTCCATCGACCACAAGCAGGTGAACGTGATTTGAAGTAACCATGTAGTCCAGGATTACGAGGCCATATCGCTTCTTTGCCTCAAACAGCCAATGGAGCCATCTTCGCCGATCCTTGGCGAATCTGAACAAGAATTCCCTCTTGTGGCACCGATGGGTTATGTGCCACACATGTCCGGGAATGTAATGTCGTTTCGCCCTTGCCATCTATTACTTTCTTAGAAGCCCCATTTCCGGGCCAAAAACGCTGCTCTAAGGCCCCTCAGAACCCTGTTCTTATGCCTTTTTGACTGTCATCTCATATACTTGCCATGGCCCGACCCCAATTCTCTGTAAATGTAAAGGGCGGCCCCAAAGTCCCTGTAGAATAAAGCTGGAAGATCTGCGGTCAATTGAGCAGAATCGATTTGAGCAAAAGAGCCCCTGACCATCGGCTGGCCAAAGAAAGTTGGAACCTCTTTGTTACGGGCATACTTTGCCGATGGTTCTTGAATCTCTGATTGCTCCGCCAATGTTTTTGGGTTGGAGCGTTTTCTGTCTCTCATTTTTAAACTCCTATATTATCATGTATTGCCAGCTAACGTTTGAGATCACCAGCAGCTATTGGTCGGTGCATCTACTAAGCTTATTCTTAATGACTGCAAAGATACGAAAACCGCCGCGCCTCTTGCTGTCTGGTGCATTGACTGGTTAGCCCTTCTTTTCATTTTGTGTAATCTCGATAGCTTTCTCATACAAATTGTATGCATTAAGTAATCGCAGCGATTCTCTGCCATCAACTAAACAGTACCTCCGAGGGTTCGATGGTTGTACGGAAAAGGCTCTTAAGGTTTCCCTAACTGGTGGTAAGATGTCATGACAATGTTGAACGAATAAGACATCAGCTGGTTCATGAGACAAGCGTACAATTTGGTCATTGTTTTTCCCTAAATGGTTCAAGGTCATTGGCATAAACTTATGAGGTCCTTTGAGAAGAAATGCTCCTGATACATTTCTTCCTTGAAGACTCAGATGCGCTGAAAAATAATCGGAAGTTTCACCGGCCCAGTCTTTTGGAGCTCTATCGCCTAAAATAGAAGCAAGACATGCCTTAAATGCTGTCTCAGATATGTCTTTCATAGGATCAGGTGTTTCTGGAAGAGGAACTTCTGAGATTTTCGAAAATTCATCAAAATCTTCTAAAAAATTTTCGAAGAATGAACTTCCCCACCACATAATATCGAAATCTAAATTTTGGTCGTCACTGAGCAACCAAGGGAAACCCATTATGATTGGCTCAAAAATTATAGCTTCATCATTGATGTTGTATTGTTGGCCTACAATTGAGATAAGAGTACCTTGGGATAGGCGTGAGCGAAGAGTGTCTGCTACAACCTTTTGAGTTGAGTAATGAAACTCAATCCTCTTATGGTAGTCGTAGGGTGGTTCCCAAACACTTATTGCTCGATCAGTTTCATAAAAGTTGTCGCATGGTAAAACTTTTTCAGTTGAACAAAAAGATGTCCCGTTTGGCTTGCCAAGATATCTCGAAGAGGTCTTACCCCAATTTGGTTACAAAAAATTAAAAATGCTCGTGTGTATATATGATCAATGCGAACCTGTTTTTGCCAGTCTGGTAAGTCAGGCAAATCTTTTATGGCATTGTCTATTACAGACATTCCTTGAGGACCAAGAATAGTCTGGATTTTTCTGTGATGAACAAAGCCTGGATCTATTGTATGGCGCAGAGGTGTGGCCCTTTGTGATGGTGTGAGCTTTTCTCTAATTGACATTCTCGATTATCTCTAAAGTGCAGGATTATTGTCCAGTGGGCTAACGGCCGCATAACAGGCGTGTAAAAGCCACACGGCTTTTACACGTCGGGGTTTATGCGATTGTTAGCATTTTGGTGCCTATGGTTCTTGGGATTGGTCAATATGCTCTATTCTCCTGATGAGTGACCGTCGGAGTTCAAGGTAGCCAGCAAACCAACCAGTCCTTCCCTCAAATGCATAACGCCAGTTGATAAAGGCATTCGAGCTGTTCTTCAATAACACCTCAAGGTCCCAAGAGAACTTTTTCATGGAAGAGCTAGTACGAATATGCTCCTGGACGACTAAATGTGCCTTTGACTTGGCAGTCTGAGCTTCAAAATCTGAAACAAGGAACTTTCTGGAGCTTGCATCTAGCCTTTTGAAGAGCTTTGAAAGGTTGTGACCGTTGGGCCACGTATTCTGTTCCCTGAAAAGCAGCACTTTTAAGTAGAGCTCCAAGGAAAATGCAGCATTAATGATATAAGGGTTCAGGTAGTCAAAGTCAGAACGCTTGGACGTGGCTTCGTAGTAGCATATCAACGTGTTTCCATCTTGTACTACGACTGGGAGGAGTCTAGTTGGTTCGGTATCTTTCGACAGATGGCGGTCGCCCACGGCCTCAAAAGCTAGCAAGATCGGCGCCTTGGAAAAGCGATCGGCTTGCTTGTAAGCGTAATCTATATCAAGTTTCATTGTCATGGTAACGACTGAACTCACCTGCCGCCAACACTGCGGGGCACTGAACTTTGGAAAACCACTTGCTTTAATGCGGGGCAAGGCCTTTCAAAAACCGCCGAGCTGTTGGCGGTCAGGTGGAGTGACTGGTTAGGCGAACTTGGTGATATTATTACGTTTATAAACAAATAGCTCAGGTAATTCTTGAGAAATAAGTATCCCCCGATTTCTGAACTGGCTATAACGAGATGCCCCATATGAAAAAAAGAACGTCTTTGCTTATGTCCCAGCTGTAACTGCTATGGACGTCAATACAGATGTTGTCAACAATCCAAACTGTTTCATTGTATGACCATCTGTTATCATCGTCATTGACACCGAATTGGGCTATTATAGTTGCATTTTGCGCAGGCGCCGACGGCATTATCCCGGACTGGGACGGACTTTTCCCCAGCGTATCTGGAACGGTTAGCCAATTTTTTGCCTTCTCTAACAAGGCCTTCTTAAGTGCCCCGTCGTCTTCACATCCTATAAACTCCGATGGAACATCACCATAGTACACCTTGATAACACCTTTATTCCCAGGCGCGGTGTACTCAATCAACCCCCACTTTCCGGAATCGTGCCTTTGGCATTTTCCGTAAGGCACATACGCAGTACGCGACCACCCTCTTGGCACCTCGTCAAATGACGGCTTAACATTGCCAAATCCTCCACAATAGTAAATTCCGAATATTAACAAGATACCGGATATCACAACAATCTTCAAGGTCTTCAATCCGCAATCCTCCTTTGCTTATCCTAATATACAAAATACAAAACAAATGAAAAGAACAAAAATATTCTGTAAACAAATACTTGTTTTATAAAGTCGCAGTTGGTGTAAAAGAATGTTCGCAATTTGAGATATTGCAATAGGCCATCGGTATCTCCTAAAAGGGTGTTAGCGATAACACGTATGAAAGGAGAAAGAGCGATGGCCCGGAAATATGATACCTCGATGTACAAGAAATTACTACTGCATTTTATGGGAGAGGCAGATCCTTTGTATTCAATGCTCCAGTGGTTGACGGAACGGATGATGGAAGTAGAGGCGGAGATGAAAGTGGGAGCAGTCAAGGGAAAGCATACAGCAGATCGGACAAGCCATGATTTTCATATACTCCCTGCCTAAAAAGCTACTTCTTATCTGCCGTTAGAGGGCATTGAGTCTATCATTCAGTTCTCTTGCCAGCATCTCTAATTTATCGAACGAAACATATTCTGCGTAGTAGTCTGAAATTGCCCTTCCTGTCCCTCCACGCCAGATCCATTTATCCCTACATCCTGCTACAGATACCTCCACTTTTTCATTTTCATTCCAGAAAATCACCCAGTTAACCCCGGAATGGCGGTATTTCAGTGCCCGCCAGCCAAGATTAGATATTTCTTCCAGGCGTTCTTTTAAAGCTGTGGCCATCCTTTCATGACGTTTTCTTCCTTTTTTATAGTCTTTTTCAAGATCATCTACTATCCAGAACTTGATTTGAACCAAAAAACTCTTGCTGCCGGTTTTTTTAAATTCTATCTGTCCTGTCTTGCGATCGTTAAAACATATTATTTTTTTCTCAAGGGAATCTGGAAAACCGGTTATAGTTTTAACATCTTTAACAGTAAGAGCATCAAAATGTTTCGTGGAAAGTTTATTACTACATGAACAAAAAAGAAAGGAAAAGGACAATACTATAAGCAGTATCCTTAGATACAAATAATTAAAAAAATTTCTACTACCTAAATAGTCTCTTAATAACATAGTGCACCTCCCTCCAAAATAGATTTAAAAATTAACTTTTTTTCTACGGGATTTTCCCTTTCGTCTCTAAATCACTTTTAGCGCATAACGCCAAGGATAACCTGTCGGTATGGAGCGATGTGTGTCTTGGGGTCGGACCAAGCTATCTCATTGAAAATTCAGAATTAGTTTGCCAGAGATACCCGTTTTTAGGGGCTATATCGCCGTTTTTGGTGTCAAGAACGGCGATATAGGAAACCACGGGTTCTCGAAGCTGAAAGTTTCTTCCACGCTCAAGCACCTTTCGCCCCTTGGCCAGGATGCCAAGATTTTTCTTTGTCTCCTCAACAAATCGCTCGCTACCCACAGCTATACTTTGAGTCCATCTACTCTGGTGGATATTGTTACCATTGTTCAATTTCCCGCTAACCCATTCTTTGTGGGCCACTCTAAAGGCGTCATACGAGTCAAAACCAGCTAACTCTCTAAGCCGTTCGTACGCAACAAGAACACACTTCCGGCGAGGAGCCAGTATCTCATTGTATCCCCCAAAGGACCATTCCGAAGGGTGATTTACAACTCCAGCACGTACCATGTTTAAATCAATATAGACCAAGCATCTTAGGAGATGTTCTCCTGTTTCTATGGCGGTAGCATGATAGCGGTCTTCCCAGTAACCACCTTTACGATCTTTCCTCTTGTTGTATTCCTGACCAGTCCTTCCAGCAATAAGTTGGATTGATTTCGGAATAGTTTCTCGATCTCCGTCATCTACCACTAGTAAATGAATATGATTGGACGTCACTACGTAGTTCAAAATAACGAGCCCATAACGCTTCTTAGCCTCAAAAACCCATTGCAACCACATTCGCCGATCTTTTGCAAATCTGAGAAGGAAGTCTCTCTTATGGCACCGGTGAGTAATGTGCCAGACTTGTCCAGGAATGTAATGCCTTTGCGCTCTTGCCATTTGGAATCCTATGTCGCCCTTTTTACCCCCGAAAAAGCCATTATAGGGCAATAAATGGCCCTTTTGGAGGTTGATTCAACATGTCTTCAGCCACTTAGCGTGGTCCGACCCCAAAGCCACCCCAAAGACTTTTTAAGGATGCTTTTTCTAAATTACTAAATACCAAAGACCAATGTTCTTCTGCGAGGCATGATTTAAAAAGCAATTCGAATGCAATTGTTATATGGAGAATAGCAAACTTAAAAACATCTTCTTCACCTTGATCAATTGACTCAACGGCGGACTTAATAAAGTCTACAGAGCTATCTAACAAAGCATGAGAAAGACGAGTTTCTATTCTAAATCGGCCCCCAATATTGTAATTGTATCTATTCATTGTAACATTGATATTGCATAACGGTAGATCTAAGGTGCGCGGTCCTCTGCATCGCCTTCAGATCTTTGTTCGGGTTCATTCTGCGAAATCGAAGCGATGGTCTTTAATCCCGTTTTCTTTCGTCCACTTATCGAGAGCTTTGATTATTTCCTCACTGAATTCGCCGTCAAAAGGTTCTTCTGCTGCCGCTTTATCAGTTAGGTTGGACAGAACACTGAGCACTGACTCGCGTATTGCTGGCCTCGTCTTGACTGCCGTAACCATGTTCCACGGTTTATCTACTGCTGGGGGTTCGAGTAGGGTTCCTTCTTGTGATATCTCAACTGGCAAGTGAGCTAACTCGAGGTTTGGAACAGACACTCTGTGAATTACCCGCAATCCAGCTTCGCGAGACTTAAGAATTTCTTTATAGACAGCATTATTTGCCTCCCAAGCGCTATTCTTTTTGCCGTCTTTTCTTTTGGGCCAATCGATATCGTGAAGTATGGAAAAGTCAACTTTGAAATGCTGAAGCATGCGTATGATTAAGGCGAGTGTGAATTTACCTCTGGCTCTAACAAAAATTGGCCGATTATGGACCGGGAATCCATCAGGATCTTCTTGAATAATCTGCTGAAACGCAGCAAACTCAGTATCACCTTCCATAAGGATAGGGTATTGTCCAAAAAACATCTCTGCCAAACTGGTGTCAAACCGGTTCAACATTTTCAGATTGGCTTTTTCATCATCGGTGAAGTTGACGTCGTCAGACCGGAAGGTCCGGGGAGAAGGATTGGTTTCTGTACGATCCAACCGGACAATGGTTGTATGGTCCTTCAGGGGATCTAGGAATTGTGGCGAATGGGTGCTGAGTATTACTTGCCAAGCTGGATCATCAGCAAGGCCGTACAAGTAACTGCTTGCCGCTCGTATGGCGTTGGGGTGCAGTGCGACTTCCGGCTCATCTATCAGCAACATGTATCCTGGGAGTGCTAGTTCGGCCCCTTGCTCTTCAATAATTTTCTCTGGATCTGCATCCTTCAGTTTTTCCAGATTCTTCTCAATATCTTTTATCTCATTTTCCTTCTTCCGTTTTGTGTCATCTCTCTTCGCCTTTTCCGCCGCCTTACGTAATTTATTTATCTGCTTTTCTCCATCCACGATATCCTTTTTAGTCCTCCGCGCAATATTAGCAATGGCATTCAGTTTTGATCGAACCTGAAGCATGGTCCAGAAGAGCGCACGTTGCGACCCGGTCCCTTGCATATTCCAGTCAATTTCTTGTGTCCACTCAAGGAATTTTATTCGGGAACTCTTTAAAAGGAGTTTGACTGGATCGATGTCGATAGCGCCCAGACCTATCTCAAAATCTATCTGAAGCTCTGGGAATATTGCTCCATGTGAGCGGTTTAAGTCCCCTTTCAAAGTATCGAGTCTCCCGCTTTCTTCTTTAACCGGCGCTTGTGCTTCGGTGTTGAAGTCTGCGAGCGCCTTATTCAATGGGGACTGATCATCTGCCAAAGAATCTTTGAGGCGGTCCGCGACAGGTTGCAGAATTAGAGTGAGCAATTTTTTGTGCTCTTCTTCGGGATCCTCAAGAGTACCGATTCTGAATGGTTGGGGGAGCCTACTTCCGAAGACAGTGTCGAGCCCACTTGCTTTGTCATCAGTTGAATACTCACCAATCTCTGGGTCCCACGTCTGACGGAACGATTTCCATCCATTACCTTCGGTCCATTCCCACCGACTCTGGACCAAAAGCAATCCATTGTCTTCCATTTTCCATTTCTCTGCGATGTTTGCTGTTCCCTTGGGGATGTGTACCCACATCTCCACAGAAGCTGCTTGTTCAGTTGCACGTTTGCATAGGTCCTTATCTGGAATGAAACTCTCGGTTCCTAAAGCTAGTTCATAGGCGCGAAGAACCGTAGACTTCCCCGTGTTGTTGGCCCCAACGAGGCAGACAATGTTATCTAATTCAACGGTCAGCCCCTCCGAGCCAACAGGACCAACATTGACGATATGCATACGCACAAGCTTAGATCTCTCGGCCATGTCTCTTTTCCCCTTATTCCTTGCCCGAACTAGAAGTAGACTGCCTAAAAGTCGTATTATAATACTTCATTATTGCATGATAAACGGGATATGCGGCGATTCCGTAGCATAATACCCCAACTATAACGCTTTCTACCTGCCTTCACAAAACACAATCTGCTGGCACCTTCATACCAGAACCGCCCTGTAATGCAACACTCTTTTATCGCGGGCAAAATACGGAGAAAAATTCGGTAGTTTGGTCTGGGAGTGTTGAAAACACTGTAAAAAAGGGCGGGGAAAGATCTTAACCGGGTGCTGTTCACACAAGAATTCTGTTCAATGCTTGTGATCGTGTCAAAATCAGGGTAGAATTATAATTTCGAGCAAAAAAGCCTATTTCAGGAGGATCAAAAAATGAGCACGCTACCAAAGAAAATAAGACAAAACCTAAAAAAAGAAGCTGACGAATGGGACGCTGCCATTGCCGGCGAGAGTCCGAAACAGGTTCAAAAACTCCTTGACAAGGCAGAGCCTTTTAGAGTTCCACGCCCTCCGCGCCAACCTGTATCCCTTCGCCTCGACCCATTTGACATCTCCATGCTAAAACGCATTGCCCGTAAAAAAGGTATTTCTCACACCCAACTCATTGCGCACTGGCTTCACGAAAAAATCGAGCAGGAAGAAACTAACGAAGTCAGAAAATGACTCTTTCCTCTGAATAGGATATCTTTGATTAGGTTTGGCCCGGGCTAACCGGTCCATATTCAACAATAAACGTCCCAACAATAAACCTTTCCCCTCACCTGCTTTAACAAAGAAAAACCTGCTGATACCTTGATACCAGAATTGTTCCGTAATGCAACGCTCTTTTTTTGCGGGAAAAATACGGAGTCAAATTCAGTATTGTGGGCTGTGAATGGTCAGGATTGGGATAAAGTGGTATGAAAGAATGAGGCACGAGGCAGGGGGCAAGGGGCAAAGGGCATAGCGCATGGCGCATGGCGAAAGGACAAATAAAAAAGGGGCGAGAGGCAAGGGGCCAGGGGCGTGAGGCAACGAGCACGGGGCACGGGGCACGGGGCTAGGGGCGAAATAAAAGAGGGCGATATAAAGAGATGCTGCTGAGAATAGGAAATATGGTTGCGGTTGCCTGTGTGTGTTTCCTTGGCCTTGCGGGACCGGTCTTGGCTCATTCGATCCCTGTGCATCACGACCTGGAGGTTACCCTTTATCCCCAAGACCAGCGTCTAACCGGTGTGGACACGCTGAAGCTTGAGGCACCTGCTGGGGAGGAGGTGTTGCTGATGCTGGCTGATGATGCCCGCATCACCGGCGTTTCCATTGGCGAAAAGGCTGTTGGTTACACCTTCAAAGATGGAAGCCTACGGATTCCCGTTCCTGACAACCTTCGCGAGGCAGAGATTAAGGTCGCTGTGTCATATGAGGCCTCTTTCCGGGATTCTGTCCCTGAAAATCCCGCCTACACCGAAGACCCCAGCTACGGCGTCACTGGCGTCATATCGCCTGAGGGGACCTTTCTCTTAGCAGGAGCTGACTGGTATCCGAATCTTCCCGGCAGCAGGCCAACCTTTCGCCTACGCGTAAAGGCGCCGGCCGGGTATGAGGCCGTGACCGCAGGCAAACGGCTCTCGCGAATCACCAGGGGAGATGTCACAACCTCGATTTGGGAAATCACCAAACCTCTACGAGGGCTCACCTTATCCGCAGGCCCGTATGTGGTGCGCAGAACAGAGATTCAGGGAATTCCGATCTATACCTATTTCTTTCCCGAAGATGACCACCTCTCAAAAGAGTACCTTGAGGCAACAGCAAAATACCTGGGCCTGTACATTGACCTTCTGGGCCCCTACCCCTTTGAGAAGTTTGCCGTGGTGGAAAACTTCTTTCCGACC
>SDBT01012600.1_pt1 | contig 13589 bp, 13 predicted proteins | sample 2277101 | NCBI WGS metagenome assembly SDBT01 (sample SAMN10404973, study PRJNA504765) | marine sediment metagenome | isolation source: marine sediment core GS10_PC15, 103 cmbsf | place: Arctic Ocean: Southern Knipovich Ridge | collected 2010
AGAGAAGCTGCCACGATGCCCTTCCCCAGAGCGGAGACTACGCCGCCGGTTACGAAAATGTACTTGGTGGGTTGAGGGCTCGATCGGGTCATTGCGGTGTGCGCTTCTCCCTAGTCCTTGCGTGAAGTTCTTCCAGCCGCTCTTCCACCCGAAGGGCGTCGGCAGGGGTATCGACGCCGGGATCGGCCGGTCCCAGGACAGCAACGCCGATTCTGAGCCCGGCGGCCAGCGGCCTCAGCTGCTCCAGCTTCTCCAGGGTCTCCAGTGGGGTCGGCGCCATGGCCGCCCAGCGAGCCAGCGCCTCCGGGTTGTAGGCATAGATTCCTATATGCCTCAGGAAGGGCTCTCGGGTCAGCTCCTCCGGAAGCGGCTTCTCGTCCCGCTTGTACGGAATCGGTGCCCTGGAGAAGTAGAGAGCTCCCCCTGAGGACGCCCGGGCTACCTTGACCACCGAGGAATCCGACCTGGCCTCCTCGGTCATGACAGGAGTAGCGCAGGTACCGATTTCCCACCCATCGTCCCGCACCAGCCGTATAGCCGCTTCCACGTGCTCTTCCTGCAGGAGGGGCTCATCCCCCTGGATATTGGCGATCACATCGAAGCCGGCATACCGCTCGCTCCGGGCCACCTCTGCAACCCGGTCGGTTCCCGAAGGATGCTCGCCGGAGGTCATCTGCACGGGAGCGCCCATGGCCCTGCACACCTCCGCCACCTCCTCGGCGTCGGTGGCGACGACTACTTCGTCCAGGATCTTCATTCCCTCCACCCTTCGCCACACCCACTCGATGAGGGGCCTGCCGAGGATGGGGTAGAGAGGCTTGTTGGGAAGGCGTGTGGACGCGAGCCGCGCCGGCACGATCCCCAGGACGCGGCTGCTCATCGGCGCTCACCTGCGCCGTAGATCGGGCCGACTGCTGCAATTTTCACGCCAGTAAAGTTAGAACCGACCCCCATGGGTGGCAAGCGGGACGCACGCAGGGCAAGGGCGGAAGAGGTCGGATCTCATCGATCCCAACCGACCCTCGGCGTCCCCTGCCGATTCTCCGCGATCCTCAGCGAACCTCCCGAGTTTTCGGAGGAATCGCCCCATCGAGCGATTCACAGCTTCAGGAAGTTCTCCAGGAGGGTCTTACCATGCTCGGAGAAATAGGATTCGGGGTGGAATTGGACTCCCCATACAGGATGATCCTTGTGCCGCACGCCCTGGATCTCCTTTCCGAAGACCTCCTCGTCCGACCAGGCGATCACTTCCAGGTCGGGGGGTAGGGAGTCGGGGTCCGTAACAAGGGAATGGTATCGGGCCACTACCGCAGGGGACGGGATTCCGCGGAAGATCCCCTGCCCCGTGTGATGCACGGCCGCGGTCTTCCCGTGCATGGGGCACTCCGCACGGATGGTCCTTCCGCCGAAGGCCTCCCCGACGGCCTGATGCCCCAGGCAGACCCCCAGAACCGGAACCTCGGGCCCCAGGGTGCGGATCGTCTCCACGCTCACGCCGGCCTCCTGCGGGGTACAGGGGCCGGGAGAGACCACGATCCGGCTTGGAGAGAGATCCCGGATCTCATTCACGGACATGGAATCATTCCGGATCACCCGGGGATCGGCCCCGAGCTCCCCCAGGAACTGCACCAGGTTCCAGGTGAAGGAGTCGTAGTTGTCGATGATCAGAAGCACGGCTTCGATCTCACACTGAGAGGGTCTGGAAGCCCGATCGGGAACGCGGTAAGATGGAGGGAGAGTCGGTGGGAGGAAACCACTGTGGTGAAAAGGTTTCCCGGAAGGATCTCGTACCTTGGGAGTAGAAGGGAGGACGATCCGCTTTTCCGGAGGTTCGGTTGTTCACACGATGCCTGGTCTGCAGCACCCCATTCTCGCCCAACGAGACGCTCGAGAACTTCCCCCTCGGCACCCGTATCGCCTTCGATCCGAGTAGGGGGCGCCTCTGGACGATCTGCCCACATTGCAGGCGGTGGTCCTTGACTCCTATCGAGGAGCGCTGGGAAGCACTGGAGGAGCTGGAGAAGCTCGTGACGGACAAAGCCCGGCTCCTGGCCCAGACCGACAACATCGCCCTGCTGCAGGCGGAGAACCTCCAGATCGTGAGGGTCGGGCAGGCGAATCTGACGGAAGAGGCGTGGTGGAGGTACGGCAGAGAGCTCACTCAGCGGAGGGAGAAGCACAAGAAGGTCGCCGCCATGGCCACTGTGGGAGCTGCTGCTGCCATCTGGGGGGGAATGGCTGCCGGGGGCCTCGGGCTCTTCGGCGCCTGGATCTTATGGGACAAGGCTCCCCACAAGATCACCGACGCCGCCCGTTGGTTTCGCTTCGGCAGCACGGCCTGGCGGGGTGACGACGCCTGCCGCAAGTGCGGGCATCGCTTCCGCAATTTGGCGTACAAGGACAGAGGTGGGCTCTATCTCCTGCCCAGCGGACACGATCACGACGACTACGCCGCACTGAGCTACCGATGTCCCTCCTGTGGGGATTTCCGGGAGGGAGGGCTCCAGCTCGAAGGACAGGCAGCGGAGCACACTCTCCGTCGGGTGCTGGCGTACCACCATCACGCCGGCGCCACGCAGGGGAGGGTCGTGGCTGCCACGCGACTCATCGAGGAGGCGGGCTCGGCCCGCGACCTCGCCAGGATCCTGGCCAAGGACGGCGGCAGGCGTCTGGGCGACCTCAAGAGAACCGGTGCCATCGCCCTGGAGATCGCAGCGAACGAGAACTCCGAGCAGAGCCTCTTGGAGCTCGAGCTGGCCGACCTCGAGGATCACTGGCGACGGGAGGAGGAGTTGGCGTCCATCGTCGACGGTGAGCTGACCCCCCTTCCCCTTCTGGAGGACCTCCGCCGCAAGGTCATCTCCACCTTCAGCTAGAAGCGTCTGGGCGGAAGGGCTTCCACTCACTTCGGCCCGAGATGTGATGATCGGCACAGAACCTGATATACTGGACGAGTGAACAGAGAGGGATGTATCCGGAGGCCGCTGAGGACAGGATTGATCGCCTGCCTCGTCCTGGTCGGCTGCAAGGAAGGAGACGGGCCGCGCTCCACCGATGCCCAGCCGGGGACTCCCCTCGTGGTAGCCACCATCTTCCCAGTCGCCGACCTGGTCTCCACCGTGGCGGGAGACGTTGTGAATACCACGGTTCTCCTCCGGCCGGGCAGCTCGCCCGCCACCTTCGAGCTTACCCCCCGCAATCTCGAGGAATCGGGGCGCGCTGTGCTCGTGTTCGCGGTGGGAGGCGGCCTGGACGGCTGGGTGAGCGCCCTCGTCTCCCGCTCGGGCACATCGCGCACCGTCATGCTGGCCGACGGCATACCTCTCGAGGAGAGTGGCCACGGGCACGAGGACGAGACCGGCAATCCCCACATCTGGCTCGATCCCATCCTGGTGAGAGATCGGCTCCTTCCCAAGATTGTGGATGCCCTCTCGGACGTGTTGCCCGGGCACGCACAGGACTTCCGCGCACGGGCAGCGGCTTTTGCCGACTCGCTGACCCTTCTGGATGAGGAAACCAGGGTGGCCCTCGCCGGCCTGGAGGGACGGGGGTTCGTGGCCACTCATCCCGCATGGATTTACTACGCCAACCGGTACGGGCTGAGAGAGGTCGGCTCGGTCCACGAGCAACCCGGCGCCGAGCCCTCCGCACGGGAGCTGGGAGTGTTGGTGGAGGAGGCGCGGGAGGCGGGGGTGGCGGCCATATTCTCCGAGCCCCAGATGGGGGAGGCCGCAGCCAGGGCCCTGGCCACGGAGCTGGACGTGCCGATCTTAATGCTGGATCCCCTCGGCGGACCGGGGGCGGAGGACAGGGACGGGTATCTGGCCCTGATACGATTCAACACCCGGCAGTTCGTGCAGGGATTGCGAGGGACCAAGTGAGCGCAGAGTCCCGGTCTGGTGGCGAGACGGTGATCACTCTCGACGACGTCTGGTACTCCTACAACGGCAGGCCCGCGCTGGAGGGGGTGACCTTCCACGTCGAGCAGGGATCCTTCGTGGCCTTGATCGGACCCAACGGCGCCGGCAAGACCACCTCGCTCCGGCTTCTCCTGGGGCTACTCAAGCCCGACCGTGGCTCCGTGTCCGTCTTCGGGCACAACCCTATCCGCCAGCCCGAGCCCATCGGCTACGTTCCACAGCGAGTCGAGATACCCCACGGCTTTCCCCTCAACGTCCTGGAAGTGGTGCTCATGGGTCGGTACGGGCGGTTGGGCCCGGGGCGCCGTCCTCGCTCGGCGGACAGGGACAAGGCACGGGAAGCGCTGGATACCGTGGGGCTGGGCCACCTGTCGGACAGGCGCTACGAGGACCTCTCGGGGGGGCAGCAGCAGCGCGCGCTCATCGCTCGGGCCCTCTCCGCCGAACCGAGGCTTCTGATCCTGGATGAGCCCACCGCCGGACTCGATCCTGCGGCCCGAGCCCGTTTCTACTCGCTGGTCTGTGAGCTCCAGCGCAGTCGTGGCCTAACCCTCCTGTGTGCGACCCACGACATCGAGGAGGTGGCGGAGCACGCCTGGCGGGTGATCCTGCTCGAGCACACGGTTCGGGCGGACGGTCCCCCGGGTGAGGTCATGTCCGGAGAGGCTCTGCGTCAGAGCTATGGATTCCCACCCCCCCACCTCCACACTCCGTCCAAGGACCCGGGAGAGGCGGGGCCGAAGTGATCGAATTCCTCTCCTACGGCTTCATCCAGCGGGCGCTCATCACGGGCCTGCTCCTGGGGGTCACCTGCGCGGTTCTGGCGGTCTTCGTGGTCCTCCGTCGCATGGCCTTCATCGGGGTGGGGATCTCTCACGCCGCCCTGGGTGGCGTGGCGCTGGGCCTGGTCCTCTCTCTTCCCCCGGTTCCCACCGCCGTCGTCTTCTCAATCGGTGTGGCGTGGGTCATCGGGCTCATCACGGCGCGAGGAGAGGTCTCGAACGATACCGCCATCGGGATCTTCTTCCCCACCGCCATGGCGCTGGGCGTGGCAGTGATCAGCCTCTCTCAGACCTATCGTCAGGACCTGATGGGGTACCTCTTCGGGAACATCGTGTCGGTGAGCGTCGGGGACGTATGGCTTCTGGCTGTCCTGTCAGCGGTGTCCCTGGCCCTGCTGACCTTCTACTTCAAGGAGTTCCTCTTCCTGGGCGTGGACGAGGAGGCGGCCAAGGCGGCTGGTCTCCCCGTCACCTTTCTGCGTTACCTGATGCTCACGATCCTGGCCGTGACCATCGTCGCAGCGATGAGGCTGGTGGGTATCATCCTCGTCTCGGCCTTCCTCGTCATCCCGGCCGCTACGGGACAGGCGCTGGCCCGTTCCATGCGGGGAATGGTGGTGATCTCGATCTTGTCCGCGATGATGTCGGTGGTGGGCGGTCTTTGGCTTTCCTGGCTGTGGAGCCTGCCGTCGGGAGCTTCCGTCGTCCTCTTCAGCGCGACTCTCTTCTTCGTGGCCTTCCTCGTCGGCACGCGCCGATAGAGATCAATAATCCACAGGGCGCAGGTAGAACTCTCCGATGGCTGTGGAGGAAAGCACCGCGACGGTGGGAAGCTCCCGCTTCCAGTGCGACGAGCTGAGCCGCTGCCACACCAACTCCACGTCCTCCGGCGAGAATCCTCTATCCACCAACTCCTCCGGACGATACCCGCTGACAAACCAGTGGAGGATGGGATCGGCGAGATGATAGTGGATGCCGAGCTCGTCCTCGTCGTGGATGCCCCGTATCAGATCTGCCGACGCGGGCTTTTCCACGATCTCGTCGGGGATGCCCAGATGCTTCGCCAGGGCCCAGACCTGCGTCTTGAAGAGATCGCCGAGAGGGTTGATGGGAGGCGAGTCGTCGGCGTGCCAGGTGAAGTACCCCATGAGCCGCTCGCTCTTGTTCCCGGTGCCCAGGGGGAGCGCACCAAGGCTGGCGGACTGGTCGAAGAGGGTGATGGCCCGGATCCGGGCGGCCAGGTTCCCCCGCCTGAGGGGTGACAGATCCGGATCCACATCCCGGATGTACGAGTCCACCGCGGAGGTGATGTCGATGGTTCGGCTCTCGGCGCCGGTGACCTCCAGGATGAGGTTGGCGTGTTCCACGCTCTCAGGGCTCGAGGTCGCGTAGGGAAGCTTGATGCCCACGACGTTCTCAGCGCCGAGAGCGCGGGCGGCCAGGGAGAGGGAGACCGCCGAATCCACCCCACCGGAAACCCCGACTATCACCTTCTCGAAGCCTCGCCTCCCTCGTACCTCATCCCGGATGAACTCCACCAGGGACCTCTCCACCAGCTCCAGATCCAAATCCAGAATCGAAAGGTCCCCGGGCAGGGGTCCGTGCGCGTCGCCACCCTCCTTCGACTCCTTCTCCCTCCGGTCGGCGAAGGCCGCTGTCCCATTGGAGTCCGTGTCCTCTTCCCCGTGCTGATCCAGACTCCCGGGAGCCTTCCCCTGGGCCTGATCCAGGGCTCGCTCCAAGTATGGCAACACGCCCTGGAGGTCGGCCAAGAGAGGAGACTCGAACCTCGCCCTGTCGATATCCGCAATCTGGAGAGCGACGCTGGTGACCCCCTCCTCGAAGAGCTCTCCCCGTCCCAGAACCGTGCCGGTGGGACCCATCGCCAGCGATCCCCCTGGGAAGATCTTCCCGCCTTCCGAGCCAACGAGCTGGCTCACCAACACGAAGATCCCGTGCTCCACCGCGGCCGGGGTCACCACCAGGTCCCAGCGGTCCAGATTGCCGGGCCGTCCCGTACCGGTCCCGAACTCCCGGGCCGGGGAGGCACTCACCACCACCAGGATCTCGGCACCTCCAAGGGCGAGGATCGTCGCGGGGAGCGAGTGCCACATGTCCTCGCAGATGAGCATCCCCATCCGGCCCAAGCGGCTCTCGAAAGCCTGGAGCTCCCGCCCGGGCTCCACGAACCTCCCCTCCTCGAAGATCCCATAGGTGGGGAGGAAGAGCTTGCGATGGACGTGCAGTAGCTGGTAGCGCCCCCCAACGGGGGTCAGGTAGGCCACACTGTTGTAGATTCCCCGCCGCCACCGCTCGAAGAAGCCCAGGACCAGATCCGGGCCGTCCTCGGATGGCTCCCCGAGGCGCTCGACCAGCTGATCGGCAGAGAGCGCCAGCTCGACTACGCCACCCTCGACGAAGTACCCGGACAGGCACGCCTCGGGAAAGACCAGCAGATCGTGTTTCGGACCGTCGGTGGCGACGAGTGCCCGGATTCGCTCCATGTTCCCGGACACATCCCCCTTGCGGGGCTTGAATTGAACGAGCCCGACCTGGATGGGGGAACGTTCCACTTCTTGGCTCATGCCGCTGGTCCCTCGGATCTAGCGGAACAGATGGGGGATCCCGGGAAAAGCTACCCGGGCCGGGGGGAAAAAAGAAGGTGCTCCGCGCACTGAGGAGCGTCGTTCGTCTGGGAATGGGAACGTCCGGTGGGCCGATGGTGTTAGATTTTCGGTTCTGGAAGGCCGGTGGCGAGGCACTCACAACAGATGGACCGATCCGATGATCCGAACGACTGCTCTTCTCCTACTTCTTGGGTCTCTCCTGGCCCCATCCCACACAATGGGACAGGTATCCGACACTGTTACGACCAGCTCCGAGAGCCAGGTCTTCCTGGAGACCCTCCAGACAATCCTCGATTATCACGCCACCTCCTTCAGTGATTCCGCTCTCTGGGAAGGCGCCATCGAAGGCCTGCTCGAGGGCCTGGACGACCCCTATGCCTATGTGTTCACACCCGAGGAAGTAGCCGAATTCACAGAGACGAACACGGGTGACTATGCGGGAATCGGGGTCCAGATCACGGAGTTGAATGACCGTGTCACCATCACCGCGGTCTACCGCGGGACCCCCGCCTACGAGGTGGGATTGATGGTGGGGGACCAGATCGTGGGGGTGAATGGCGAGAGTGCGGTGGATTGGAGCACCCAGATGGCCTCGGATGTGATCCGCGGTGAGCCCGGGACCATGGTGGAAGTATCGGTGGCACGGGAGAGGATCCCGGAACCGATCCCCCATCAGATCCGGCGGGCCCAGGTCCACATCCCGGCCGTGATAGCCGACATGGTCCAGGATTCGGTGGGATACATCCAGCTGGATCGCTTCGCTCGTGGAGCGGCCCAGGAGGTGGATTCATCTCTGACTCTCCTGTCCGGTGCCAAGGGGTACATCCTCGATCTGCGAGGGAACCCCGGGGGATACCTCAGGGAGTCCCTCCACTTGGCGGACATCTTCCTCAACCGCCGGCTTCGTCTGGCCAGCACCCGCAATCGGATCCCGGGTTCCGGTGGCGAGATGGAGGAGGAGTCGTGGCACGCCCGGGTCTCTCCCAGGATCGTGGGGAAGCCCATTGTGGTCCTGGTGGACCGCTTCTCCGCCTCCGCCTCCGAGATTGTAGCCGGGGCCCTCCAGGATCACGATCGCGCCGTGATACTGGGTGAGCCGACCTTTGGGAAGGGAGTGGTGCAAACCGTGCTCCCCCTCCCGGCGGGCCGCCAGCTCAGAATCACCACGGGATCGTGGTACACGCCTCTCGGCAGGTCACTGCACAGGGCCCGGGACCGATCCGGCAGTCTCATACCCATGGATCCCGACACGATACCCGTCGTAGTCACGGCCAGAGGGCGGGAGATTCGTGCCGGCGGCGGGATCTTTCCCGACCTGGAGATCGAAAACGATACCCTTCGTACGGTGGAGCAGGAGATGTTGGTGTCCGCGGTCCGGGCACAGATCCCCCTCTCTTTGAGATTGACGGAGTTCAGCTTCGGCATAGCTCAGGAGGTGAGGGACGGCCGCTCTCAGCCCGTGGTCGACCAAGCCAGGTTCGACGCCTTCCTGAGGGGACTCATAGAAGAGGGGCTCCCCGAGGAGGCCGTCAGCAGCCCGATTGTACGGGAGTACCTCATCTGGCGGGCCAAGGTCGTTCTCGGCAACCGACTGGGCGACACGACGATGGAGAAGGAGACTCAGGCAGAGAGGGATTTGGTGTTGGCGGAGGCGATTCGCTTGATCGAGCGGTCCGGGACCCAGGATGAGCTCTTCGCAGTCGCCGCGGATCTCCGATTCTCCCGCACCGAAACAGGTGGGGCGGGCCAGTAACCCACATGGTGTGCCGTCCCAGGAGTTCGCCGGCATTCGTGGGACCGGACACCGGTTCTACCCTCTGGGATGGTATTTCCGGTGGACTTCCTGGAGGTACTCGCGGTCGATGTGGGTGTAGATCTGCGTGGTGGAGATGTCGGCGTGTCCCAGGAGCTCCTGCACGGCGACCAGATCGGCCCCACCCTCCAGTAGATGCGTGGCGAAGGTGTGCCGAAATGTGTGGGGAGACACTTCCTTCCTGATTCCCGTTCGTCGAACGGCCCCGCTCACCACGTTCCAGACCGTCATGCGGGTCAGTGGGCGCCCCCGCTGGCTCAGCAGGAGCACGCCTGAGCCGACGCCTCGATCCAGAGCCGGACGGACCTCCCTCAGGTAGACCTCCAGCGCGCTCCGCGCCGGTCGGCCAATAGGAACAATGCGCTCCTTCGAGCCCTTCCCGAAGACGGAGCAGAGACCCTCTTCCAGATCCACATTGGAGAGCCGCATCCCCACCAGCTCTGAAACCCGGACGCCGGTGGCGTACAGCAGCTCCAGAATGCACCTGTCCCGCCAGTACAGGGGGTGATCCGGATCCGGAGCCGCCAGCACATCCTCCACCTCGGACATGGACAGCACATCTGGGAGCTTCAGCCCTACCTTAGGCGATTCCAACCGCTCACTGGGATCCGTCTCCAGTACATCCTCGGCGAGAAGAAAAGAGAAGTAGGTCCGGAGGGAGGATTGGATCCTCCGGATCGACGACGGCGCCAGCCCCTCCTCCTTCAGGTGAAAGACGAAGGCCCGCAAATCCTGCGGAGTGACCGCTCGGGGGTCCTCCCTTCCCTCCTGGCCGAGGAAGTCGAACAGACGGGTGAGATCCCTGTGATACGCTTCGATCGTTCGGTCGGCCAACCCTCGCTCGAAGGTGAGGTAGTCCACGAAGTGTTCCATCCGAAACGACAGGAGGTCACTCACGGGTCCCTCTTCCCGCTTCCGGAGTCGACCCCCGGTCCCGGCGCGTGACGGCTCCGAAGCCACCAGATCCCTATCGCCGTTCCCACCATGACCGCCACGACCAGGAGGAACCGATTGGTGCCGGCCACCCACTCCCCCACGGCTCCCAGGTGACCGCCGGCGGTCACACCGAGCCAGACGAGAGCCCCGTACCAGATCGCCGACGCAACGGTCACGGGGATCACCACCACGAGGAAGGACTGGTGGGTGACGCCGGCGAAGACCGGGATCATGGCGCGAAGGCCGGGAAGGAAGCGAGTGAAGAAGATCGCGAGGACTCCCCAGCGGTCGTAGAAGTCACCGACCCGGCGCAGTTGAGCCCGATTCAGGAGGAATCGGCCGAGGCCGTGATGGAAGAAGGGGTGCCCAAGGCGATGCCCTGCCCAGTAGACCGCCAGCGCAGACGCCACGTTCGCTCCCCAGGTGGCGAAGAAGACGATCCACGGATCGGCCCTTCCCTGTGCGGCCAGGATCCCACCGAGTAGGACGAAGGTGTCGGCGGGAAGTGGGGGAAAGAAGTTTTCGACGGCGGCGCCCGCTCCCAGCACCAAATAGATCAGGAGTGGAGTCTGGGCATCGAGAAATCCGAGGATCTGATCCATGGATCTGGGCGGGTGCGCTTACCCCTCTTGGGACTCCGATGGCAGAATGAGAGCCACGGCGTAGACGGCCAGACCTTCGCCCGCACCGGTCCACCCCATCCCCTCGTTGCTCTTCCCCTTCACCGACACGGCCTCCGGCGGGATGCCGAGACCGGACGCAAGGCTGCGCCCCATCTCCTCCGCCACGGGCGAGATCTTCGGGCTCTCCGTCACCACGGTGACATCCACGTTGCCCACTCCATAGCCCGCCTCCTCCAGGAGCGCTACCGCTCGGTCCAGCAGCTCCATGGAGTCGGCCCCCCTCCACTCCTCCTCCCCGGGTGGGAAGTGGCGACCCACGTCACCCAGGCAAGCAGCTCCGAGGATCGCGTCGATCACGGCGTGGGCGACGGCATCGCCGTCGGAGAATCCCGCCAGACCAGGGGTGTCCGGGATGGTCACTCCACCCAAAACCATGGTCCGGTCGGGATCGAATCTGTGGGAATCGTAGCCGAAGCCAACCCTCATCGGTGCACCTCGAGAGTCGACCCTCTTTGCAAGGGTCGGACGTCCTGGTTGTGCCTACACCTCCCAGCGCCGGATCGCCAGGCAGACGTTGTGTCCTCCAAAACCGAAGGAGTTGCTCAGGGCGAGACGAACGGGGCGATCGACCCGACGATTATGGGCGTAGTCGAGATCGCACTCCGGGTCCGCCTCGGTGAAGTTGATGGTCGGAGGAATCTTGCCCTCCTGGCAGACCTTCGCACTGATGGCAGCCTCCAGCGCCCCCGCAGCGCCAAGGAGATGGCCTGTCATCGATTTGGTGGAGCTAGCTACGAGCTGATAGGCGTGATCACCCAGGACGGCCTTGATTCCGGCGGTCTCGGTCTGGTCGTTGTGCGGCGTGGAGGTGCCGTGGGCGTTGATATAGTCCACGTCCTCCGGCTCCGCCCCAGCGTCGCGAAGCGCCGCCCTCATGGCGTGCTGGGCGCCGGCGGCTTCCGGCGGCGGCTGGGTGATGTGGAAGGCGTCTCCCGACGCCCCGAATCCGGCGAGCTCTGCGTAGATCTTCGCCCCTCGGGCCTGGGCGACCTCCAGGGCCTCCAGAATCAAAGCCGCTGAGCCTTCCCCGATTACGAAGCCGTCTCTGGTCGCATCGAAGGGGCGGCTCGCCTTGTCGGGCTCGTCGTTTCGTGTGGACAAAGCCTTCATGGCTGAGAAACCCGCTATGGTCAGCGGCGTGATCGCCGCCTCGGTCCCACCCGCGATCATGGCGTCGGCATCTCCACGCTGGATCGCGCGGAAGGCGTTACCCAGGGCGTGGGCACCGGACGCACACGCCGACACAGTGGCGTAGTTGGGTCCCTGGGCATTGTACCGGATGGAGATCAGCCCTGCAGCGATATCCGGAATGAACATAGGCACGAAGAAGGGGCTTACCCTCTTCGGTCCCCGCTCCACAAGCGTCCGGCACTGCTCCTCGAAGGTGGACATCCCTCCGATGCCACTTCCGAAGATCACTCCAAAGTGCTCAGGCAGCACACCATCGACCCCGCTCTCCAGGCCGGCATCGGCCATCGCCTGCGCAGAGCTGGCCAGGGCCAACTGGACGAAGCGGTCGTATCGACGAACCTCCTTGGCGTCCATGTACTCTGAGGGGTCGAAGTCCTTCACCTCACATGCGACACGACTGGCGTATCCCTCGTCCGCCTCGAATTGAGTGATCGCTCCTCCTCCGCTGGTCCCAGCGAGAAGGGCCTCCCAACTCGAATCGAGGTCGTTGCCCACCGGGGAGACTACACCCATCCCCGTGATGACCACTCGTCTATCCCGCCGATTGCTCACTCTGCTCACGGCTCCCACCTAGTGACGGTTTCTACCCTGAAATAGCCCTCTAGCCCTCCATGTGCTCCTGCAGATACTTGATGGCATCCCCCACCGTACGCATCTGCTCGGCGTCCTCATCGGGAATGTCGATGCCAAACTCTTCCTCGAAGGCCATCACGAGCTCGACAGTGTCGAGTGAGTCAGCTCCGAGATCCTCGACGAAAGATGCCTCAGCTGTGACCTTTTCGGGCTCGACGCCCAACTCGTTGACGATGATCTCCTTGACCTTTGAATCGGCGCTATCCGCCATTGTTCCCCCTTCGGTTGGAATAATCGGTTTCCCTCGATTTCGACATGTTAGAGCTGTGGAAGACGCGTGTCACATCACCATACCGCCATCCACAACCAAGACCTGGCCGGTAATGTAGCTGGCCGATGGCCCAGCAAGAAAGCGCACGACCTTGGCAACGTCCTCGGGATCCCCCAATCTCCCCATGGGGATCTGGCTCTGGAGGCCCTCCACAGCCTCGGGACTCAACGCCTCCGTCATGGCTGTCTGAATGAAGCCCGGCGCCACCGCATTGCACCGTACTCCCCGTGAGGCGAGCTCCCGGGCCACCGACTTGGTGAAGCCGATGAGGCCCGCCTTCGACGCCGCGTAGTTGGCCTGGCCGGCATTGCCCATGAGACCGATGACCGACGCGACATTCAGGATCGCCCCCTTCCGTCTCTTCATCATTCCCTTGCAGATGGCACGTGTCATGTTGAAGGCACCCTTGAGGTTAACCTGGATCACCTGATCCCATTCCTCATCCTTCATGCGCAGGAGAAGGTTGTCTCGGGTGATGCCCGCGTTATTCACCAGAATATCCACACCCCCCAGCTCCGCTTCCACCCTGGCCACCATGGATTTGACCGCCTCGGGGTCACTCACATCACTCCGGTAGCCCCGATGTCCCTCCCCCGGCAACCTTTCTGCAGCGCTCTGGCATGCCTCGAGATCCAGGTCCACCAGCGCCACACGTGCCCCTGCCTCCGCCAGCGCCTCTCCGATTGCGAACCCGATGCCCCGGGCCCCTCCCGTGACCAGCGCTACAGCGCCA
>SDBT01012601.1_pt1 | contig 13587 bp, 15 predicted proteins | sample 2277101 | NCBI WGS metagenome assembly SDBT01 (sample SAMN10404973, study PRJNA504765) | marine sediment metagenome | isolation source: marine sediment core GS10_PC15, 103 cmbsf | place: Arctic Ocean: Southern Knipovich Ridge | collected 2010
CTATTTATACCGATGGAACAATATTGGTATGAGGATGCTCCCGTCATGTTCTTGAAAAAGAAATCATCCCCATATTGCTCCTTAAAGAAAAGTCACAATGAGGTGTCGGAGCTTTTATGGATAAGTGAAAAAGATTTCCTCCTTTTGATTTCCAAGCGCGGAGAATCTCTATCTCGAATAAAAATGTGGGAACGAATAAGAAAGTTTTATAACATACAATATACAATTGAATTTAGAAATTCATTGAAAATTGTATATGGAAACTGAATATTAATTCTTTAATTCTTTAGGCAAAGCCTAAAGAATGTGCCTAAAGAATGTGCCTAAAGAACTAAAGAATGTGCCTAAATTACGATTGAGCTTGGCATTTGCCTCCTTTTGGAATACATGTATATGAGGATATTATTTGAGAGATTCCTGCACATCCCAAAGGAGATTGAGACCAGTCCGCACTAAATTCATAGGAGCATTTTTGCTTTCCGTTACACTCGTTTCCCATATCCGATATCAAATCAACCGTTGTATTTGGATTAAACTGTCCATACTCTACAGAGTCGTCTGTTCCATTTGAGATTGGATCGGTTGACGAATTCTCAAAATTATTACTATTAGGGTCGGTACATGTCTGAGTTGCTCTATATACACAAATCTCTCTATCGGAGTCACATACAAGATTTATAGTATCTCCGTCCTCGCCGTTGGCTCCTCTAGCATAAGTTATTCCGCCAAGATATTTTCTGTAGTTATCTGCCACAATATACCACCAAATTGCTATACCTACACCTATAGCCAATAAAACCATAAAAACTATTTCCAAGGTAGATATTGCCATCTTTTACTATTACATACGAATAAGTAATAGTAAAATTAATTTTCTATTCAAGAATTTGGAATGCATGTATATATACCGTGAACATAATATCCCTGATTATAAGAGGCGGGATTATTTCCAGAACTGTCGGAGGGGGTTCCTCCATCCCATCCGGCTATAACGGGAAGATTACCATAATCGGTATCTGTGGTGTTTAATTGACATGGTAGAGGTCCAAAAGGATTTGGAACATCATCCGGAAACCAATCATCATTGGCAAAGCAGTTTTGTTTTCCATCACAATATTTTGCCAAATATGCGGATGAATCTCGTGGCCTACATTGTGAAGAGCCGTCATATGCACAGACGGTATTGTTTCCTCTATCGTCTATATTTTGGCAGGTTGGTGCTTGTGCACAATATCCTTGTGATGCGCCATTTGGAATTCTACAAAACATGCATTGACCTATGGCAGGATCTATACTGGTTCCAACACATGCGTTGGTTGTAGAACAATCGCTATTCGATGAGCAGCCTTTTGGCACACAGTAATTTGTTCCGGCAGCGCATTCCATTCCATCTCCACAATCACCATCCGTTTGACATTTTATCAAACTTGTATAGTCTTTTGTTTGTATACCACAGGTCGATTTAAATATAGAGCTTGGAGACTTTCCGCATTCTCCAAACGGATCGTTTACCTCTACCCAAGCTCCTATAATATTGACCTTTGAGCCCGAAGGGCATTTTATTTGAGAATTTCCATCTTTTGTTCTTAGTCCCATTCCGGAACCAAAATTCGGATTACCCGGAGAGGGATAAACACCGTAGAAAGGATATAGAATGTTGGCCCCCTTCTTTTTAGAATTGCCCCTCTCTGTGGATATCGTAAGAAATATAAATACTCCCATGACTGCAGCTAAAATAGCCATTATCAAATAAGTCCATGCGGCCATATTTTTAATTCCTATCTTTTTACTTAAGGTATAGGAAAAAATGATCTCGTATAAAAGTGATCTCGTAGAAAAGTGAGATCTCACTTTTCTATAAAGATATTAATAGAACAAAAAAATGTCAACGACCTTGGTAATCTACCCCGAATTTTTGGAATGCCAAGATTTTACACTTGACCAATATTGGAAGGACATTTTTTATATGTGTGCATGTAATAAATTTCCCAAAGGAGTAAGTTACGATGATCAACAACGAACGATATACATTCGTATACAAACCACAGGAAAACCAAAGAGAGATATCACCGATCTTCCACAGGATTCGAATGAAATCTTTGGTGTTATGACCGACCTATTTAGAGATAAACTTGGTATGAGATCTCCCAGAGATTTATGTATTCAAAAAGAGGAATTGGAAGAGGCTAGAAAAAGTAAAGAGATAAATTTGGATTGCGAGTGGAGAAAACTAAAGCCTAGATATCAGAGAGACCTTATGATTATGAATTATGTTATAGATCTAAAAGGTGAATACTCTCTATCTCATAAAGAGGCAAGACAACTTTTATCAACAATTAAGGTAGGATTTCAAATGAAAAAATTATCTCCAAACGATGTAGACTATATAGATAGGAGGATTAGAGGTATGAAAGGTTTGGAATATGACAAGTCAATAGGAGAGTTTATCATTACCAATGAAGCAAATATAGTAAGCAAAAGCGACAAAGGAACTCCATCCAAAAAATTTAATCAGGCGATAGATAGATATATAAGAAAATACAATAATGAAAAATTTAGATTATGATATTAGCTCAAAGGTCGAATCGGGATCTAAAAGAGAGTCCACATTGGACGTATAATCTACTCCTGTGTTGAGCGAATGCGGGGTGGTATGGGCGCTTATTCCCGATAATTGTCCAACTTTTTGAGGTATAGCCCTCGGGATAGTATAATATAGATTTTGAACCGAATCTAATAGAGTAGGCTGGGCTATATTTGGAAGAGGTGTCTGCGAAGATCCTGTGGTATAATACATTGGACTTTGTTTTCCTATATAATTGAAAACGGAATTAAAGCTTTCAAGAGCTGTAGAGAGCATAATCTTATTGTTGTACTGATATCGAGTCTTCTTTTTAGACTCATGCAGAAGTAAAATCTCAAAGGGAAAGTTTGGGTCATCGGATATATATTCGCTATATCTTTTATTGCGTTTAGAGACGCGTAAAAGAATGTCTGGAACTCCATCTGGGGGACCTTTCCATTTCTGCATTTTTAAACGATAACCATACTGTATTTTTCTTGTTTGGAGATTCTTCCATGGCAACTCGCTTATTCTTGCCCGACTTTTTATTGCCAGATGGACAGGCACAAATACCAAAACATAGTTTTTAAATCCCCCTCCCATCATGGACGCCACACATGCTCCATATATACTGTATCCTTGTTTATCTTCAATTCTTGTAAATATTAAATTGGAGAAATATCTATTAAGTAAATTCATTTTGTAATAATGAATTATTCTTTTTAACCTTTTCGAATTTTCATAATCAAAGGTTATGTATTTTTCATAACCTTTGTGGTTATGTATTTTTCATAACCTTTGTGGTTATGTATTTTTCATAACCTTTGTGGTTATGAAAAATTACGTAAAATAATATCTGGTGGTGGCGCCCACTTTTGGCCATCCTAAACGATTTGATAATTTAATGTTCTGGTGGTCGAATTTGGAGCTTTCGACGGTTGGATCGTAAAACTGCTGGCTCTGAAAAAAATGAGCTTCGAATTTAAGGCGTTTATTTACCTCCAACTGATGTACACGAACCTCATTTGTAATATCCATAATAACTCTTTGATTTAATCTTGGTATAGTATCCACTCTTTGGAGAAGTTCTCTCTCCATTACTCTTATTATACTTGCTCTGTCTATAAGAACTCGTTGGCTAAACTCCCTGCTCAATACCTTCGCTATCTTGTCTTGAATAAAACGAATATTATCCTCATCAAAATAGCCTAATGGTATGGCCGCGTTAGGCACCAATGTATGAATAGTTGATAGTGTTGAATATGGCATCTCTTATTTATATGAAGTTATGTTTTTATTTAAAATAATCGTGCGATTTAGCAAGATAGTATGGGAGGCAGTTCCAGTTCAGAAGCGATTTCAGAACAAAATGCAAATGTTTTTCTAACTCAACAATTTTCCGGAGTTTGTGATGTTAAATGTCAAAACAAGATTGAAGATGTGAATATAGTTTTAATTAATACAAAGGTAAGGGGAAATGTAGAGGTAAAACAGTCGTGTTCTACAAATGCCAATTGTCTGGTATCGAGCAATATGAATGCGGTGGCGGATGTTTTATTTATAGCCTCAAATACCAGCAATGCAAAGAATGCCATGGAATTACCAACGGCAATCAATATAGATCACAGTAAAGTGAAAAGTCTAATGTCTATAAGAGAACAGATATTTCAATCCTCAAACGAAAGCTGTAATCTCTCTAGTCTAAACGAAATGAATCATGTGAGCATATATGCGGCTAATTCAGATATTGGAGGAAATATTAGTTTGGATCAAGAGGGAAGTGTAGAAGGGACGTGTAGTTTAGGTAATATTATGTCTGCAGCGGCTTATGCCACGGGTCAATCTCAAAACCAAGCACAAAGTGGAAAAGATAAAAAGGGAGAAAAATGGGGAGGTAACAACATATTACTATATATAGTAATAGGCGTTGTCGTTGTAGTAATAGTTTCTATAGTGGCAAAGATGATTAGCGGAGGCTCAAAGCAAACGGAGAAGGAGAAGAAGGAGAAGGAAGCGGAGGAAGCTAGAGGAAAGGCAGGATGTCCAGGGGGTTTACAACCCGTATTAGATCCAAAGACCCAAAAACCTATAATCGATCCAAGGACAAAAAGACCTGTATGTCCTCCATATACCCCACCCCCTCCAGAGATTAAGGTTGTTGCACCTGCGCAACAACCCGTACAAGAAGTTTACGAACAAGAAATTGAGCCTCAAGAAATTGAGCCCCAAGAGATTACAGAACAAAAACCTGTATACCAGGTTCCGGGATCGGGGGAATATGTTACATATGAATAAAACCGAAAAAATTTAGACCAATAATTTATTTGCAGAAAGCAAATAAATTTTACAAACCTATATCAATATGGTACAGTGTAATAAACCCTACACAACAAAAGATAAATGGATTGTGGCTATAATTGCAGGTTTACTTTTTTTACTAATAGCCTCTCCATTCCTTTACAATGCTGTGAATAGCGTTACAAGTTCGTTTGGACTTGTTATGGCCGATGGAAACGGATGTCCTAACATGGGAGGACTTTTACTACATGCAATTTTCTTTATGTTGATTGTGCGACTTCTTATGCGTTAAATGAATTAAAACTATGTTTTTAATTCATTTTAAAAACTATGTTTTTGATTCATTTTAAAAACTATGGTGCATTAATATGAGAGAATGGAAATTGTTAAATTAGATTGTGACGGAGGAATATGGGGTATCAGACAGATTTCATATAGATTGGACGGGCATCTACATAACCCTTATGGACCGGCCTTTACAGAATATTATCCAGATAATTATCCCGATGCAGACAAAAGATATGAAGAATGGTATTTCAATGGGCTCTTGCATAGAGAATATGCACCTGCAATCACAACCTGGTATATTAATGGAGGGCTGGCTTCTGAGGATTGGTATTTAAACGGCGAGCCTCGTAGAATAGGAGGTCCAGCAAGGATTGTATATCATTATTGCGACGATTTTAACGAACCGAGGATACAGTCTGAATGTTGGAGAGAAAATGGATTAGAGCATCGCATAGATGGACCTGCATTCACATGTTATAGAAGAAATGGATCAAAAAAGAGAGATGAATGGTGGGAAAACGGATTACAGCACCGTATAGATGAACCTGCAGTCACACATTATAAAAGGGATGGATCAAAAAAGAGAGATGAATGGTGGGAAGACGGAGTTTTAATTCTTTAGGCACATTCTTTAGGCACATTCTTTAGGCTATGCCTAAAGAATTAAAGAATTAAAGAATAAATTATTTACTCGTCGTCATCGTCTGAAAGTAGCTCCTTTAGAAAAACAACCTCAATGTCTCCAAATATTTTTCTAACAGTTTCGATAGGAATATCTCCCTTGTATCTTTTTAAAACCAATACTTGGGTTATTTTACGATTCTCATAATTGTTATACATTTTATAGCTGTAGAGCTGCTTTCTCATTTGTAATAAAACGTCAGGATAGTCGTTCCCCACTCTCGGCTTTATCTCTACCAAAATGGTATGATTGGTAATATTTGTTCCAAGAAGTTTATCGACTCTGGATCCATCGTCGTCCGTGACTCGAACGTCGATTGCAATGTCGGCATTGGACAAATCCTCGAATTCTGTTTTTTCTATTTCAAAATTCAACTTTTCATCGCTAAAAATCCACCCCAACAGGCCCCACATTACACTCTTCTGGGTAAAGAGGGCCTGAATCTCTCTATGAGATTTTTCGGATTTTATATGTCGAGGTTTTAGTCCACGTTTACATAGATAGGAATACAGTGTAGGATAGGCCGTACTAAAAAAGTCCTGTTCGAATATCCACTTTATATACTCGCTTTGTGTCTCTGCAAGCTGTAAATATGTTAAACTCTTATGTTTACCAAATCCTACAATGCAGTTATCTCCCCTTTGAGAAGGATTATCTAAATTTTTACTATTCATCTTTATTTAATATGAACAAAACTTTAATTGATTTTAGGTTTATCGATTCAAAATTTGGTTTTTATTTGTTAGGCTTTGCCTAACAAATTGCATATCTATATTCTTGGATTTCCATAAAAGTTTGCCATATTCTGAGTACGGACGGGATTATTTCTTGGATAACCGTAATAGTTTGGCCATCCTATTCTATACCCTTTCCCTTCCCTCATACTTGGAGAATATCCCCATTCCTTTGAGCGGACATGATCTTTGGAAAACGATGGACATAATTTACCATGCGCTGTACACACTCCAGCGGTTCCGTCGCTCATAGTGGCGGTTCTCGCATTATCCCATCTACAAGCATTACTGTATTCACAGGCATCGCTGTAACCGCCTCCAGTATATCTATAACCGTCTTTTGCAGAACATTTCATGGAACATGATGCAAACATATATAGACCAATCAAGGCGATTAGTATAATTACCAATATAATCATAGGATCAATCTTACTCTTTGTCATTTTTATAGATCTCTTACTTTATAAAGTAAGAGACAATATCATTTAAAAATCTCATTGATGAATGAATTCATTATCTTTTTGATAATGAATAAATTAATTTATTTCTTTCTTGCGGCCATAATTTTCTTTCCGGCTGGCCCTGATTTCAACACATATCTTTTAGATTTCCTGTTATAAACATATTTTGGATCTCCTTTATGCGCCTTTTTCTTGGCTGGAGCTTTCTTTTTCTTTGTTACGCGTTTCTTTTTAGGAGCGGCCTTTTTGGCTACAGTCTTTTTCTTGACAACCTTTTTGGTCACTTTCTTTTTGGTAACAGTCTTTTTCTTTACTACGCGTTTCTTTTTGGCGGCGGCAGCCAATTTTCTCTTTTCTGCAGTGCTTTTATTACAGATTCTACGCAATACTGCAATTTTCTTTCCAGAGTATGGAATTCCGTAGCTTTGACAGTGAGCGACGAGTTGGGTCCTTGACAATTTAGGTCTTCCTGCCTTTCCCTTTTTGGCAACCCCCACTTTTCTCTTGACTGCAGTCTTTCTCGAAGCCAAGATTTTCTTTCCTGTAACTATTTCTTTCATTATATATCTTTTAGTTTTTTTAATATAAATCTAATCTTTGTCTCCTTTGTGTGCCTTATCTTTTTTTGCTACTTTTTTCTTTGCGTTTGCCTTTTTCTTTTTATTATCATTCTTTTTTGCTACTGTCTTTTTAGCTGGAGCCTTTTTGGCTACAGTCTTTTTCTTGACAACCTTTTTGGTCGCCCTCTTTTTAGGAGCAGCCTTTTTGGTTACCTTCTTTTTACTTGCCACAGTTTTAATAGCTTTTCCTTTAGCCAATTTCTTTGCAGCATCCTCCTTAATATAACGGCTCATTTTTGTTCCATCGGATCCGACGCCGGTTGCTCTATATCGATAACGCCCAGTGGACGTTTTTGATTTAACAATTACAAGTTTTTTCATCTGTTCTTTTTTTCTTAGTCTAACATTATAGCCTGATACCATTTTGTTTTGTTTTTGAATATTGCTTAATTTTATAAATGAAAATATTTATTTAAAAAAATGGAAAAACATATTAAAGCGGACAAATTTTTCTCTTTTTTCTATTTGAATGGATAGTTCCCTTTCAACAAAGTCCTTCTGTACCTTGGAAAATGTAGACAGAGGTTCCGTCTCTCTTATGCAATTCTTTATTTTATAAAATAAAGAATATATAATTTATTGTTCTTCGTCCCCTTCCGGGTAATCGCCAACAATCTTTTCCTCTGTGTATACAATCTCCTCCTTGTCTTTTCTTTCCTTTGGAAGTATTAGTTTCTTCTTTTCGGTCTTCCATCCAACCTCTTTTACTATAGTTGGAAATACCTCCATATAATGTGAAAATCTATTGGCAATTTCATTGTATTGATCTTTTGTTAGTTTGGCTCTAACAAGTATCTCCTCCATTGACAAATCCTCATCCTCTGTGAGCACATCCATATATCTTTTAAACATATATACCGTAATTCTCTCACCAAACCTCCTTTCAAAGGTAAGAAATTTGCTGACAATTTCATTATATACGTCCTCGGATATTTCAGCTACACTCATAATCTCCGCCCTCGATAAAAATCCCTCGTCGAGGGCCTTCATATATCTTTTGAATATATCCTTTGTGACCTTTGGAGGACATATCCTTCTTTTCAATCTTTTGATAAAAGCATCATTGGAATTAAATACATTTGTTATTTTCCCTCCTCGTTGTTTTCCTACAAGATCATAATAGTCTATATTTTTTAACAAAAGAACTATAGATTTAGGGTGGCTATAAAGCTCATTACATTGTTTAGAGTAAAGTCTAGAAGGAGTTCCATATTTATCTGTTAGAACAAATATATTGACTTCGTAAACGGCCGAAGCAATTTCCAATAAAGAAACTTCCCCAACAATCTGTTTGGAATCTACAATCTTTAACTTTCTCTCCAACCATGCAATCTCCATGGCGTCTGCCTTTCCGTGTTTCTTAATCTCCGGATATTGTAATCTTTTTGCAAGCTCTCCTCCATGAAGTTCTTTAAAAATATCCATAGTTAGCTTTTTTGCCAATCTTCTTCGAACTCTCTGAGCATATTTTTCTTGTTCCCCTTCTGACATTTTAGAATATTTTTTATCCAATGCCAATAAAATGGCATGCACAAAACTGGAATTGGACTCTTTTATTTTGGAAAAATAAAGCGTGTTCGTATCGTCCTTGGCTGTTCTGGATTCTATAGATTTAAGGGAGACCTCCTTTTCCACCCTCTCAAATACAAAGAATCTATTAAGAGCAGAGAGTACCTTTGATTGTTTAGGTAGTCTATCAAACTGCTGACCCGTATCTAGAAATCCCTCTTTTATCATTCTAAATCCCATTAGCTCCATATCGGCTCTAAATTTTGGAAAGAAGAATAGAAATTCGTTATAGTCTACCATACTTGTTTCATCGAATATTTTCATCTTTATCTCGTTGCCAAGATAATTATCAATCCCAGGTTTAGAAAAGTCCGCAAACGTACTTTCCTGTTCTATAATATATCCTGCAGTCACCTCTTTATTGAGACTACTATCGATAAACTTTTTACTAGCATCATAGTATAAATAGTCCTCATAATCTTCATACTCTTTTGATTTTTCTAATAGATCTAATGTTTTATCTCCATCCATAACTATACCTAGGAACTTGCCATTCGGTGGTAGAAGATTTATGGTGTCTAATAGTTTTGCATAAGTATCCTCCGGTTCACCGGAGGTGGGTTTCCTGGGGAAGAATGTTAAAGAAAAGAAGGAGACAATTCCGTCGAGTTTATCTTTAACAGCAGCCTCGATCTCTTCTGTATTTTGGGCTCCAGTATTTACTATAACAATGTCTGTGCCTTTTGATCCTCGATTCTCTAATCGCTTCTTAAACTCTTTTAAGAACTTATTATTAGGCTCCACAGCATATACTTTCCCCAATCCAGCTCTATTCCATTTACTAATGTCTCCACCCCGACCCGAGCCTATATCCAAAATGGTATCGCCCCTTTGAAATACCTGCTTCAGGAGTAATAGTTTGCGTCTATTATGAAATTTTCTCATCATCTGTAAGGAGTCTCCTCTTATGGTTCCTTGTTCTATAGGGTTATGAATATCCAACCACACATCCATTGCCGTATTATTTCCATTTGGTCTATCTCGATCTATTCTAATACGACGGGGAATAAAGTCCTTTCCATCCCAGACACACTCAACAATCTGATCTGCAAGAGACTGACCATTTATACTATCATTGTTAAGAACGACAAATCCTTTGTAGGGCTTGAAGCCTTTACCTTTAAATACAATGTCGGATCTACCCCACCCTCCCACAAGAGTTCTATATAGATAGGTTCCCTCATCGATTGAGTATTTTTCTCTTAACATTGCTTCACCTTCTCCGGTTATTGGACTAAGGCAGAAATCGATGGTCAACTCATGTGGAGGTTTCCATTTGAATGTATGAATATTTTTATATCCGGAAAATGGTTGAAAGATTAATCCATCACTTTGATCTCCGGGATACTTTTCGTTCATATAATCGAATGCCAAATTTGTACGGTAGTACAAATCATGTGTAGATTCTATAATCCGTCTCTCCCGTTTTGCATCTTTCTCAGGATATATAATGTCTATATCGGATTCTATTACACTCTTTGCAATTTTCTTCCATTTCTCTCTCAATTTCTCATCAACCTTTTCCTTCTTTGGAGGAACCTCCATCTCCTCTTCTCTGTGAAAGAGACTCTCCATAAAATACTTTTTGATAATAATATCCGTGTCGTACGCCTTTATATCTTCAAGTGCCATATTGAGATATTTTAAACGAACAGTAAATTTCTCTTGGCGCAAATCCTTTCCCTGATAAAAGACGATATCAAATCCATGATACTCCTTTCCTCCATTAGGATTTATAAAATATTCTCCATCCACAAGAGTGGTTCCGTTATATTCTTTAATACCGTCTCCGGCTCTTACAATATATCGTGGGGCCTCCAATCTATAGATTCCATAGTTTCCTATAAGAAGGAAACTTCTCACACCGTTTAATTTAACAGTGACCGCCCAATTCCCCTTTGGAGAGAATAGATTCTCCAATTTTATATTTTCCGGACGATTCCAGAAATTCTTCCAGATATCCATGGGAGTCCAAATTTTAGCACGCTCTATCGCCTGCCTCCTCTCACCCTCACTTTTAAACTTTTGATCCTTGATCCTATTTAATTTTCGTTGACGAGTTGCCAGTAATGTCTTCCAAAAAAGATTATTATGTAATTGAATTACAGCCTCTCGCTCTGTCATAGATATAACTTTATATGGAATAATTTTCTGATTATCTGGAGATACTCCCACCGACAATGCATACAGATTTTGAATAGCATTGATAAATGCATTCATCTCGGCGTCTTTACTCAATCCAGTTCTAGTTCTACTTAATATCTCAATTTCCACCTCATATTTCTTTTCCTTGCACTTCATTTTATGCTCCTCTTGAGGAGAATACTCTCTAATAATGGTAAGATCAAGTTTTAGTCCACGAAAAGAACGACTCCCAACATATGTAATTCTATCTCGTTTTCTAATTAAAGTAGGTTTCCATACCTCATTCTTAAAATTGTCATCGACATCTACGGCGCTTTCTTTGGCTATAGATACTCTTACTCCCCAATTCTTTAAATCTATAACACCTTTTGTCTCTTTTTTCATTCCATTATATTTCCAACCTCCAAAGAATCTCTGTTTTTGCTCCCAGTCCCCCTTACCCTCAAATATAACATGGCGTAAATTTTTATAATCCTTTCTCTGTTTATATTCTTCCGGATATAAACGATAATCCATAATCTCTACAGTATCGGACAACTTGATTTTTGTCATATTGCCTTCTTTGACCTGTTTTTCGAGATATGAAGTTATATTGTTAAATGCTTGAACAGTCACACCGGGTCTATAAAATTGTTTCATATATCTACCAAAACTCGCTTCCACCTCGTGTTCTCTGAGATTTCTATTGACAACGATTCGTTTTATATCTGATAAATCCGTATTGGATCCCAAGTATTTTGGATGGTCTGGCATCTCTGGTATTTTTAGAACAGATACGGGGACACCTTGTATTTTTGGAACAGGAGGAGCGATTTTAACTTTCATTTGTTGCCTAATAGCGGCAAGAATACTATCTCTATCTGTAACGTCCTTTAGTTGTACCTTTGGCACGGATGTAGGTATTTCGACCTTCATCTCTTTCCAAATACTACTCATGTCAGAATTATAAATAGGCAATATTATCTTTAATTGCCAAATACAGTGTGCACCAAAATAAAATATCACTTTTCTTTAGGAATTTTATAAATTTTCGCTTGACATTTTCTCCACAATGATTAATATACATAATGTCAACTTATACTGTAAGAATATTAGACAGAACAGTTGATACGGATACATATTCTGGATCCCACGCCTCTTTAAATGACGCTATGACAACCGCAGGAACATCTGCCGACACATGGATAGCCGCCAATTCCGGTCATACAAAACACACTCTCGCGGAGAAGGTCGGTGCCATAAAATCCGTTACAGAAAATTATACTCGAGACGATTTTACATTAACCTCAACATCCGAATCCGTCTCGTGTATTTGGTATGCCATTGAACTTACGTAATAGGTTTTTTGGAGGAATACATGTAATTGATTATTCTTTAGACAAGTCTAAAGAATAGGTTTGATATTAAGTAGATTTCTAAGAGGTTTAAGTTTCCATACTTGTGGGAATAATCAATTCTTTATTAAAGTCTGAAAATCCACAATCGTCGGATAATTCCTCACTTTCCACGACATTTGTCAAGAAGAATCTCCGCCTTTGATCTAGATCAAAAGCATAATCGTACCTCCTTGTACCACGAAAATCGTAATAGAAGTTTGGAATCACAAGTTTTACATTACGTAACTTTTTCTTCAAACAACCTATAATAGATTCTAGTTTTTTATTTTGAGCGTTTCTTTTTTCCACGCGCAAATTGTATTCTGGCAAACTGGGCACTTCTTGCATCACAAGGAAGGCGAGAGCTATCGCGACAAATATCGTTATAACGAAAACTTGTATCTGATTAATGTTCATTTTTTTGATTAATAATACCAAATTATGACTCATTATTTTAGAAAAGATTTGTATGAGCATACAATGAAAATCTCATTTTTATTTGAGCAAATCTTTTCTAAAACATCCAATCGTATTATAGTGTTTAATTAATGGATGCCAAATAAAGTGCGATTTCCATATAATGCATTCGGGGCTGGCAATGACATAACAGGACTTTCCCTTTCCAACTGCATATGCTATATTGCATAATGATCCCCAATGTCTTGAGGGAGGATCGTCTCTAAGAAAATAAGAGATAACGCAGTCCGATTCATCTATTTGACGATTATTTCTAATAACATCAAAGCTCTTTCCTACCAGAACGGCGACTCCTGTCGCCTCTAAATGCCATGTGGCGGTATTTAACACTCCATCCGACGACAATATCTCTAAAAATTTCTTATACGAACATT
>SDBT01012602.1_pt1 | contig 13587 bp, 10 predicted proteins | sample 2277101 | NCBI WGS metagenome assembly SDBT01 (sample SAMN10404973, study PRJNA504765) | marine sediment metagenome | isolation source: marine sediment core GS10_PC15, 103 cmbsf | place: Arctic Ocean: Southern Knipovich Ridge | collected 2010
CTACCCCGAAGGGTTGTCTGTCAACCAGCCTATCGTAGGAACCGAGGAAGCAAAGGCATATGCAATTGAGCTTCCGCTTGAGGTTGCTTACAAGCCCTCGACTTTAGTCGTGGGTAGTTGACACTTATTGGTTCATCGCGAATGAGTGTGGTGACTCAAGATGTGAAAACGAGAAGGTGGGAAAACGAGAAAGTGGGCAGATGGCTCAGAGGATTCAATATCACTGGTAATTGGATGTCTATGAGTCATCTATACAAGCAGCTATGGAAATCTACCAGTTGTCCAAGGCGTTCCCGAAAGAAGAAATATACAGCAAAATGGGTACTCAAAGCCAGGAAACAACAGTAATCCCATCTTCTCGTCTTCTCACTTTCCCGTTTTCTCACTTTCCCACTTTCTCGTCCTCAGATCATTTCCACACATTTCCGCGATGAACCTACTTATTTTAGTATTTCACCTGTTCTATTGCTCCACAGGAGGAGATCCAGATCGTCGAAATCTATATTGATCTCCTTAGCGAATCTCTTCATCCTGGCCTCGATAGCCAGATACATCCGTCTGTTTTTCGGCGGATCCGGGCTGCTGATAACTTTGAATTCATGCAGGCTTCGCAGGATATGCCTATCAAGGATCGCGTATCCCTTAAAGCCGATGTTTCGGAAGAAATGGCTTGATTCCTTGTAGCCGATTCCCTTTATACCTTTGCTGGCAGCAAAAAAATGTCTTAATTTCATCCTGTCGTCAAAGGACTCGATGAAGTTCATGATCTGCATATCATGTTGGTCCTGGAAATAATCTCTGGTATGGACGATATATCCAGCCCGTGCTTTTGGATAGCGATGTTTCTTTTCTAGCCGCTTCTCGATCTCATCGGCGGTTCCTGTAAGGATTATGTCCTTTACAGCTTCTATGCTTATCAGCCCCATCCGGGCAGTGGCCCCCGCTGTGAATATGCAGTAGCACAGTTCAATAAATATGGCTTCATCGCCCTGGCGATATACTTCCCTGAATTCCTGCATCCGCTTTTTGATCATATCTTTTTTCACCATGTAAGTAGGCTGCAACCGCCTGGTAGCTTCCCTTAAGCTCATGATGCTAACCTCCCATTCTTTGATGCTGTTGGTGAACTCCTTTATAGTCGGAGTGGAACATGAGTACCACAAGCTACCAGCTTGTTCTTACTATACAGACGTATCAGAACGAACAAGTTGCACGTTCTACGAGGGAGTTTGCCAACAGTATCATTCTTTTATGGTTGATGGGTGACGCGTGTCACAGATCATCGTATGCAGCAAATTAAAAATCTATAGCTGCTGGATCGCTTTGGGCAGGTGATGGAGCACATCTCCCGCCAGCATTCCAGCTTCTCCCTGAGCTGCCGCAGCCAGATCCCCTGCCAACCCATGTATATATACTCCCAGTATTGCCGCATCCGTCGCACCTAATCCCTGAGCGAGGAAACCGGCTATCGCTCCTGTCAATACGTCGCCGGTGCCGCCCGACGCCAGGCCCGGATTGCCTGTGGAGTTGAGGTAAACTGTTCCGCTGGGGTCTGCGATGACAGTGGGAGCGCCTTTCAGCACCAATACAACACCGTTTTCCGTCGCTAAGTTCTGCGCTGCACCGATGCGATCGGACTGAACGTCAGAGATGGAGCATCCCATCAGACGCGCCATCTCACCGGGATGCGGGGTAAGAATTGTGTCCGCGCTCAGGTCTTTCAGGGCACTTTTGTCCGCGGCCAGGGCGTTTAGTCCGTCAGCGTCGATCACTTTCGGGATGCGGATCTCTCTGCAAAGCTTCTGCACCAGCGCGACAGTCTCAGGAACTCTGGAGAGTCCAGGTCCCAGGGCAACCACATTAGCGCCATCGAGGAGACTCATGATGGCATCGTGCGCGCCGCTGGCGAGGCTCTGTGATTCAGTCTCCGGCAGCGGTTGGGTCATAACTTCCGTGAGTTTCACTTCCATGATGGCATTCAGGCTCTCTGGTATTCCCAGAGTGACCAATCCCGCGCCGACTCTGAGCGCCGCTTCGCTGGTCATAGCCGCAGCGCCGGTGAATCCCACAGAGCCAGCCAACACCAGCACTTTCCCGAAGGTGCCTTTGTGCCCGTCGCGCGGACGTATCGGAAGGAGTTTCGCCGCGTCGGATGCCTGAATCAGATTGACAGAAATATTCTGAGACTCCACAACTTCCGGCGGAATCCCAATATCCACAATCTTCAAATCTCCCACAAAGTCAGCCCCGGGATACAGCAGAAGGCCGCGCTTCGGCAGCGCCATTGTCACCGTCAAATCGGCTTGGATGCACGATCCCGCAACTTTTCCTGTGCTTGCCTCCAGCCCGGACGGCAGATCAACCGCGATAGTGGGCAGACCGGTGGAATTCAGAAAATCAATGACACTGGCAGCAGACCCGCGGACAGCGCCCTTCAGACCCGTGCCGAAAATGGCATCCACCAGCAGGTCGCTGGTGGCGATCTCTCTTTTATGCTCTTCCAGTTGTGCTTCGGATAGAATGAACTCCATAGGAAGGCGCATATTTTGAGCTATCCGCAAATTGATCAGGGCATCGCCGGTGAATCTGTCAGGTTCAGCCATCAAATACGTCCTGACATCATAGCCTCGCCCGGGAGCGCAGGCATCTTGCCTGCCTCTGTTATTGCCCTTTCGCCTGGGAGCGCAGGCATCTTGCCTGCCTCTGTTCGTCAGATGGCGCGCTACCACCAAGCCATCGCCGCCATTATTGCCCTTTCGCCTGGGAGCGCAGGCATCTTGCCTGCCCCTGTTAGTCAGGTGGCGTGCTATCACCAGACCATCGCCGCCGTTATTGCCCTTTCGCCTGGGAGCGCAGGCATCTTGCCTGCCTCTGTTGGTCAGATGGCGCGCTATCACCAGGCCATCGCCGCCGTTATTACCCTTTCGCCTGGGAGCGCAGGCATCTTGCCTGCCCCTGTTAGTCAGGTGGCGCGCTATCACCAAGCCATCGCCGCCGTTATTGCCTTTTCCCACAAAGATAGACACGATAATTCGCCCTTTCTCCGCGTCGCTGTATATTTCGTCAATAGCGTGGACAACGCCCAGACTGGCATTCTCCATAAGCACAACGCCGGGGATTCCCACTGCGTTTATGGCCTGCATATCTATATTCCGCATCTCTTCCGCAGTTACTACTTTCATTTCACCGCCCCCCGGGAGCGCAGGCATCTTGCCTGCATAATCTCATAAGCCGCCCAATCTGCGTTACCCGCGTTCTATTACAGCACGCCGTGTCTTTATTCCGGCTTTCTGGCCTTCCGGCTCTCCGGCTTTCCGGTACTTCTCACCCGCCGGAGTCCACGAGGCTCTGCAAATTCCTTCGCACGGTTTGTGTCAAAGGATGCTCCGATCCCAGAAACTTCTCAAATATCGCCAGCGCACGCTGGGAGCTCTCCTTCGCCCCCTCCAGATCGCCAAGAGCCTTCAGCACACCCCCCAGGTTGTTGACATCTCTAGCCACACTGGGATGCTCTTTGCCATATACTGCCTCGTCTATGGCAAGCGCACGCAGGTAGTTCTCCTTCGCCCCCTCTAGGTCGCCAAGAGCCTCCAGCACACTTCCGAGGTTGTTGACAACAGTAGCCACATTGGGATGATCTTTGCCATACACTGCCTCGTTTATGGCCAGCGCACGCAGGTAGTTCTCCTTCGCGCCCTCCAGATCGCCAAGAGCCTTCAGCACACTCCCCAGGTTGTTGACACCGCTAGCCACATTGGGATGCTCTTTGCCATATACTGCCTCGTCTATGGCAAGCGCACGCTGGAAGTTCTCCTTGGCACCCTCCAGATCACCAAGATCATACAGCACACTCCCCAGGTTGTTGACAAAGATAGCCACCTGTGGATGCTCCTTGCCATGTACTGCCTCACCTATTGCAAGCGCACGCTGGTAGTTCTCTTTCGCACCCTCCAGATTGCCAAGACCCTTCAGCACCAACCCCAGGTTGCTGACAGCAGTAGCCACATAAGGAGCTTCTTTGCCATATTCTTCTTCGTATATTGCCAGCGCACGCAGGTAGTTCTCCTTCGCCCCCTCCAGATCTCCAAGACTATATAGAACATTCCCCAGATCGTTGATAGGAGTAGCCATATTGGGATGCTCTTTGCCATACACCGCCTCGTCTATGGCGAGCGCACGCTCATGATTCTCCTTCGCGCCGTTGAAATCGGCGATCCTGAGCAGATGGCGCCCCAACTCGTTATACAGTCGTCCAGCCTGCTCAGAGCCGCGCTCTTCGGACTCCCTAGCGGCGTATCTCAGATGCTCCACGTTCTCGCGCAGGCGCGCTGGCAGACCCGATTTGTTGATCTCATTGGCAAAACCGCCCACAGCTTTGGCAACATCCTCCGCCGCTTCCGCTGTCTCCTGTCCCTCCGCCGGGCGATCATGCGCGAATTCTCTCAGCAGTCGGTGGACGACGACGTGCCCCTCCTCGCCAAACTGCACCAGTCCCAATTCGCCGAGCCGGTTCACAGCGTCAGCGACTTTCAGCTTATCCACCTTCAGCAACCGGATCAGCAGTTCCTGCGGTATGGACGTGGGAGCGAAGTGCGATGTAATATGGAACAGCCGCGCCGCCAGCGCGTCGGTCTCTTCCGCCTGATCCAGCCTGCGGTAGCTGGTCTCGAACGTCGCCGCCACGTTCTGGAGGTGCTTCGTGGGCGATGGATCGTCAATAAAGCCGATTAAAGCAGGATTAGTCAAGACAGGCTGGGGCTGCAATTCATCCAGATATTCCTCCAGACTCACCGCGTTTTTATATCTAGTCAGATACGCCCCCGCCAGATGTATCGCCAGCGGCAGGTCGCCCAGCAGGTCGCAGATGGCGTTTGCGGTTTCGCGCTGATCCGGGTCATTCAGAGCTTCGCGCCTGCCGTGGCACAGCAGTTCCATACTCCGCTTTCTGGGGAGTATGTATACAGAAATAGTTTCGATGCCCAATCTGAGCCATCCGGGATCGTGACTGTCTATTCTTGTGGTGATCAGCGCTCGCGTCCCTCCCGGCGCAAGCCGCCATTTGTCCACCACGCCCATCTCGTCTACGTTATCGAACACCACCAGCCGAAGCCGCTGCTTGCTCCATTCCCTCAACACCATAGCGACCTGATCAGTCTGTGAAAGCGCCTCGAAGTTCGGCAGATTCATCGCCGCTCCGCAGAGGGCGATCTTGTTGGGTATATTCTCCGGCTCGGACATATCCAGCCAGAACACGCCGCCGGCGAACCTGCGACCGTAGCGATATACGAACTCCACCGCCAACTGCGTCTTGCCAATGCCGCCCAGCCCGGTTGCGGCGGCAGTCTGTCCCAGCGACACATCCGCTCCAGCCTTAAGCCTTTCATACAGCGATTTCAGTTCATCCTCGCGCCCCACGAAGTTGGGATTCGGCAGGAACGGCATCAGCGAACCCGTCGGCAGCGATCCCACAGGCGGAACGCCGTCCGAAGGCAAATCCTCCCACGTCGCGCAGAAAAGCTCAAAATCCGTTGGTCGTTCGCGGGTTTCGTCCAGATCCGCCATCAACTGCGCCAGCCGAAATTCGTAGCGCAGGGGATCACTATGCGTATCGCTGAAGTCAAGTGCCTGACGGAACGCCAGTTTCTTCGGTACTTCGCAGGATGTGTGTATGAGAGGAAATATATAAGCTTTTCTGGCAGAAGGATCGTTGAGAATGCCAATGTTCATCTCGAATATAGGCCATTCGGCATCCAGAAATTCTGGCGAGAGCACAAGAGCGATCTTCCTGCTTTCTTCCACACCTTTTTCCAGTATGTCGATCCAGTTTTCCCCTGTCCGCAGACACCACTCGTCGAACCAAACCTTGAACCCTTCATCGCGCAGCCTCCGCGCCAGGTTCCGCGTCCAGTCCTTCTGCGCCCGGTTGTAGCTCAGAAATACGTCATATTCGTAAGAATTCCGTGATGATGGTTCAGAAGTGCCCATCCCAGCAACCCTTTCGTTTTTATGCCAACCCGCAATTCAGGTGTATCAATATGATACGCGTAACATATTGATACACCCCCAAAATCCAAAAACCGATAGTCAAGTGTAGCGAAATTATACCCGAAATCAGGTTCTCCAGCAAGCAATATATACCAAATCTCAACTCAGAAACGCCACAATTTTATGCCTCAGAATGCGGCAGATATATGGAGTGCTGGAGCTTGCTCCAGCGTGCGGAAGTTGCTTCCGCACTCATAAGCATATCAGAATCGCAAATCCAAAATCTGAAATCCTATTCCCAAAATGCAGACGTTACCTCGATATGTATAATGAAGATGTTTTTTTACATAACAATACCGAAATTCAGAGCAACAGGATTCTATCTTAGCCAAGACTCATAGATCCAAAAAAATAAAAATCGTTAAACTTTATTAAACTTTTGTTCAACCCCCCAGGCTAAACTCAGGTACCATCAGTGTTTGTAGAAAGGAGATTTCTCAGCAAAGTGTTCTTCAGTACCAAAAACTTGAACAAAATCACCCAATAGTCGCCGGAAATCCGCGTTATTCGTGTTCCATTCGCTTACACTTGCGCACATCTTAATGTATCGACTCTGCTGCTCATGCAGCCGTTACAGGAGATACAGTCAGCTTTCTGATTACCGCTTTTGATCCTGTTGGGAAGATCCGGCTCTCTGATGAGAGGTCGGCACAGGGATATGAAATCCGCCTTTCCCGCGTTGATGATGCCCTCCATGATTGACACGGAGCGCATTCCGCCCACCGCCATCACTGGCGTATTTCCCACAGCTTCTTTGATTTTTTCATCATGGGGAAGGAAGTATGCCTCCTGCTCTGGCTTACGGATTCCCATGCGGATTACTCCCTTGCGCCTGGGGCTTTCATACATGCCGCCGCTGACCTCTATGGCGTCAATGCCTTCCTCCGACAGTGCTCTGGCGATGAGGGCGCTTTCATCTATTTCTATTCCGCCGTCGACGAAGTCCTCCGCGTTCAGTTTCACCATTACAGGATAATCGCTCCCGACTTCCGCTCTCACTCTGCGATAGGTTTCCATCAGGAAGCGCATACGATTTTCCGGGCTTCCGCCCCATTTATCGGTTCTCCTGTTGGTATATGGGGAGTTGAACGAGCTGATCAGGTAGCCATGCGCGCTGTGGAGTTGGACACCATCGAATCCCGCCTGCTTCGCTCTTCTCGCAGCGTCGGCAAACGCGCTTATGCACTCCTCAATGTCGGCCTCCGTCATCTCACGGGGTGTTATCCCTGTAACGCTCTCGGTCACCACCGATGGCGCTACCGGGTTGCTCACGATCCGCCGCGCTGCCTGTCTGCCGGCGTGCGCTATCTGCACTGCTATTTTGCAGTCATGGCTCGCAGCATGAACTTCGTCAGCCAACTCCCTCAATCTGGGAACCAACTCATCTTTGTGTATTCCCATCTGATCCCCACCGGCTCTACCGTTCAGTTGCACGTACGCGTGTCCTGTAATGATGAGGCCAACGCCGCCCTTCGCCAGATTTCTATACATATCAAACAGCCCATCGCCGACTACGCCATCCGCATCAGCCGTGCCCTCGGCAGTAGCAGACCTGACGAATCTGTTCTTAACTTCCATTTTCCCGACATATCTGGGTTCAAACAATATCGACATTATGACCTCCTCAAATCTCTCTACCCAATCGCCTATCCTCAGCCGCCAGCCACTCACCATAGGAGCGCGGCATAGGCTCCGGCGCGTCCAGGCCCGCCTCCGCGCGCCATCGCAGCAGAGGGTGATCCCGCCGTTCCTGAGGGAGATCAACCCGGACACCGTATGCGGCGGATTCAAAGATGCCCATCATGATCTCAATAGTATGCAGCGCTTCCGCCCCGCTGCACCTGTGGTCGCGGCCATCGTCCAGCGCACAGACATAATCCTCCACGTACCAGTATTCAGCCTCATCAGCGCCGGATTTCGCATCGTATCCCTCTGGATAGATAGGCTTCAGAGCTTCCCAGTTGTCATGTTTTCCGTCCGGAAGAAAGTGCGGCTGTGGGAGCAGCCATGAGCCTGAAGTTTTCCACCAGATGCGCCCCTCGGTTCCATAAATCTCCATCCCGTATGCAGTGCTGTCCACAGGCTGAAACCGATGCTGGAGCAAGGTAGCCGTTATGCCATTGTCAAACTGAAGAGCGGCGGTGATGTCCTCACACGCGATAGTGCCCATGCCGCCAGCCGAAGGCACAACGTCGTTGGGAGTTATGCGGTGTCCGTCGGTCAGGCCTATGGCAGTCACACTTCGGCAGTGCCCGGCAAAATTGATAATGTCATTGATGGTGTGAGTGCCGATGTTCATCAGCCCATATCCGGCATAGTAGCCCTTGCCACTGCCGTATATATACCGAATCTCTCCGATTCGCCCCTCCCGAACTGCCTTCTCCGCCGATCGCATGGCGCTGCACACGCGCCCCTGATGATGGACAGCGATCAGCGCGCCTTTTTCCTGAGCTTTCGCGATCACCGCGTCCGCCTGCTCTAAGTCCACGCACATGGGCTTCTCCACGTCGATATTCACTCCATATTCCAGTGAGCGCATACACAGTTCGTAATGAAACTCCGTACCTGTAGGAATAACGACGATGTCCGGCTCTGTCTGCGCGATCATCTTATCCATGTCCATGAACCGCGCCGAGACGTTGAAATGATCACCCATAGCATCAACGCGATCCTTGATAAGGTCGCACAGTCCCACCAGTTCCGTTCGTGGATGCGCATGGTAAGCCTTTGCTGCCGACATTCCCCTGCTTCTACAGCCCAATACTGCAACGCGATATGTTTTCATTTCCCTCTCCAGGTGTATTGTTTTCTTAGGTTTCAGATCACCCCCATCCTGGCCTTCCCCCGTCAAGGGGGAAGGAACTTGTGGCTCTCCCAACTACTGTCTTCTGGGTGAGAACCGGATGCTCCACGTCAAGTCCGAAATCCCTTCCCCCTTGACGGGGGAAGGCCAGGATGGGGGTGATCAAGAATGCAGTTATTAAATCCAACAGTAGTCTGTATCGAAACCAGGTTTTCGGATAGTTTATCCGCGCCGATCCGTAATATCCGCGTCATCTGTGTGCTATTCTCTCTTATATTCAATCGCTATATACGGATGAATTTCTGAATCCTCTGGCCATCCAGCACCTCGCCGATGTAGAGGTCACCGTGCGAATCGGTACAGGCAGTATGCGCGGCGAAGAAATATCCCGGTTCATCAGTTGGCTCATCTCTGCCCCAGCGTGCCAGGATTTCTCCATCCATATTCAATATGCTTATCCTCTGCTTGAGTTCCGGCACATAGATAATGTCATCAGCGTCAATAAACAAAGTACACGGCAAACACTCGCGGAAATCTGTCCACTGAGTGATAAACTCCCCCTGCGGAGTGAAGATTTGCAGGCGATGGTTCTCTCGATCAGCCACGAACACTCGGTCCTGTTTATCCACGAACACGCCATGCGGCAGAGCGAACTGTCCGATGCCGACGCCCTCCTCGCCCCACGACATCAGCAGCTTGCCGTCTGGCGAATACTTGTGCATACGCCGATTGCCGTAGCCATCGGAAATGAATATCTCACCAGATGACGAAAGCGCCACATCTGTGGGCTTGTCAAACGGCTTTCCATCGACTCCCGGGAGGTCTTTCGTACCCAGCGTCATCAGCAATTCACCGTCAATGGTGAACTTCCGCACCGTATGGTTCCCGGAATCCGCAAGATAGATATGGCCATCAGACGACATATAAGCGCCATGAGCATTGCTAAACAGCCCTTCACCCCATGATTTGATGAATTTACCATCGCGGTCGAAAATTATCACCGGATGCTCGCTTCTGTTGAATACATAGACCCTATCCTGCGGGTCCACCACTATTCCCGCAACCTGAGTGAATTTCCATCCTTCAGGAAGCTCTCCCCATCCTTCAGCAACTTCATACCTGAACTTGCCACTACCCACTACTATCGACATAACTTACCTCCATGTATTGTAACTTCGACAACGTCAAATTTGCCTGATCTGCGATTTAGCTGGAATCGTCACTTGCCACTCATCACTCGTATTTTACCACACAAAATGGGCAATTGAAACAGTAAAATCAGTTTTCTGTTGACTAACTCCGCGTTTGTGGTATTATTATCATTATCAGGATATATGTTTCCAGCGCGAAGACTGAATTTGTCAGTAGAAAATGGGAGGGTGACACTATGCGATCGCTCAATACCTCTTTATCTAGCTTTATATTATCGAAGCGAATATTGATGAAAATAATCCTATCAATATGCAGTATTCTTGCCATTGCTGCATATACGGAAGCGCAGGATGTTCTGCTGAAGATACCTTTCAAAAATGAGGCGGATCTCCATGCTCTGCCGTGGCAGCAGTTGATAGTTCGCTATGAAGATTCGGATTTTATCATAGCCGAGGCTGGTGCTGCAGAACAGCTTTATGAGCTGGATCTCCCACCGTACACAATTCTTGACTATATAGAGCCAGATGACAGGTATTATCTGGTGCAAATTGCGAACGCGGAGCAGTTGGCGGCGATAGAGGAATATGGCGACGTGATACTTCGCTTTCGCCAATCGGCGGCGGTCGTGAGAGGCGATGTGAAGGATGAAGCGTCGCTGTTGAGCCTGGGCTTATTCATAAGTTCGCTGTCAAATAACTACGTGTCTTCTCCCACGTTGCGCCAGCCCATAGTTCCACAGGTAGTGAAATCCGCTTCAGAGCGGATGGCAGATAGCCTGATAATAGAGCAGTTGGTTAATGAGGTTGATCCAGAGCATCTGCGAGATACCATTTACGATCTACAGGAAAACGTGGATCTAGATGCTCCACACACGCCCTTTCAGAGCAGATTTTCCCTGCGGGTCGAGAACACCGATAATCCCTCCGATGACGCCTGCGACAACGCTGCGGAATATATATATAGGAAATTCGAGAGCTACGGCCTGGAGGTGGAGTATGATTTATTCGATTATGAGGAACAGCGGCAATCGGCTTACATCGGGAATGGTGTAGCGGGCAACTACGAGATGCGGAATGTGATTGGTACGCTGCCCGGAAGCGGCATAAATAAAGACCGAATTTTCATTATATGCGCTCACTATGACTCCATCGCGGCAAACTCAAGTGCCTGGTCAAGCAGGGATAGATGGCAGACTATGCCCGCTCCCGGCGCTGATGACAACGCTTCGGGAACAGCGGGGGTGATTGAGGCTGCTCGTGTTCTAAGTGAAGCGGATTTCGGGTATACGATCAAGTTCATGGCATTCTCTGGAGAAGAAATCTGGATGCTTGGCAGCCGACATTATGCTGATGCTGCGTCCGAGAGAGGCGAAGAGATCATAGGTGTTCTTAATCTGGATATGATCGGCCATGAGTCAGGCGCTCTGGACGCCGCTGTCATGGTAAATCAAAGCTCCGCCTGGTTAGGAAGTGCAGCCATCTCTGCCAGAGATGCTTACAACATTGATCTGGAGGTTAGAAAGTATATCGATCCCAGCATAACAAACTCCGATCATGCGCCATTCTGGAGTAAACGCTACAGTGCTTTTGTGATCTCTGAGGTCTACTACGGCAATTTTGGTGGCTCAGAGACCTCTCCCGTATATCATACTACGGGGGATACAGTGGACAAGCTAAATATGGATCTGGTAGCTCGTATAACTCAAGTGGTGTTAGCCGCAGTTGCAGAACTAGCAGATCCTGCCAATCCCGATCTGTTAGTTTTGGAAGATGAGATCCGTATCTCTGAGGACTTCCCCATGCCGGGTCAGCCGGTGATTGTCACTGTGCCAATTCATAACGTGGGCGTCGGCGATGCCGTAGATGCTGAAGTGGAAATTTGGCTTGAGGGACCAAAAAGGCAAGATAAGAAGAGAATACACCAGCAGACTGTTGATATTGAGGCTGGCGGAACTGAGGAAATATCAGTATCCGTAGACTTGCCCGAATGGGGCAAATATGATGTAGTTGTGGAGCTAAACCCGGATTTCACTGTATTCGAGTCAGATGGAGCGAATAATACAGCAGAGGTGGATTTGGACGCCCTCCCGCCTGATCTATCAATAAGTAGGAAGGATTTTCGCTACTCCAATGACAAGCTCTCTATGGGGCATCCGGTAACACTTACAGTGCCAGTACACAATTTAGGCCCGGGTGATTTTATGGATGCCCAGGTTAGGATACTGTTAACCAGCCCTTCCGCGTCCGAGGACGAAGAGCCTCAGATCGTAAGCGATCAGAAAGTAGACATCAAAGCGAATCAGTCTGAGGAAGTATCGGCTATCCTGACTCTAACTGAACTGGACTGGTACGAACTTCGCGTTGAAGTCAACCCGGAGTATATGAAACTTGAGCCAGAGGATTCCAACAACTCCATAAAACAGCTTATAAAAGCCTCACCGCCCAATCTATCCATAGCGGCCAGTGACTTACATCTCTCGGACACCTCGCCTGATATAGGGCAGCAGGTAACTCTTACGGCGCAGATCAGAAATAATGGTACAGGGAATGCCACAGGGTGTTCTGTTCAGGTGTGGCTTCTTGGGGCATCAACTGGCAACGTTGCCCAGATGGTAGACGAGCAGACAATTGACTTGGAAGCCAAGGAATCTCACGATATATCTGTCCAGCTTTCGTTCACGGAATGGGGTGAGCATGAAATAAGCGTCAGGATAAATCCCGATTCCGCAATGTATGAAACGGATTTCGATGATAATACGGCGGCAAAACTTATAAGCGTTTCCTCCGCGACGCTTGAGATGGTGAATTTTGTCATTTATCCGAACCCAATAACTTTCGGAAACAGCAAACAATTACATATCCAGTATGAACTAAGCAGAGACGCTGGCACGACAATTGAGATATACACCATCTCAGGAAAACTAGTGTATCAGATCGAGTTCGCGAGCGGGGAAACTGGTGGTCATACCGGGCTAAATGACATCCCCTGGCCGGGTGAGAATCAGGTCGGAGAACGCGTAGCCAGTGGAGTTTACATCTGCCGCATTGTGGTTGAGGATGATCAGGGCGCTGTAGAGGAAAAGATCAAGAAAGTAGCTATTCTTAGATAAAATGATGGAAGGAGATGAAGACTGTGGCAGAAGTGACATACAAGGGCACAGTTAAAGGCAATATAGTTATTCTGGAGAGTTCTGCGACTCTACCTGAAGGAAGTGAAGTGGAGGTCAGATTTCTGGAATCTAAACCCAATTTGGCAAGAAGGAAAGCAGTAGTGGCAAGACTTGAGGCATTAGGGAAAAGACTGGAAGGAAGAGACGTTAACTTGAGTGAATATGTCGCTGAGGCAAGAGAGGAGTTGGATAAACGTGTCTGAGGAGCAGGATAAGAAGACCAGTGTGGATGCCAGTAAGGATAGACTATGGCGGAATTAAGATTAGTGCACCGACAACTAGTTCTTAATATCAGCACCGGAGCAGTGAATTCAAGACTTTGGCTCAATTTCTGGGCGGCTTTCCGTAGAACATGCCGCTGGCTTGTTTCCAAACGGGCTGGCAGCCGCGTTCTACGAAATGCCCGTCTCTTCGGCGA